>JGI12627J18819_10000097_pt1 | contig 32422 bp, 31 predicted proteins | sample TexAe_OM1H0_M2_FD_18819 | JGI IMG/M metagenome (IMG submission 18819)
GNCNNATTAGCTAGAACGAGTAGCGCCAACGGCGCGGAAATATGAAAGCCAGGGGCAATCCCGATTCATCGGGAGTCGCCCCTGGAACAGGTCGCAGTAATTTAGGCAGCACTGAAAGTGCGAAATATCATTATTTTTGAGCCTAGTTATTACGCTCTTTCAGAGCTGCGCAATGGAGATTGACCCACCCAGGGGCGACTCCCGATGAATCGGGATTGCCCCTGGCTTTCATATATTCCGCGCCTTTGGCGCTCCTTGTTACGCTGATCAGACTTTTGAGGCAAAGCCCTGAGCTTATTGCAACACCGTCCCCGAAAATATGGCGACGGTGTTATGCTGAATGACGACCAGACCGCTCCAGGCTGAAGCAACCTAACACAACTCAATGTCTGCAAACCAAATAACAGTCAAGCTCGATCACGTCACTAAGAGATTCCGCGAATACACTGCCGTTGACGATCTCAGTCTTAACGTCCGGGCGGGCCGAGTTTTTGGCCTGTTGGGGCCGAATGGGGCTGGGAAGACCACGACGATACGCATGATTGTGAACATCACTGTGCCCGATTCAGGTACAGTCGAGTTGTTTGGAAAGAGAATCAATTCAGAGTTGCAGGATCGTATTGGCTACCTGCCTGAAGAACGAGGGTTGTACAAGAGGATGACCGTCGTTGACCAATTGAAGTTCTTTGCAGACCTGAAAAATGTTCCCACGCGTGTTGTGTATCAGCGAATTGACGACTGGTTGGCGCGACTAAAGTTGAGTGAATGGAAACACAAACGATCTCGCGAGTTGTCAAAAGGTATGCAGCAGAAAGTACAGTTCATCAGTTCAGTGCTGCACGATCCTGACCTGCTGATTCTAGATGAACCATTCTCTGGACTCGATCCGGTAAATGTTGAGTTACTCAAAGATGTTGTCCTCGATCTCAAGCGAGCCGGTAAGACAATCATCTTCTCGACCCACCTGATGGAGATCGCCGAGAAACTCTGTGACGACATCTGTTTGATCAATCGCGCACGCAAGGTTTTGGAAGGAAGCTTACGACAGGTCAAACAGGGGTTTGGTCGCAACAGTGTGGCACTCCGGATCGAAGGTGAAGACGGCATTCTTAGTGACTCACCCCTGATCACTAATATTGAGCATCACAGCGACGAGATGGAGGTCTTGCTTAGCTTGAATGCCGATCCGCAGGAACTCTTGAAACAACTTATAGCAAACGGCACCAAGGTGACGAAGTTCGAGATGATAGAACCCAGCCTAAACGACATCTTCATCGCGAAGGTGAGTGAGGTTTCATGAAAAAGTTTCTCGCAGTGGTAAAGAGGGAATATACCCAACGTGTGCGCACTCGAATGTTCATTGCGACAACGATACTGCTTCCCGTTGCGATGTCCCTCTTTGTGGTCGTTCCGGCGTTAGCGTTGACGATTGATGCCGGCGGTCCAATGCGAGTAGTAGTCGTAGATGGAACTGGGAAGGTCTACCAGCGCTTGCGAAGAGCGTTATCAGATGACGATACCCCGGTCGAACAAACGGATGCGACGACACCCGACGCAACGGGGGGATTTGGGAATTCGCAACTAAAAAAAGCGGCTCAGAGCTCGGGAGAATTTGTACTGGAATCTGTGGCGCTCAACGGCCGGCCAGTATCCGATGCAAAAAGCGAGTTAGATAAGAGGCTACGGGCGCGGAGTATCGATGCGTACTTGCTGCTTCCGGAAGATGTAATGGAAGGTGGCCAGGCGCAACTGGTTCGCAGCAATGCGGTGGACTTTCTCGCAGTCCGGCGTCTCCAGGAAGGCCTACGACGCTCCCTGCGTGAACAGCGCCTGGTTAACGCTAAAGTAGATGAAAAAACAATCAGTGCTCTGGGCCAACCTGTGGATCTCGAAATCACCAGGGTGGGTACCTCTGGAGAGGAGCGCGATTCGGGTGGTGGCTTTGCGTTTGTCTTTGGTATCGGTTTGATCATGTATCTCACCACATTGCTTTATGGTCAGGTAATTCTCGGCGCGGTCATAGAGGAGAAGGAAACTAGAATTGCTGAGATACTCTTCTCTTCAGTGAAGCCATTCACGTTAATGATCGGAAAACTGGTAGGCGTTTCGCTGGTAGCCATAACTCAACTAACAATCTGGGGTCTGGCAGTCGCCGCCTTTGGTCTCTACGGTATTAATGTTCTGGCCGCTCGAGGAATTCCCGCGACTCTACCGCGAATTCCTATGGTTTTTTATCTTTACTTCGTTCTGTTTTTCCTACTTGGCTATTACATTTACTCAACTCTTTACGCGCTGGTTGGCTCAGTCGTAACTACTGCTCAGGAAGGCGGGCAACTGGCGATGCCAATAATCATGTTGCTGGTTGTCGGTTTTTATCTTTTTCTTCCGGTAGGTCGCAGTCCGGATTCGTCTTTTGCATTTTGGGTCTCGATGGTCCCATTCTTTGCTCCGGTAACGATGGTTGTGCGCATCGTTACGCAGACACCGCCTTTTTGGCAGATCGCACTGTCGTTGTTGATAGGATTTGGCACCGTGATGTTACTGACGTGGATTGCTTCGCGGGTCTATCGTATTGGCATGCTGATGTATGGGAAGCGAGCTAGTATTCCGGAAATTATCCGTTGGGTACGACAGTCTTAGAGGGACTGCTTAAAACGCTGTGCCGATTGAGATCGAGAAGAAGTATCGCCTGACAACTGAGCAACGTGCAGAAATTCTTAAGCGGTTGCCCCAACTCGGTGCTGTGCATGCTGGAGATGAGTTTGAACAAAATACTCTTTACGCAGGTAAGAACTTCAATCGCAACGACGCAGTGATTCGTTTACGCCGTGTCGGCGATCGCTCGATACTCACATTCAAAAAACGCTTCAAGTCGTCAGCTAAAATCAAACGTCAACTCGAAGAAGAGACTGAAGTCGGAAATCCTGGTGCGCTGGAAGCGATACTTCGAGAGCTGGGATTAACGCCATCACTCGTATACGAGAAGCGCAGGCAAACCTGGAAAGTTACCGATACGGAGATTGTTCTAGATGAGCTACCGTTCGGACTGTTTATGGAGATTGAAGGGCCTGCGAAAGAGATCAGAAGACTTGAAAAGGCTCTGACGATAAAACTTCAAGCAGAGTCGGCGACCTACCCCCAGTTAACCGAAAAGTACGGCAAACAAAAACGCGGCGTAATCGAAGCAAGATTTACAAAAGACTCCCTTTAGTGGCTGCATGGAAGGTCCATCCAAGCTCTTCTGTCGGACCGCGTACGTCTCGTGCGCTAAGGTACGCAACAACTCGAGGTTTGACTGTTAGAGGCAACTAGCGAAAGAGGCGCACGAGACGTACGCGGTCCGACAGAAGAGCTTGTATGGTGATCGCGATGGAGTAACTAAAGGGCGTCATCGCACAGCCAAAAGTTGTCGGAACCTCACTAACAAATTCCGTCAGATACTTCATTTCCCTTTAATAAATTGGGCATTAACGCTGAGGCACGCTTATTGATGTGTTCCAGAACAACTCCCTCTTTTGAGGGAAACGCTCCTTGCCAATTACTCTCAAACGACACGTTGGTAAATCAGCCCCGACAACCCCCATGTTAATACCTTTGCTAATCGTACTCACCTTTCTTGCCCTTTTTATTCATGAGTTAGGACATCTTACGATTGCTCGACTTTGTCGCGTGCCCTGTTATGAACTTGGTCTTGGACTTGGACCAAAACTCCTGGAATTCAGATTTCTAAACATCCGCTTTACACTAAGACCCATTCCATTAGGTTCGTTCGTAAAACTGGAAGGCTCGGATTTGAAGAGCCGTCCAGTGCGACAACAGCTGTACGTACATCTTGCTGGTATCGTCCTCAATTTATTCTTTGGTTTTGCTGCCTACGGAACCTTCTTTGGTTGGATAAATCTTCTGCTAGCGGCGGGTAATCTCTTGCCACTCTACCAGCATGACGGCTGGAAGTGTGGCGTCGTACTCGTGAGGGCTTTGATTCAACGCAACAGTCAACCAGCTGAATTGGCATTCACATTCTCGGGAGGCTTCGCGAGTTTTGTATTTGCCTGGGCGGTAATCCGGTTATTTATTTGATTCCTCTCCCCACGAACTCACCCCCTGACCAACTCACCCGAGGCAAAACCACCGGCTTGTCCGGTGGAGCCTGTCATAGGTCGTTAGCGCAAGTCATTCCCTTCCGTTAACGCAACCAACGTCAGGCTCCGCCGCACAAGCCGGTGGCCTCCTACCTATCGCGATCCATCAAATCTAAGTTCGCACGACGCGACTCTTACGTAGCTCGATGAGCCCGTGAATCACCTGGGCCACTTGTGAGAGAGGTTTGGGTTTGTGTAGAAACGCATCCACCCCTGAACGTCGGACCTCTTCCTCCACATCTGTTGAGCCATAAGCCGTCAGCACGATTATGCGAGTCTGCGGATGTCGATCGCGTACCAGCTTTATGATCTCCAGGCCGTCGGGACGCTTATTAATTCCGAGGCGAAGATCCTGAATGATTACGCCATAACGTTTTTCCAGGATTAGCTTTTCGGCATCGTGGATTTCAAGTGCTGTGTCGACGTTGAAACCTTGCTGAGTGAAGTACTCACGCATTGAGACACAGATCGATTCTTCGTCGTCGATTATGAGCAGGTCGAGATTGCCAGGCTCATCCGCCAATTGTTCAGTTCTTACTTTAAACAATCGGCTGAGCCGACCAGATACCTTTTTCAATGTCTTTAGAGGATTTCGATAAAGTCCTGGCGAGACAATTAATGGCCGTGGGTTCTGAACGTGATTAATGTGCGCACTATCACAGGACGCACTTACTGCGTACGAGTATTTACAAGTTAACATGTCGGGGTCCGCACTTTTACCTGAGATAAAGGTTGTTCTGCCGCTTATGCAATTGCGGAGCCTGGCGGCTCCGCAATGCGTCTACTATCGTGCTAAATCGCTTATTGATAAGACTAAGGGTTTCTCGGTGCCCACGCACACCGAACTGAGCAAAACCCCTGGCAGCTGGGTCGGCCGGCACCGACCTTCCCAGCTGCACCGCCCACCAAGTCCCTTTGCCTAGTTTCTCGATGAGCAACCGAATTTGAACGGAAATGAGGTCCCTGATTCATTCGCCGCTAGTTTCGTCAGAGCGCGGCCCATCTCGAAGGTCTTTCCCTGGTGGGTTGACGCCTGTCTCTCCATACGAGGTTGAAGGTACAAAGTGTCTTTTCCGATTCCATGGGGGTGAAATGCCTTCCAGCTCTTCCCTGCTGAGAAGCGACCTCTCTGGGGAGGTCCGGGACCACCAGAGAAAGACGGTTCAGAAACTTGAGAGCTGTATCTTAGGGTTGTATGCAAGTGTTGACATCGGGGGACTTTGCCAATTTCACTGGCAGGATTCTCCCATTTTGTTGGTCAGTGGAATGGCAGGATCCTGCCATAGTGTGGAGGGTGGGGAAGCTACGGGAAAAAAATCATTGGGCATTGGACAATTGACATTTCTCAATGGTCATTTGCTGTATGAACACGTAAGAATTGGTCATATATCATTTGAAATTGATCATATGATCATTTGCTTGATGAACACGTAAGAATTGGTCATATATCATTTGAAATTGATCATATGATCATTTGCTTGATGGTCTCTTTGAGTTCTCTCTTGAGGTCGACCCGTCCTAAAGACATGAATGTGAGAATCTACAATGAGCTATGCCAAATCTGATGACCAATGATTTTTGCGGTGCGATGGACCACCGAAGCAGCCGAGGATGTTCGAGTTAACGCGACAGTGGAAATGAGAGCAAATGACAATTGAGAAATTTCAAATGATATATGACCAATGATTTTTTCCCCCACTACAAATCATGTCACTTAGGCACTTGGGCAAGTCCATGACGGAAAGCGTAAATGAGCAACTCAAGTCGATCCGATACATCTAACTTTGAGAAAACCGAACTGAGGTGATGTGTCACGGTAGTCTCGCTGATGAATAAGCGTTCACCGATCTGCTTGTTTTTCAGTCCCTCTCCTACCAGACCAATTACCTCACGCTCTCTATCTGTCAGACTCTTGATCTTCGACTCTTCAGGATCAACCGGCGTAGGATTCTCGAGATCCTTTAACAAGCTACCCATCATCGAGCGCTCGACCCAAACTTCTCCCGCATGAACCTTGCTGATCGCTTTCAACAGTGACTCAGCTGCATGTTCCTTGAGCACGATCCCCATGGCCCCTCGGCGAATAGCCATCCGGTGTGACTCTGGGTTGCGAACACCGGTTAGGACCAACACTCGACTGTTTGGACTGACCTTACAAAGCTCGGGCAGAAAAGATAGACCATCATCGTCACCCAGTATCAGATCAAGAATTATTATGTCCGGTAGTTCGGCGGTTGCTCGCTCGAGTGCCTCAACTCGATTACCAGCCATAGCGACAACACTCATACCATGATCCTGTTCAATCAGCATCCTCAATCCACTGCGGATTACGGTGTGATCATCCACGATCATTATGCGAATTGGTGCCTGACTCATTCCGCGATCCCGCTGGATAAATGATTCATTCGTCGCCACTCTATCTAGATCGGTACCGTTACTCTAACGACAGTATAATCTTGCTCATCAATAAAGACCTTCGTCTGGCCCCCCAGCAAGGAGACCCTTTCGGCGATTGAGCGTGGAGTAAATGGCGCTTTCCCGTCGCTATTTCCGTTTTCGGACGGCGTGCCTGTCTCCGGACGACTATTCTTAATCTCTATCACAATGGAGTCGTCTTCAGAAGATATTTCTACCTGGGCATCTCTGCAGAACGCGTGACGCCTGATATTGCTCAAGCCTTCAGTCACCACTTGGAATAACTCACCAGCCAGTCGATCGTTAATATCGACCCGACCACGCGCATGTACGACAACTCTTATTCCGGTCACTGAAGAAAACCTGGTTGTGTACCGCTCGATTGCCGGGAGAAGAACGTCAGCACGCTCCTCACCAGTACGCAAGTCCCAAACGTAGCGTCGCAACTCCGCGAGCTCATGATTGGTGAGTTCCAGCAATTCATGTACGTCACTCAGGACAGCCGTGTTACCAGCTTCGAGATTCTGATTGATTGCAGTCAGGCCAAAACGCAAACCGAGATAAGGCTGAATGACGCTGTCGTGAATGTCGTGCGCGATACGCTGCCGTTCTTGTTCTGCTGCTTCCGACGCTAGGTTGTCGATCAGTCTGATGTTCTCTATGACGGGTGTCACGTGGTCAGTTAGTTGGAACACGAATTCCACATCCGACTCTTCAAAAACTTGTGGTCCATTAACGATACACAGACGGCCCAACGGTTGATTGCGATAGTTAACTGGCACCGATAGGTAACTGGTAGCCTCGAGCACCACCGATAGTTTTTCGGCATTTGCTGAATTGCCATCGGGCAGTTGACGTGCTTTGAGATCGAACACGCGAATTGGAGTGTCGCTTTCCCGGTTATAAAAGACAGCGTGCTCCTGATCGGGTGAAAGGAACAGTGCCGCGGCGTCACGTCCGATCTCGGGGAGCGAGGTCTTGGTAAATCTGTTACCGCGAGCGACGCGATGCATTTGATAACTATCTCGACGACCCGCCAGACCTGGAATTACCAGTAAGCAGGCATCAGCATCGTAATAATCGCGCACACTCTCGAGTATCGACTTGATGGTGCGATCAATACCAAAGCGCGGATTGGAAAAGATGGTTACGTCCTTGAGTACCTGTAAACGACGTTTCAGATTCAGGTAGTAACCACCCCAACGGGAAATGATATAGCCAAAAATCAGTAGACCGATTGGTGCAAGAAGCAGCCGGTTCATCTCGATCGGTGGGCCTGGCAGCGCCGTCAGGAAACCAACGATCGTAAAAAGAGTCGCTGAGGCCAACGCCAGACGTAATCCTGAGTTTAGACCCCACCGAAAGGCAGCGACTATGATCGAAAAGAAAAAGAAATAGTAGAAGATGCTGTTTGTGCCACTGGTAAATGCGATCAAAGGCACATACCACAACAGGTCCAGCCAGGGAAGAATCGGTTTTATAACAAACGGATGTTGCCGGCGTGACAGGTAGTAAAGGAGAAGTGCGTACAGCGTGTAAAGAATGAGGTAGAGTGGAACAATCCAACGGTGAGTGTCAGAGGGATCGATCGCCAGGATCATTAAAGCTGACGCACCCAGGATAACACGCGCACCGGAGGTCAGTTTCGCATCCATCCACTCTGCCGAAGATATATCGTCAGCGGCAAATCCCTCTTTAGTTGTTTCACCTTTCGGTCCAGTCATAACTATCCAACCAAAAAATCATTGGTCATATATCATTCCAAAAAATCATTGGTCATATATCATTTGAAATTTATCAATTGTCATGTTGGCCTTTGACATCTCAGGATCGCAGATCTCAACGGCCAAAGCTCAAAAAGCTGAGCGCCTAAGACCAAATGGCAATTGATAAATTTCAAATGATATATGACCAATGATCCGGTCATAACCCAACCCGAACTCAGCTCTTCGGAGCGAAATAACCGACGCGGGTTTGTGTCCGGAATGCAGGATTTGCAGTTTCGACCTTCACACGTCGGAATCCGCCGTCTCGGGTCTTGTTCAGAGGTGTGTAGTAAAGCGCGTATTGATGACGAAGTTCGTCTGCAACTTCTGCATAAGTAGATTCAAGCGCATCGAATGACAATGGCTTGAACAAACGTCCGCCAGTCGCTTCCGTAAGTTGGGCGAGATTCTGTTCGCTTTGATCGAGGGCGCGAATACCCTCGCGAAGCCCATCAATCTGAATCTGATTGAACTGCGGCGTTGAACTACTGGACAACTGATCGATTTGGGCCAGTTTGCTCGCACGCGAAATCTGCGTGTTGCTGACAACGTATACAACCGCCTGAGCCTTTAATAGTGCTTGTAAAGCACCTTCAAGGGTTGTGCTGCCACGTCCATTATCAATCCCATCGCTCAGAATGATAACGGCCCGGCGCGACTTGGTGGCGGTGGAAAACTGATCTCGCGACGCGAGAAAGAGAGCATCGTTAAAGCGCGTGAACATGCCAGGCTCAACTCGGTTCAAAGCACGTTGCAATTGGTACCTGTTCTTGGTCCAATCAAGCAGTAGCTCTACGCGATCGTCAAATTTGATCAGGCTAATCCGGTCTTCCGCATCGAGTCGTTTGGCAAAACCCTCGGCTGCACGGCGGAAGTCATCAATATTACTGGCAACGGAAGATGACGCATCAACCATGAGTACCACATCGACCGGAACCTGACGCAGTGCGAGATCGCTCAACGGTTGCTGATTTCCTTCTTCATAGACACGGAAGTCGTTGCGAGTTAATTCGGTGACGAGTGAGCCGTTTCGATCTCGCACAGTCACGGGCAACATCACTTCGCTTGTAGTTACTGAAATTACGTCACCAGGTGTGACATCCTGAATCGGTTTTTCTTTTAGCTTGGGTACTGGTGGCGGCGCGCCCAGCGAATCAATTCCTGCGGGAGAAGGGGAAGGTTTCGCTGCTGCTCGTGATCGATTCGTTTGAGTTCTCTGAGCCTCGACCGTGCTTCCGATCACTAACATCGCCACGAGGGCGACTGAAATCAGACCAGTCAGCAACAGACGACGGCCCGCTACGGGTTTGGTGTTGTTATTTGAATGTCCCATCGGAAAGTCGCGAAACTAATTACTCGACCCGTCGCCCATCGCCGTTTTCATAGCGGCAAGGATCTTGTCGCTCACGCGACGTTTGCGCAGGTCGTCGAGCTTAGTATCGGCCAGATCAAAATTCACCGGAGATTGTTCGATACGTCGGATGATCGTGCCTTCAGAGAAGCCGGCTTCGACGAGTTCGACGATCGAGTCATTTGTTAAGGTGGGTTGTTTTTCCAGACGGGGCGCTGCGCCACCACCAGCCTCAGATGGGGGTCTGAGGATGCGAACGGTCGCGCTTCCGGTTATCTCAGAGTCGCCTGAACTGGCACCGCCGCCATTTCCGCGAGTACGCGTTTGACTCTTACTACTTCCACTTGAGCCAAAGATGTTTGTGCTATTGCTGCCATCGGGATTCCTCATTGAGCCTGAACCCGAAGGATTAAGTTTTGGATCGGAAGAACTAAACGTGGGATCGTTGCCCCACGAATCGTCGTCGAATAGATCCATACCTTCCTGACGGGCCAGCATGGCGAGAATTACCTTTTCGCTCACGCCGCTTCGTTTTAGTTCAATCATCCTGTCGGGTGACAGGTCAAAATTGGGAATCCGAGAATCGATTATCGAGATGATGGTTTTTTCTTTAAAGCCAGCCTTGGCAAGTTTGACGACGGAGGCGTTGGTAAGTGGCGTATTTGGTTTGTCCTGGGCCAAAGCGAATGGAGCTAAGGCCAGTATCACACCGAGGGTTACAAACTGGAGAACAGCTTTCATGATAATCCTACCTCCTACCTCTGTGGGGCTGGCACGTCGTTATCATCGGGTTTCCGACCCGACATGCCGTAGCGCTTGCCAATCTTCTTTACATATTCTCGAGTCTCTTTATAGGGAGGTACATTACGCCCATACTTCATCACCGCGCCTTCACCCGCATTATAGCTCGCCAGTACCAAATTTACCTGCCCCCCGAACATATCCATGAGTTCCTTGAGATATTGGGTGCCTCCACGAATATTCTCGGCGGCGTCAAATGACCGCTTTACGCCGAACCGGGCGGCCGTTCCGGGCATAAGCTGCATTAGGCCGCGCGCACCTTTTGGCGATAAAGCGTTTGTGTGAAAGTGCGACTCATGTTCGATAACGCAGAAGATGAAGTAAGGATCGACACCAAATCTAGCTCCATTGGACCGTATCAGTGAATCTATGCGGGCGTTTCCAGAAGTCCAGTCGGAATATCTGGTGGGGGTGGAACTTGAGTCCTCGTGAGCGATACGACTTATTCGTTCCCGCTCCAGAAAGATTGATACATTCCCTCGGTTATACCAGGCGCCTTCGGCGGTCTCTTTAACCTCGTCTACCTTGAACTTAGCGCCTCCTACCAAATATATCCAAGTCTGGGGTACCGATGCTGGAGCCACATTTACAGAAGACGCGGAATCGGTCCCACGTTCCACTTTCTTTTTTGCCCGGATGGGTTCGATTGAAAGCGCTGCTTGTTCCAGACTCTCCGTTACTTTCCCGCGTCTGTACCAAACGACCTCGCCTTGCTTCCAGGCTTCATCAACTTCCATTGTTCGCCCGTCTGCGAGCTTGATCCTATTCCCGATAATTTCAGCCTCGGCAACCGGGGTCGATTGAATCGTGTTGTCCTCTTTTGAAGCGGCGGGGATCTTGATGCGCTCGCCCTGGCGCAGTCTTGCTTGTACGGGAAGATCGTTGAGTTGCGCGATCTCCGTTGCGGAGACCCCGGTCCGAGCTGCCAGGGCTTTAATCGTGTCGCCCTTCCGTGCTTTGACCACAGTGAAGTCGCTTTTGGCAGCTTTTTTGGAGTGAGATGATTTCGAACGCGATTGTGAGTAGACCAACGTGTGCGTCGTACACAACAAGACGATCAAACACAGCGCCAACTTGAAAATCGTCTTGTCCATTGTCGTGTACAGCGTCGGGGCTGTGCGAGTTTGTGGTTAAGTCTCAGGTTTACGATGCCGATGCCGAGCGCGTGTTATTAACCACCGGGAGTTCATCTTGCGACGTAAAACTGTGCGAATTTCCGAAATAGTTAGACCATGCCAGGTCTATCAATGCCGGAGCTATACGCGCCGGGAGGCCTTCGAAGAGGCAAATATCAGAAATACGGTTGAGCAAGTCGCGCGGCTCACACGATTTCATGATGCGATTCTCTTCGCCATATTTGTCGAGGAGATAGTCCATAGAGTACTGCTCCCACTCGAGACCTCGCTTCTCGGCAAGTCGCTTAAATATCTCCGTATATGCTTCTTCAGACGGTGGCTCGATGCGGGCGCGATAACCCATGCGACGCAGGAAAGCTTCGTCAACAAGATCCCTTTCCTCGAGGTTGGTAGAGAAAACCACCAACTGCTCGAAGGGGACTTCGATCTTCTTCCCATTATGGAGCGTCAGAAAGTCGACACGTCTTTCCAATGGAAGAATCCATCGGTTCAATAATTCCTGCGGAGCCACTCGCTGACGACCAAAATCGTCGATAACAAGGGTGCCACCATTTGATTTGACCTGGAATGGCGCCTCATAGAAACGTGCTGAGTCTGACCATGAGAGATCGGCATTTTCAATGGTTAACTCGCCGCCGACAATAATCAATGGTCTCTCAATTTCTACCCAGCGACGGTCGAATTCAATACCGGAAATTCTTTCTGGAGTCGCATTATGCGAGTGGGAATCGAACACGCGAATGATCTGACCGTCGATCTCGATTGCGTAAGGTATCCAAATCGTGCCGAGCACAGCGTTATTCATACGCTCCGAGACTGCTGTCTTTCCGGTTCCTGGCAGACCAGTAAGAAATAATGAGGAGCGCGAATTAATAACGCAACCCAAGGTTTGCAAGAGCGAGTCAGGCAACACCAAATCGTTAAACGCCGATCGCACTGTGTCCATAGATGCGGGCTGGCTCGGTGTAGCCTGTAGCCGCATCATGTAAGAGTAGTCGGCAAGGGAGACAGGGGCTGGCCCAATATAGGCGCTTTGTGACTGAAGCCGGTTAAGACGTTCCCAGCCGTGGTCCAACATGGCGTAACGCGTTGAGCCTACCGCACTCTGCAACCTCATCTCAATCAGCTTTTCCCGATATAGCCGGTAAAGCAGTTCTTCGGTAATAGATCTGGGGAGCCGCAGTTTTTCTGACACTGACGCGGTGCTTGGATCCGGAAGCATTGCTACATGTTTCAATGTGAGATCACACAAATATGCCTCGGCGATATCAGTATCACCAAGCTCTTCCGGTACTGGAGGACCAAGACTCTCGATCTCAGCCCTGGTGAATATACTTAGATGGCCCATGAGGATTGTCTCCGACTATTTTTGAATCGTCCCATTTGTTTGCGCCTGGGCTGTTGCCAATGAGAGGCGGGCCTCTTCGGCTTCTTTGTTATCGCCCTTCGCTTCATACAGGTTTACGAGACGAGCAAGAACTTCTGTTGACATTGGTCGTAGCGTTCGAGCTTTCTCAAGCTGCTTGATTGCTTCATCGTTGTAACCTAACGTTTGCAACCGCGACGCTACGTTCAAACGACCTTCGAATTCGCCAACGGCATGAGCAAAGCTCTTGTACGCGTCGTCAAATTTCAGTCGTTCGGCCTGGACCAACCCGAGGTTATTCCAAATTCGTTGACTAGTGGGTGCAAGCTTCGAAGCGCGTTTTAGATACTTGGTGGCTCCTTCTAAGTCGTTGTTCTTATAAAGGAGATATCCAAGGTTATTTAGATATTCAGGTTCATTACCGCGTGTCGCTAGTTCAAACGATTTGAGTGCTAGCTCAGTCAGTCCCCGGCGTTCGTAGGCGATGCCGAGTAAGTTGTATGCTTCGTACAACTTTGAATTCATGTTTGTAGCTATCGTCAACTCAGCGATTGCTTCATTCACCTTGTCTTCTTTCAACAGGTTGCGGCCATTCTGGAGATGCTGTGACGCGCCGGTGTCGGCGGGCGGTTCCACTTTAGTCTCCGATTGTGGCGGAGGTACTGACGTCGCATCGTTGACACGGACCACCTGAGCGCTTTCGAACTTCTTAACATCCTTTTCGGAGAGCCGGCGGAGTTTATTGTCGTCCTTCTTACCAGCACCAAAAAGTCTGCCAATGGCTTTAAATGGGGCTTTCAGGGCGCGTACAAATCCGTTCTCGCGCTTTTCCGTAGTTTGACCGTCTTCCTTGGTGGCTGCATCCGCGGCGTTGAGTGCAGAAATCTCTGTCTCAGTAAGCATCACGCCATGAACAGCGCGGGCAGGTTCGAGAAAAACAAGACATCCGATAACGAAGAGGAGAACCAAGATTGTATGTTTGAGCATCGTTAAGCCTCCTGCCATTCCTATTTGAACGCATCCATTAGATTGAGAGCCGCTGGACCAAGAATGGCAATAAAGAGAGTGGGGAACAGAAAAGCCGCGAGTGGGAATAGAAGTTTGACGGCCGCTTTTTGTGCAGCCTGCTCAGCACGCTGTCGGCGTTTCATGCGAAGTGAATTTGCATAAACACGAATAGCACGCGTTATTGAAGTGCCAAAACGATCGGCCTGAATCAACATCGCAACCAAGCTTCTCAGGTCTTCTACACCAGTTCTGTCTGCAAGATTTCTAAAAGCTTCTTCACGAGAGCGCCCAACGCGAATCTCGAGGTTCACTAAACCAAATTCCTGGCTGATGTCGGGGTGAACTTCGCTAAGTTCCTCGCTTACTCGAATCATGGCCGCGTTTAGACCAAGTCCGGCTTCGACACAAACAACCATCAAATCAAGAGCGTCAGCCAAACCCCACTGGATCCGAAGTTTTCTTTGCTTGATGAGCTGTTTCAAAATAAACTTGGGGATGAAAAATCCAAGGATGAACGCGAGCAATAACGGTAGAAGAGCGGAAGCAAGTGGCCTCGCGGTGAATGCATAGAAGAGCGCCACTAGAACAGGTAGCCCGGCCATCGAAATGAAGTGAAGTCCCCTGAAAGTAATCGGGGCGTTATGACCTCGGAAGCCCGCCTGCATTAGTTGCTTGCGCAGCTTGGCGGCTTCTGCGGCAGACGGTGGCGCAAGTCGATTAAAAGGTTCGGTTACTCTCTCCGCGAGAGTCGGTAACTCCTCTTCCGGCCTCAAACTGACGCCTGCTGGATTGATAGAACCTTGACCAGCCAGGTCATCAAGTCGCTGTGCCGCGACACTCTGCGGACGGAATACCAGCCAGTAGATTCCCATCACCGTGAGGGCCGAACAAACAAAGGTTGAAAGTGCGATAAGCAGTAACATATTTATTTCTCAACTTGTTTCGTCAAATCAGGCTACACCTTGATCCGCAATATCTTCCGAACCATCAAGATACCAACCGCTTGCATCGAGAGTGCGAGAGCGATCAGGTTATGGCCCCTGGGATCCTTCCAAAGCACGGACATGTAATCTGGATTGATCATCGTCACTACCAAAGCAACGCCTGTCGGGAGAGCACAGAGTAACCATGCGGACATTCGAGATGAGGTCGTTAATGTTTTCAGATCTTCCATGATCCTGAATCGATCTCTAATGGTGCTCGCCACTGTCTCGAGAATTTCACCAAGATTGCCGCCAGTCTCGCGTTGAATCATGATCGCCGTCACTGCCATTCGTAGATCGAGTAATGGAATTCTTTCGCAGAGGTTCTCGAGGGCCAACTTTATAGAAAGCCCAAGGTTTTGCTCTTCATATGCACGACCTAGCTCAGTCGAAATTGGCTCCGGTGTTTCTTTCGAAACCATGTTTAGCGACTCGGTAAACGCGTGTCCCGCTAAAAGTGCTCGACCCATTAGATCGAGTGCATCAGGAAGCAGTTCAAGAAAACGATTGAGACGTTGGCGCCTTTTCCACCAGACGTGGACAAGGGGCATCGCGCCCGCAATTAATCCAACCACAACGGTCAACACCGAGGAATCGGAAATAAAGCTCATCGCCATCACTGCCAAAAATCCTGCGAGTCCACAAAAAAGCAGCAGGCGCATCACGGTGATGTCTAAGTCTGCCTGGGCAATAAATTGTTTCAGACGCGAGGCGGTCCGGAGCTTTAGAAGCAAGCGATCCATCAATGGTATTTCGCTCATTAATTCCTGGCGCGCCAAATTAATTTCCTGATCGTGTGAGTGCGAGGAATAGAGCAATGCTTCCGATATTCTCTGTTTCAATCGGGCTGCACGCGCCTCGGTCTTTCTGCTAAGCAGCAGATAGAACACGTAAGTAAGAAACAGACAGAAAACAAAGATTGTAAATTGAATCATTGTTCTAAACCTCTTCGAAGAAAACTCTCGGCAACTGCATTCCGTAAATCTTGAGACGCTCCGCAAAACGTGGGCGCACACCCGTTGGACGAAAACGGCCAATGACCTGACCGTTCACATCGATACCGCGTCTCTCAAACTGGAAGACCTCTTGCATGGTGATCGTTTCGCCTTCCATACCGGTAATTTCAGAGATTGAAGTAATGCGACGCGAGCCATCTGACAGACGAGCGACCTGGAGGACAAGATTGATGGCTGAGGCGATCTGTTGTCGCATCGCCCGGTCTGACAGTCGCATTCCGGTCATCTGGATCATTGTTTCGAGTCTGGCCAGTGCGTCGCGTGGGGTGTTCGCGTGAATGGTAGTTAAACTACCGTCGTGACCAGTATTCATCGCCTGCAGCATGTCCACTGCTTCACCGCTTCGTACCTCGCCGATCACAATTCGATCAGGCCGCATACGTAGCGCGTTTTTTACGAGGTCGCGCTGACTAACTTCGCCACGGCCCTCAATATTAGGTGGACGTGTTTCAAGCCGGACGCAATGCGGTTGTTGCATCTGCAACTCGGCCGAGTCTTCAATGGTTACAACGCGTTCGCCAAACGGAATGAATGCCGAGAGCGCGTTTAAGACAGTGGTTTTACCTGCGCCGGTACCTCCCGAGATAAGGACGTTGAGTCGTGCCTTTACGCACATTTCAAACATGTCGCACATCTCTCTGGTCAGCATCTGGTATTCGATCAGCTTCGGCATTCGCAGAGGTTCTGCGCCAAATCTTCGGATCGATAAGACTGGGCCATCGAGTGAAAGCGGCGGAATAATTGCGTTTACGCGCGAGCCATCTTTGAGGCGGGCATCGACCATCGGCGATGATTCATCGATTCTGCGACCTACGGATGAAACGATTCTCTCGATAACGCGCATCAAGTGTTCATTATCCTTAAATGCGACATCGGTCCTTTCGAGCTTGCCCCTGCGCTCGATATAGATATTGGATGGCGAGTTAACAAGAATATCCGAGATGCTATGATCCGCTAGAAGTGGCTCTAATGGACCAAGTCCAAATAACTCGTGGTGAAGTTCATCGATGAGACGTTCGCGCTCAACAGCAGAAAGCGGCGCTTCCTCGGTAACCAGAATGTCCTTCACGAGTCTGGCAACTTCCGCGTGAATTTGATCAGGGTTAAGCTGACCGAGCTTGGCGAGATCCATGCGGTTGATAATATTGCGATGAAGACGTGCTTTCATTTCCTGCATGCCTTCAACGCCAGGCCGTCCGTCCTCGGTTCGTGTGAAACCGTTGCCAGACCCGGGTTCTCTTATCATTCTTTCACGTAGTGCCATGAGACATTCTTCCCTTTGCTGTTAAGTGATCAAATTCATGCTCGTTTAAGGTCCAGATCAAGACGTGCTGTCGAGGATTGTCGCTTGAACAGTGAACCAAGAAGACCCTTGCTCTGATTTTCGTCGCCTGAAGCTTCCCCGGAAATAATCGCCGCCACACGTTTGATCTCCATCGAGATGCTTGATGCCGGATGTGTCTCTACTATGGGCTGGCCCAGGTTTGCAGAATTAACAGCGGCTTTGTAGTCGTTAGGAACAAAACCAACTACCCGCTCTCCCAAAAAGCGTTCCACTTGCTGTAGTTCCATATCGATCTGCTTGGTCCATCGATTCACGACCGCCTTAATTTTCTTTCTTGGATAACCCAGACGATCGAAAATTTCGATGGTGCGCTGAGCACTGCGAATCGAGGCGACGTCAAGTGTTAGTACCAAAACGATATCGTCGGCGCTGTCGAGGGCTGCGAGGGTTATGGAGTCGAGAGTGTGATGGGGATCGACCACGACGTAGTCGTATCGTTGACGCAGTACGTGTAACACTTCACTCACATGTTCCGGTACAACCTCCTCAGCCATGGCAGAATCGCGTGGAGCAGGCAACACGTGGAGAGTTGCTGAATGCGCTGCCATGTATCCTGATAAGAGTGAGTCATCCAGTCGCGTTCGATTTTCAACGAGATCGACGATAGAAAACTTGGGTTGCATACCGAAGAACAGGTCGAGATCACCGGCCTGCATATTCAAGTCAACAAGTGCTGTTGAAGATTTCATCGCTGCGGCTAGATTCGACGCGATGAAAGAGTTACCGCAGCCACCCTTGCTTGAGAAGACGACGATTGTGCGACCTAATTTATCTTCGCAAGTGGCGCGGATGGCCCCAAACTCTGCGGTCCGTTCGATGACAGTCGCGAAGTCGTCGGTCGCAACGGGCAAGCGCAGAAATTCGCGAGCTCCGGCGCGAATGCTCTTCAGTATCAGTTCTGAGGATGAGTCACGTGAGGCGCAGACAACTGCAGTGTCCGGACACTCAACACTGAGTCTCTTGATCAATGCCAGACTCGTCTCCGGATTCTTATCGATTGCTACTATAGTCGCGATTGGGTTGAGTCGGGAGACCTCAGCCGGTGCGCGATCTATGCTGTCAACGGAGGTCACAAGCCGCAAACGATCATTGGAAGTGATCACGTTACGCAGTTCCCTTAGAACTTCGGAATCTTCACTAACGATGATGAAGGTAAGCCTTTGGTTCATATTCCCCTGGTTTCTAGCTACAAGCGTTCCTGTTTTCTTAGTACTAAACGATTAATCCCTTAGTGCTCGAGGTCATTATTTACATTGACCGTTAGATCTAACGGTGCGTCCTCCGTCGCAATTGCAAACCGGCGGATTTCCAACGAACTGATTGTTAGTGCACGACGGTAAGGGCGTTGCCGTGGCCGTCGGGCTAGGTGATGGTGACGGTGACGGTGATCCCACTGGGGTTGCTGTTGGAGTCGCAGTCGGTGTTGGTGTTGCAGTTGGCGTCGGCGTGGGGGTCGGCGTTCCTGAAGGCGTTGGTGACGGTGACGGTGATCCTGACGGTGACGGCGTCGGAGTCGGCGAGGCCGATCCTGAGGCTGTTGGAGGTGCAACACCTGCACTCTCAGCTGTCAGCGTAGTCTTGAATGGAGGCAACGTAACGCTGCCTCCCAGAAGGGGTATCGCAAAGTTAAATTGATAATTAACAATCGTGACGGTTACATCCCCTTCACCCAAGGTGTAACCCGTTATAGAGGGTCCATATACGACACAAATACTGTTTGCCGGACTACCGCTACAGCCGTCGGGAGCTGGATCCAACGCAGGATTAATGGGGTTGACCGCATTCGCAACCACATCTCTTACAGCCTGTTTGTTTGCAGCGTTAACGATTCCGAAGCGTGCCCCTTGCCTGGTCGCATCAGTGAGTGCATTGACCGTCCACATCAGTCGGCTGATCTCGACGACGCCGAAGATGGCAGTCAGAAGCACCGTTAAGGCTATTGCTACTTCAGGTAATGCCACGCCGCGTTGATTTCTATGGAGATCAAACATTATTACGCCTCACTTCACTCAGTCGGAGTACTCATAGTCGATCGCATCGTGGTGCTTGGCTGCATACTGATCCCGAGTGCCGACATTGGGCCAAACGCAAAAAGCGGTGTGTAGTTGTACCCAGTTATGCGCACCATTACGCTCCCGGGAGTACCGGTGGCAGGACACGTTGCTGTACCGCCATTCACACCACATATCTCGACGTTTGAAATTGTCAGACCACTGGATACGTTGAGCACATTGGAACCAGTGCCCGCAATATTTCCGTAGATCACGAGGTTCTTGGTTTCCGTTAGATTTGTACCGACGTTTGGACCACTCACCTCGCGAGTTGAGACATAACGGGCGCCAGCACGAGTCGCTTTGCTGAGAGTGTTGTAGTAGTACATGAAACGTCCAAACTCAGCTGCGGCTCCTAACATCAAAACAAGAATTGGGAGCACGACCGCTGCTTCCGCTAATGCAGCGCCACGCGTGTTCCTGATGAACTGAATTATCGATGACTTATTTCGCATGGCTATTTGTAGAGAACAATCTTGGTTAGTGATGGAATCGGAGTACCGCCGCCATAAGTTCCTGACACTACCGGGAGCTTACCGATGAACTCGGCCTGAATCTCTCCACCATTTCCACCAGGTACATGGTCTTGCATGAAGAAGCCCATGAAATCGGTTATGTGCCAATCGCAGTTAGAGCCGCTGCAGCCCAGCACGTCGTCCTTTTCTACAGCCGGCACAATGATGACGCGACGGCCAAAACTTCCACTCGCGTTTATTGATGCCCCTGCAGGTGTCGTTCCGGTATTTTGATAAGCCGCATACTGTTGCTGGTATTGCGCGTAAGTGATGTTGAGCGAGGTCACCACATCAGCGTCAAATCGGTCATTCCATCCCTGTCTTACCGGGCCTGCGGTAACACCCGTTTTTGGATGGATGATCGAACCAATGCTGAAACAGCCATTGCAATTTCCTACAAGTGCATCACGAACATTTGATCCGCCTGGACCACATGCTTCAGTGAGACCGTAGTTGCCCGGAGAGTACGAGCCCCCAGGCGCATTCCTCAAAGTCATTACTGAGCCCACAGGAAACTCGGTGCTGTTCGGGACGTTAGTGTCGTCGAGTAAAGACATGGGCGCGATAGTGTCGCAAACGCCAGTAATCGGAGGAGAGTTCCCAGCGATCGCTCGACCTCTAATTAGCACGGGAGTAGCGGACGCGATTTGCGAAAAGATCAAAGTGGTGTTTGCGGGTGCCGGCATACAGACGCCGACAAAAGCGACGTCCTTGGCAACTAGTTTTGTTTCACCTGCTCTTTCAACATTCGCGGGTGTTGATGTCCCAGCGATCGCAGCGCAGGTTGAATTCGAATAAAGAAACGACTCTAGAGAAGTGAAGTCAGTCGCAAAGTACAAATTAGAATCTGAAAAGTTTATTGCATTGTGGTTAAACTCATACTTATTCATCGCCACGAGTGCAGCCTGGGTCGCCAGGTTTATACCACCAGCGGTCGAATTAAGTGCCGAAGCCCCAGCAAGAGCTGAGGCATCGGCAGCGTTTTGCATCTCCGTTTGCACTGAGTAGAAATGACTAATGTCAATACACAGTGCCAACGCGAGAACGAGGGCAAGCATGCAGACCGCGGTTAAAGCTAAGACGGCACCGCGCTCATCTTTGCGATTCGTGAGTTTCAAAACCGATTTATGAGACATGTCACCCTCCTTTGATTGAGTAGCAAAAAAACAAGACCCGAGGCGACGAAGCGAATTACGGATTTGGAACGGTCACACTGCTGACGACCGCTGCGGCCTTGGTCGGTGTCGCATCTTTGGCCTTTGGATCTGTGTTCACCGGTTTTGGTTCAGCCGGTGAACTGGTTGTCGGGGCTGCAGTTTTTTCTCCGGTCGAGAAACCGCTTTGACCGGAAATACCATTACCTTTGGGTTCGATGCCGAGTGGCGAGCCCTTCTTGAGTCCGTCGATACCGCGCATAGTTGGCAAGTCGTCAGGATTGACTGGTTTCACAACTTGGGCAGTCACAATGAACATGAGTTCGGTCTCGTTCTTCAGGAATGACGTTGACTTGAAGAGGTTACCGATGATTGGAACGTCACCCAGTACCGGAATTTTGGAGAGTGATCGAGTTTCGTTATTGTCGAGAAGTCCCGCGAGTGCGAAGCTTTGACCGTCTCGAAGTTCGATACCTGTTTTGGCGCGACGTGTACGAAGGGCCGGAATGACAAATCCGTTGAATCTGACGCCATTCGCGAAGTCGATTGTGGAAACTTCTGGTTCGAGTTCGAGCCGAATGTGATCTTCATCAATTACGGTTGGTTTGAAGTTCAATCGGATACCATATTGTTTGAACTCGATCGTGATCCCGCCGTTGCTGCCTCCACCATTGTTCTGAACAACTGGGACAGGAAATTCACCGCCAGCGAGAAAGCTCGCTTGCTGTCCGTTCATGGCGATCAAGTTGGGCTCCGCCAAAGCCCTTAAAGCTCCGTTCGTTTGCATCGCCTTAATCATGTTAATCATGTTGCCGCCGAGGACAGCCACATTGAGCCCACTTCCAATTGTGCTCGAGAGTATTCCGCCGGCCGCCCCTCCCAGAGAACCTGGTCCACCACCGCTTACATAACCGCCGACTCCGGGACTCGCCTGATATAAGGTTGAGATACCAAGTTCACGGGCCTTATTGCGGTTAACTTCAGCAACACGGATTTGAAGTTGAATTTGAGTAGCATTGGTTACAGGCGACTGAAGTAGGTTTACTGTTTTGAATCCAGCAGCCTGTACGACCGCATCGACTCGAGGAACCACGTCTTCGGGAACGTTCCCAGAGATGACGACTGAGCCATTCGCCTGGCTAAGACGGATATCATCCTTGGGGAAGAGCGCCCGAATCTGCGAGTCAATTAGTGAGAGGTTGGCTCGGACGAAAACGTCAAAGACCATGAGACGTTTGGAACTGGCTTGTTCCCATGCGATCAAGTTGATCTGGCCAAACGCTTTACCATTGACCACCACTTGATCTGGTGCGACAAGGACGGCTTCGGCGATGTCGGGGTTAGAGATAGAGAACCGGCCGATTGGTCGATCGAAATTGATGACTTTTGACTGACCAACGAGGACGTTGACGGGGATAGCTTCTTTGTTTTGATCGAACGACGCGCTATAGGTTTGGTCCTGGGCGCGAACGACCGACAACAGCAAGAGAAGGGTGATCATCGCGCTGAACGGCAGAATTATCTGTCGCGCTGATGGCAAGGTGCTGTGCATGATGCTTACTCCTTAAAATAAGGCTGAGACTTAAAACTTATTCGGCGGTTCGAATTGCCTAGCTTTAGGGGAACTCGACCGTGCTTCTCTTCGCGCCAGTGAAAACTTCAACGGATGGACGAGCTGGTTCTTTCCTTTCAGGGGCTGCGACTTTCACAGCTTGCACTCTCGCTGGTGCGGGTCGACGGACAACTTTTGCAACCGTCGGCTGTGGTGGTGCGCCATTTGCTACCGTGTCGGGTTGCAGCGCCGCGCGTTCGCCGCTAAGTAGACTTCTCTTGTTTGCACCAGGTGTTTGCTCGTCTTGCTGGTCCACTGAATTACGCATGACTAGTTGCAGCCGTCCTTCCGAGGAAGCCAGAGCGAGCTTTTCGGCTTGTTCGGGTGAGACTTGCAACGTGACGGATCTCACCGCGGCTGCTTCACGATCATCTTTGGGACGATCGATATTCTGACCACTCGCAAGAACCTTTATGTTCTGCAGAACGATCTTTGAGATCGTATCTTTCGTCATAGATTCCGTCGGCGGAGCCATGGTGACCACGATGTCAACGAGCGTACCCGGGTTAATAAAACCGGAGACTCCTACGACTTCGTCGACCTTGACGGTCATCGCGCGGTAACCTTCTGGAATAACGGCGGACAGACCACCCGCCGTACCCTCTGGTGCCAGCTTGCCTTCAGTGATCACCTCTTTTGCCGCAACACTACTGAGCACAACCCGTCCAACCAAAGCGTCGAGCGACGAAAAGGAACCTGATGGAGTTGAATTGCTGGGCAATGGTGTCAGGATCAAGTGTTCCTTGATGAGTCGTGTGCCCACCGGAAGGTCCACAGCAGTGACGGCGACCTGATGGAGGTCCTTTCGTGCGGTTTGAGCATTGATCAAATAACGGCTAACTGAGATCGCCGAAATCAGACCAAAAGCGATCGCACCTGCAATCGCAAGGATGAATCTTTTGTTTCGCATAGCAATAACTCCGTTCTGTAGCAGGGTGCGGGATTTGTTACCCGCGATAAAGAACAAATGACGTCAAAGTTCCCAAAGTGATCGCAACACCATAAGGAATCGTCAGACTGCGATCGACTGGGATCTCGTAACGGGGAAGTCGGGCGCCAGGCATTAAGCCAAAAAGGATGTTGAGCACACGCCACATCGTGGTTCGCAGCGTGCCGCTGAAGATTGCAAAGCCCAGAGCTAACAAGCCTCCGGTCAGGACCACCGCCACAAAGGTTGGTAATACAAGCTTGACGCCGATGACTGATCCAATCGCACCAAAAAGCTTTACATCTCCGGCGCCCATGGCGCCGAAGATGTGGAGGACGAACATCAGACCAAAAGCCAAGGCGACTCCTTCCAAGCTGGCAAGAGTTCCAGACAATCCACCGAAGATGACGTGATATCCGATCCCATAAATCAAAACCGCGAGGACATAGGGATTGGGAATGCGGCGATAGCGAACGTCGTGGTACGCAATCATCAACAAGAGTGGCAGTACGCAAATCGTTGCACCAATTAAGGCTGACTGAGGCATCACAGGGGCTCTACTTTTCTTTTAGTTTGCGAGAGCCCCAACCATGACGCTGAGGGCCGACGCGCTCTGTACTGCTCTCTCACTATTTGTAATCAAACTATTATCCGGTGATGGTGTTTGCGAGCGTGCCGATTCCGGTTGTGATCGAATTTCCTAACGTCGTGAAAGCAACTACGACACCCGCGACAACGAGTGCAGCTGCAACGGCGTACTCGGAGAGTTCCAAACCAGTTTCGTCTCGAAAGAATCTCTTAAGCATTTTGTTACTCCTATGGTCGTTAGTAGTTGAAAGAAAGAAACGAGGCGCGCCCGACAAGGTCGAACGCGCTGTTTCGAGTGGTGACTAGCCAGTGATCGTGTTCGAGAGGGTTCCGAGTCTGGTGGTAATTGAGTTGCCCAGGGTTGTAAAGGCAACGACAACACCGGCAACGACAAGCGCTGCGGCTACTGCATACTCAGAAAGCTCAAGACCAGTTTCATCGGCAAAGAATCTCTTAATCATTCGGTTGCTCCTTTAAAAGGGGGTTAGTTTTTATTTTTGCTCTCCGGTAACGCTAACCGCTTAGCTAGCAACCGCGAGAAATTGAAAGAAACCTACGCCTTGGCATTTGCTGCTAAGGAGTGATTTGGTTTGCCAGCGCATTAATCTGATTTGTGACGACGTTGCCAAGTGTCGTAAGGACCAGCAAGATGGCTGCCGTGATCAATGCTGCTGCGACTCCGTACTCGGAGAGCTCAAGACCGGATTCATCAAGAAGGAATTTTTCCACTCTGTTATGCGCGTTTCTGGGAAAACGCCCTTTCGCACCTTGGTAAAGGTCTTAGACACAGCTCCGTATTTTTTTGTACGCGGTCTCCTATGGCAATGAGTGTGCCGATACTTCCGCTTGTTGAACGATGGTAGGGTGCGAACCTGTAAGTGGTGTAATTGCTGATATTTAACGTGGTTCTCAGTCCACGTTCATGCTAACTAAGTACTGGTGGAGCCGGTTGTTGAACTGCTCGCCTGCGAGCACCTGTGGCAAAAGGCAGTAGTGGCGAATTGGAGCCGAGATGCGAGGTAGTCGAGGGCAGAGAAGGACGCTGGATCAAGGACCAAGTGGTCCCGATCACGCCCATAGCTAACTATGCGAAACTATGCTTTGAGACTAATTGCGGTTGGCGAGCAAGTGCGAGCTGCAGGATGAATAGCGAGGTCGCCTTACTTTCGCTGCCACTGAGCAACGACAAAACAAGATGTTTGTTTGCCTTGTAGTCGGTTTATGGACGACTCAAGTTGGATTAAGGTTGAGGAATAGAATTGCTTTAACCTTAGGGGAATTCGAAAGATCAAGGAGTTAAGGACAAACAGAAAGGCCAGGTTCCCTTTGTACTCAGTCTTCCTAAAGGTGAACTTGGACTCAAAAAGATCTTCAAGGTGGGCCAGGTTGATGGCTTCCTCATTATCTGAAAAGTAATGATCGTGTTTATACCAAAACCTTCTGATCAGATCAGGGAACGAACCTTGATGCGGCTCCATAAAGCAAAAATAGCCTCCAGGCTTTAACAAACGATGAACCTCGGTTATGGCCTCCGCAACATTAGGTTGGATGTGATGGAGGCCACCAACGACGGCAACACAATCGAACGACTCGCTTGGCAGCCGAGAATCGAGCAGGGACCTCTCCACAGACTTGCAACCGTTCCAGCGGGCGGCGAACGATGTGATGACCTCGTTTGAGATATCTAACCCTGTAACTTTAGCTTCTGCATTCAACAAGAATTCGGTCGTTTGCCCACTTCCACACATTGCATCCAACACGTTCAAACCTTTTAACTCAATCCCTTCAAACATCGGTCGATATATGAACTCGCTTCGGTATTCAGCACTATAAGCATCGCCATAATGTGCATCATAGTCTGCAGCGATGCGATTGTAGTGGGCTCGCTGAAGCTGTTCAGACGCCGCGGTAAGTGTCTCGGATTTGATCGCAAAAGCGGATGTACTCATATTAATGTCCCTGGGATATCAGGCCGTGAGTTTAAGAGCCTGGGCCAACTCGAAGTCTCCTCGGACCCGCCAAATTCTTGAATCTACCACGTAGTGCAACATTAAGAAGCCCAACAATGCATACGAAAGAAGCTCATTATGTGCAAATTTCGCAATTTGTTCGGGCGAGGCCAGTAGGACAGCGGCACCGACGAAATAGAGCCACTTTCTACTAAGAATTCCCAAAATCCCACTTCTATTTTGGTAGCGATTGTTGTTGTGGAACCACATTAATCGCAGGTACTGAAAGCTATGTCCAATATTCACTGTCACCGCCGCAACTAAGACTCGTGACGGTGAGTGGGGTGACTGGGCCGCGTAAGCCCAAGCCAGCCAATGCAATGGAATAAACGCCGTGAGCAGAACCAGCTTTGGTAGATTCTTATTTTCTTTAGCTGATTGATGGCGTATGTAGTACGTCGCGAATATGAGACCCGGAATCAAAAAGATCGCCAGGTACTTGGTCGTGCCAGTAATCATTGCCGACACAAAATAAAGATATGGGAGCAACAGAGATCCAAGCGTGAAATACTTGTCTAGTTTAAAGTCCTCCCTCTCGTTTGCCTTTCTCTTATAAAGTAAGACGAACCCCATATGTTGTTTGCTAATGTGATACTGACCCCAAGCAACAATTACGATGAAAAACGTCTGGAATCCGACAGATAGGATTAGCAGCGGCCCCACTAAACATAAAGGCACGATGAACAGAAGAATGAATCGCTGTCGACGAAACTCGTCCCGATCTAAAAGAATTCTCGTGGCGGTGCTGTAAACGTGTGGGCCATCAATTAGAACGGCAATCAACGCCGCAAGGGCGACTGGCAGAGCCCCATTCGCGAGAGCTATCGCCATCAACGTGTAGCCAATTGCGGCGCTCCCGATGAAAAAGGTCAGATCATCACGTTTACTGACAATCCACGGAGTCTTTGACATCATTTGCAGGACAACTGGCAAAGAGCATGCCAACAAAAATTCAGGATTTTAGTGATGTTCGTCCTCAGAAGCTGCGCGCAGGCGAGCACTTGGTGCGAAATGTAGCGTTCACCAAAGCCCTTAAAAGACACCAGGAATTACTCGCGCGGTGGTTTGGGCGTATTCCTTATAGTCCGGGAAGGTTTGCTCCAGAATCGCCTCTTCATTCTTCATTCGCTGAAACTGAATGAGTAGATAAGCCACAAAAATCAATATGGTGTAGAGCGATCTGAACTGCATCAAGACGCCAATCGAAGCAATGGTTTCGGAGACATACAAAGGATGTCGGACCAGGCGGTAAGGACCTGTCCGAACTAAACGTCGAGCTTCTGCCATGAGGCTAAATGAGCGACCTAAATGCGCGAGGGTAAAAACTGACAGGAAGGTACCAACCAGACTGATCGAGGTGGCAATTATTGATTCCGTGAGCGAGAGATCCCTCCGCGGAAATAAGGTCATTAGATAAAGAAAAAAAGTGCCAACGATTGCCATAATGCGAGGCATGACACCCTTTGCCTTATTTAGAGGTTCCATTCGGATCAGGAAGAGAATCGACATCAAACCGAGGAACGCAATCGTCGCAATTTTCCCCATGACTGCGGCGAAAAATCGCCAGCGGTCGAAGTTAGCCAGAGATCCGGGATTCGTCAGATAGAGGTAGAGCTCAGTAATATTTCGGATCACCACAATAAGGAAAAACGCCGAGGGAATAACTCGACTGACTAGCTCAAGGGCTTTTGAGTTAGTGTGTTTATCCAGTGTCTGACTTTCTGTAGTACTCATAATGTTCTACCTGTTGTTAAATGAGTTGCTCCTCTACCTTAGTCGCAAGCGGTAGACGAGAAAATTCGCCACTTCCTTCGATTCACTTCGTTCGTACCATCTGTCAATAGCCGAGTAACTAAAGTTTGAGTCTTTCGGCACTATCAACCACTGTAAGGGATATTTCGCGACGACTGTTTTGGACATTGAGATGACATAGTTGTCATATAGCGAAACCTGTTCTTGAATCTCTGCATCAGAAACCGGTACAAACGCTCTTCCGAAATTATTGACCTCCCGCTCGTAACCGAACACTGCGACAAACGCCACATGATTCTTAGCCTCCAATAGTTTTCGCAAGTCGCTCGCAGAAATCCCGGAGTAAAACAGGTACTGGTAATAGCGCTCTCTAAGCTCACTTACCGAAACACCTGGAAAGACAGAACTATGCACTGCCCAAAGAACAGGCTGCTTCAGAGATGTTGGTAGCGCTTCTGCCTGAACGAGATCTACAGGGAGAATCAAACCGGACGAGGAGTGGGATTTAAGATACCTTGCAACGCCGAGAGTCCTGTCCCTGGTAATGTTATCTGGTAGTGCTGCTCGACTAATTGCGGACGCACTGTTCGCCCCATATGCTATTGAAATCACTCCGATCCAGAAAAGAACACGAGTGGATATCCGCCAATCCATCGCCCTAAATAGGGCAGGTAATAAGATCAGAATTGCAATTAGCACACAGTAGCTAGTGACAAACTCCTCATAATGAAATGGCTGCATTGAGAACCCTGAGATAAGTTGCTGGTTAAAAACCGCAAATGGAAGTATCAATAGGCTAATAGCGAACAACACCGTTCCGTCTGATGCTAGTTTTCTTTTCCATTTCAGCAATCCACAAATAATCAGCACACAAATGGCAACGAGTTCACTTGGCTGGATGAGATCCAGAGACCTGGTACTCTCGAGAATCGTGACTTGGTCTGTATTCACCGCTCGGTTCGAAAGAAGTATTAGATAGGGAATTATTGCTAATATGCTAACGCCTCCCGCAATAACTACCGACCATAAACAACGCTGCCAACCTTCGGGACGGACAATAAGCCAAACGATTGCTACGCAACCTAACCAGGCAAGCGCAGCTGTCCATAGATAAAAGTACGAATAGACCAAAAATGAGATAATGAGTCCCGTCCCTAGGGCTCTCCAAATGTACTTGCGATCAGGTATTCTTATCGCCCGCCACAACATGCTGAACATCAAAAAGAAGAATGGAAAGCCTACCGCGGGGGTATATCGCCGCAAAAACGGCATGTAACTCCAAAGAGGTTTGAATCCTGCTAGAGCTCTAATAAGTCCCTGGCCGGATGCCATAGTTGCGAGACAGAGGACCACGATCACTCCCACGGCAGCAAGTTTATTGTCATTGGTGATTTGGGCTAGCAACCAAAACAGCGCTAAGGCCGTCGTTGCGCCCACCAGAGGCATTAACAAAATGAAAACAGTTGTTGCTGAGAGGCCGAAAAGTCTTGCTGGAACAGCTAGGAAGTAAGGAGTAAGGAATTGCACGGAGAACAACGACTCAGAGAGCTGCTTGCCAGCAAGATCGCTACAGGAGAAGGGGTCGTTACGACGCGGTCGGCCATCTATCAGAGCCTGAAGATAGGCGGAGTAAGCTACTTCGTCTGTGTCAAAGTACGCGTAGGCTCCTTGCGCACTCGACCCCAACTCAACGAGCAAATGTAGTTGCGGATAAGTGGCTAATAGTGCAATGAACAGCGCCGAAAGCAAGCCCCATTTCCACTCAAGTTTTGCAGGTTGGCTAGTTGTCACTTCGGTAGAGAGTCGAGTGGAAATGTGAGGTAGGACAATTCCAGATTGATCCCATACTCGAGCTAAGAAATAGCAATTCGTTTAATGCTATTCCTTTCAGAATTAATCTTTCCGGTTTCTGATCAGAAACAATAGATGCCTAAACAAAAATGGTATGGCGAACGAGTCTTAGCGCTGCGTAGTCCCATACGAACCGGTTGGTCTAAAGGATGTGCTTGGCAGAAACGATTCGCTGGGACGGAAGCTCTGATTCATTGGTCCAAGTGCATCCATCACCCGCTTTACCTTCAAGGTCGCGACATCGGAAAAATAGGTCATATTCCCTGGTCTTAGACTCGCTACTTCCGTATCGGTCCGTACCACCGCGTTGAAGCGCTCACTGCCATATAACTTCGCGTCCTCTCCTTTTTTGAAAGCCCAGATCAACGCAACCGGCGTTGTGTAAGGAAAGACAAGTGCCGCAGTCACAGCCGCGCCGGCCGCGATCGTGGGCAATCGGTTTTGCCCCTTACTACTTCCTGAAACATTTATTGGAACCTTCGTTCCATCGATACCAATAACTTCTTCCATTTCCCAGGCAAGCATTCCACCCTTGCCCCAATTCTGCGCCTTCTTAACTTCCACTACGCGCCCGGTTGCCAGCGCATTCCTTGATATCGCCAAACTTCCATCAACCATTACTGGCCGCGCAACCAGAAACGAAATTCGATCGCCTACCTCAAGCTCCGCCGACGAAACCGTGTAGGCTGCTTCCACTTCGATTATTGTCCCACTCGGTAAATTAACCTTAGTAATTTGCTTTGGAGTTTGAGTGATCGTATTGGCTGAGCTTGCTGGACCATTCGGAACTGACATCATCACCTGCAAAACAGAGTCGGGCACTCCCCGCATTTTCATTTCCTTCATGACCGCCGGAAAGACGTCGAACCGACATTGAGAGGAAACGATCCTCGCGATAATCACGTCCGACTTCATGCCGCGTTGGACCATCTGGATCACATCGCTGTTGCGCAGGTACCGAACTGATGTTTCAGTGCGTGCTGTTTGTTGTGATCTGCCTCCAAGGGGTACTACCAAAAGCAGGGTCGCGATAATTAGTAATGTCTTGGTTCTCATCTCTGAACCTCCAGCGACTGAGCTTGCTCAAAGTCGCAATGCTGCTGCCAATTCTTTGTCACCACGCGCACGCCAGATCTTCGAATCCAGGAAGTAGTGACTGAAACTCACACCCCAGAAAACTGATACCCAGATCCCCTGAAGTTGCAAACCGGCGCCGGTAATTGCGTGGAAGAGAAAGTTTGTGACCAGTCCGGCCGCGAGGTAAAAAATTACACTTCGGTTGATGATCGCTGCCAGGCCTGATCGAGCTTTGATTTCGTTGCTTGAGTAGTGGTTCTTGTTGTGAAACCACATGAGTCGCTGATACTGAAGTGCATGAAACGTATTGATCGGAATCGCCGCCGCGAGAATTCCAAACTCGTGGTGCACGGCATAGCTGAAAGCCAGCCATTGCAGTGGCACCGACATCGCCAGCAAAGCGAGCTTCGGGAGGTTTATCGCTTCGCCCTTCTCGAACTTAAGCAACTGTCTTCCGATGAATACCACGGTTAGAACTATGTAGGCTGAAATCACCAAACCAACCAGAACTCGAACGAGAGCAAATCGTGTCGATAGGTCGTGAGTTGCCTGCAAGTACCAGCAGTAAGGGAGAATGATTGACGCCATGATGAAGTAGCGATCCAACTTCATATCAAACGCGTCGCGGTCGTTATTTTTGGCTTTGTACAACATGACAAAGCCGTACTCTTGTTTGGCGTGATGAAAGTATGCCCAGCCGTACGCCAGAATGAAGAATAGATGGCTTTGGCCGAGCGTCCACATCAGCGGCCCCACTAAAAACAGAGGTATGACAAGCAGGAACTGTGTTCTGCGCCGTTTCCGCTCAAATTTGTCGAGGTATGTTCTGGTCATGGTCGACCAGACGTGTGGACCGTCGATGAGGAAGATAAACGCGATCAAAACCGGAGCCATAGGCATTCCGAGTTTGAAGAGAGCGAGAGTGGCATAGCCACCTAAAGCGGAGAAGATAAACCAACCGAGGTCGTTGGCTGGACCGATGATCCAGGGACTTCTACGTGGTTTTGATAAGTCTAAGCTTATTGCGGTGGTACTCATATTTCGAAAGCCCCGCTCGTTCGCTTGATGCACAGTGGTACAGCTTCAGGTGATAGCAAGCGCCGATCCGCAAAATTGCTCAGGAAAATAGAGGGTTTTGTCTCCTGACCCTGTCTTATTCCACCGCAACTGCTCGCCAGCGAGCAGTTAGGTTGGAAATTCCAAATTGTTCGGCAGTTTTGTTTTTGATCAACGGTTTAAGGATTCAGTGGCAAGGAGCTTTAAGGAGTGGCAAGGAGGTCAGAACCAAAACGTGAGATTGATAATCCCACCAACGGCAGTTGGTGGATGGTTCAGATCCTTTCTACCCTAAAAGATACCCACTCCCTCCGGCGCGCGCAGCGCGCCGGAGGAAAGAAAGAAAGTCGTTTGTAGAAAGAATCTGAACCATCCACTCACAGGTAGAGGCAGGGTCAAAAGTCGGACACCACCGGCTTTAGCCGGGTGGAGTATCAACTTTGTGCTATTCCGAGTCACTTATTCCATTTGGAGACACCACCGACTTTAGTCGCGTGGAG
>JGI12627J18819_10000098_pt1 | contig 32114 bp, 33 predicted proteins | sample TexAe_OM1H0_M2_FD_18819 | JGI IMG/M metagenome (IMG submission 18819)
CCGTAATTTTTACGGTTCATCCTGACCGGCGCTGATGGCGCTGCCGGAGGCGGGAATGGCGACGGGCGGGATGCCATGATCGGCCGCCAGCTTCTGAAAAGCCGCTACGTCGCTCCTCTCGAGATCGCTCCATTTGCCGATAAAATCGTCGGCGTGCTTTTTCAGCTCGTCGAAGCGTTGCAGGGCGGCGTCGGTTGGGGCGCAGTCGCATCCGGCATCGACGATCATGGCAAGAAATGCGAATTGGCCGTCGAGCCCCGGGCGATAGGCGAGCGAGTCTTCGTTGGCGCTGATGCGGAGATTGGCGAGCGGTTCGCGCACCGCCACCAACTTCGTCATCAAGCTGTCGGCCGAAGAGGTGATGGGGCGCGAAGCTTGATCGCCGGGCAGCCGCTTCTTCAAGGCCTCGGTTTGCGCGCGGACGTCTTCGATCTGGTTTACGGCGACGTACACACGATTGAGCTGGTCGCGAATCTGCACAAGCAGATTGAATTGCTTCTCGAGATCGGCCGAGCTGACTGAAACTCGAGGATCGAGTTTCACCTCGAGCGGCGCCGTCTGCGATTGGCCATCCACGGTCAGCCGGACCTGGTAGTTGCCCGGCACCACGAATGGGCCGCGCGCGCCCGCGTTGTATTCCCAGAGGTAATAGCCCGGGATGCGGTTCGCGTTTTCGTAGCGAAGATCCCACACGAAGCGGTTCAAGCCGGCCTCGACTTTGACCTGCTTTTCGGGTTTCTTGTCATCGGGATCGAGCGGTTCGTCGACGACTTTGGCGCGCTGGCTGGAATACTTTCGAATGGTCTGTCCCTGAGGGTCGAGGATTTCGATAGTGGTCTCGCCCTTGGGAACGTCCTTCACGTAAAAATCGATCACCGCGCCCAGGGGCGGATTCTGCCCTTCCAGCACCAGTTGCTTGGGCGCTTCTTCGGGATTGTGGAAACGGTAAGCAACAGCCGGGCTGTAGAGGTGTACGGTTTGCTTGGGAACGGCGTCGGTGAACTGGCGCAGGGGCGTGAGGTCATCCAGGATCCAGAAGGCACGGCCGTGGGTAGCAAGCACCAGATCGTCGTTCTTGACAATGAGGTCGTGGATGGGAACGCGCGGGAGATTGAGTTGCAGCGGCCGCCAATCGGCGCCGTCGTTGAATGATACAAATACCCCGGTTTCCGTGCCAGCATACAAGAGACCGCGTTTTTTGGGATCTTCCCGCACGGCGCGAACAAAGGTGTTGTCGGGAATCCCCTTTGCGCCCTTCGTCCAAGTCTTGCCGAAGTCTGAAGTCTTGAAAATGTAGGGATGCATGTCATCGTTCTGGTGGCGATCGATGGCGACGTAGGCGGCTCCGGCATCGAAGGGAGATGCGTCAATCTGGCTGACGCGACTCCATTCCGGCAGGTCTTTTGGGGTGACATTGGTCCAGCTCTTGCCACCATCACGAGTGAGTTGGATGAGGCCATCATCGGTGCCGGCCCAGATCAGGCCCTTGGTGAGGGGCGACTCGGCCAAGGCAAAGATCGTGTCGTAGTATTCCGTGCCGGTGTCGTCGATGGTGATCGGTCCGCCCGAGGGCTGCTGCTTGCCTTTGTCGTTGCGCGTGAGGTCGGGGCTGATCGCCTCCCAGTGCACGCCGCCATCGGTGGTTTTGAAGAGACGCTCTGCGGCGTGATAGAGGGTTTCGGGATCGTTGGGCGAGATCATCACCGGCGAGGTCCACTGGAAACGGTGTTCCACGGCAGCCGCGCCGCCCGCATCGCTGAGTTGTGTCTGATTGGTGATGTTGCGGAGCTGGCCGTTGCGCTTGTCGTAGCGAGTGATCAAGCCCGCGTAGTCGGCCGCGTACACGATGTTGGGCTCGGGAGGATAGGGAGCGATGTAACCTGCCTCCCCTCCCCCGACGGGATACCAGTCGGAACGATCAATGAATCCGTCGTCGCTGCGGGTAGAAATGGCGACGGTGCTGTTGTCCTGCTGCGCGCCGTAGATGTAGTAGGGAGTATGGCTGTCGGCAATCACGTGGTAGAACTGCGCGGTCGGCTGGTTATCCTGACGACTCCAGGTTTTTCCGCCATCGAGGGTGACGGTCACACCGCCATCGTTGGTGCCAATCATGCGCCGGGAATTTTTGGGATCGATCCAGAGACCGTGATTGTCTCCATGTGGAAGCTTGAACTTATTAAAGGTGCGGCCGCCATCGGAGGAGCGATACGCGTCTACATTCATCACGTAGACGGTGTCGGGGTCCTGAGGATCCGCGATGATGTGCATGTAATACCAGGGACGCTGGCGAAGGCTGTGATTATCATTGATGAGCTGCCAAGTGTCGCCGCCATCGTCGGAACGATAGAGCCCGCCTTGTCCAGCCTCAATGAGCGCATAGACGCGATCCGAGTTCGCAGCCACGGCGACGCCGATGCGGCCATAGGGTCCTTTGGGAAGGCCTTTCTCTTCCAGATGCTTCCAGGTAGCGCCGCCGTCATGAGAGCGATAGAGCCCGCTCCCGGTGCCACCGCTGGAGAGATTCCAGGGCGCGCGGCGAACCTGCCAGAGGGAAGCAAACAGGATGTTGGAATTGCGTGGATCGAAGGTAATGTCGACGCCGCCGGTGTTTTCATCCTTGTAGAGGACCTTGTCCCAGGTCTTGCCGCCATCGAGGGTACGGAAAATTCCGCGTTCGGTATTCGGTCCATAGGGATGGCCGAGAGCAGCGACGAACGCGATATTGGCATCCTGCGGATCGATGATCACCTTGCCGATGGCGCGGGAGTCGCGCAGGCCGATATTCTTCCAGGTCTTGCCGCCGTCCACCGTCTTGTAGACGCCGTCGCCTTGCGAGATATTGCCGCGCAGGCAGGCTTCGCCGGTGCCGACGTAAAGAATGTTCGGATCAGAGACGGCCACGGCGAGGCTGCCGATGGAAGACGTGCCCTCCTTATCAAAGACCGAGGTCCAGGTCAGCGCGCCGTCGGTCGATTTAAACACACCGCCGCCGGTACCTCCGAAGTAGTAGGTGGTCGGGTCTCCGGGGATGCCGGAGGCGGTCAGGGAACGTCCGCCGCGAAAAGGCCCCACGAGTCGGTATTTCATGCCCTTGAAAGTGGGATCTTCGTTTTCGGATGGCTCGGGAGTGACCGGCTTGGAAGTCGTCTGGGCAGTCGGCTCCGTATTCTTTTTTTCGGGGGAAGTCTTTTGCGCAACGAGAACGGAGCTCAGCAGAAAAAACACCAAGAGCGGAAGGATGTCTAGAGATCGAATGCGGCTGACCATGAGTTCATGCTCTCCAGGGTAAATTGGAACGCCGATATCCTAAACCTTCGTGAAGTGAGACGGAAAGAGTCGATTGAGGTAAGCGCGACGGAATGACTCGTGGACACAGATTCTTAATTTCAGAGTTTTGATTTCAGATTTCAGATTGGCAGGGAGAGCTGCAATTTGAATCTGTTGTCTCGCCAGTGTTCCAATGCGAGTCTTTGCCGCAGAGGTCCCCGAGAATTATTCGCAGAGAGCGCAGAGAACCTCCAACTACAAGGCGCCGGCGCAAGGCCTCGATGCGGGGAGTGGAAGTCGGCAGACTGCCGTTATTTTTTCTCCAGTAGTCTTCGGGCGGCGGCGAGTTCTTTTTTCTTGTCCGGGTCCACGGTTGGGTAAGAAAGATTCAGACCATCCAGAGTGTCGATGATGGCTTCCGCCACGGCGATATGTGTAAACCACTTGTTGTCTGCCGGAATCACGTGCCAGGGCGCGTCCGGTGTGGCGGTGTGCCGGATCATGTCTTCATACGCGTCCATGTAGTCATTCCAAAAGGCGCGTTCGTGGATGTCGGCCGCAGAAAACTTCCAGTTCTTCTCGGGCGCATCGAGGCGCGCCAGAAAACGCTTCTTCTGCTCTTTCTTGGAGAGGTTCAGGAAAAATTTACGAATCACGATGCCGTTGCGGGTCATGTAACGCTCGAACGCACGGATGTCTTCGAAGCGTTCCTTCCACAAATCCTTAGTGATCAGGCTGGGCGGAACTTTCTCCGCCTTGAGCAGTTCGGGATGGACGCGCAGGACCAGAACTTCCTCGTAGTAGGAACGGTTGAAGATCCCGATGCGGCCGCGCTCGGGCATGTCTTTGATGGCGCGCCACATGTAGTCGTGATTGAGTTCCTCGGCCGAGGGCGCTTTGAAAGAAAACACCTGGCAGCCCTGGGGATTCACTCCCGACATGACGCGCTTGATCACGCCATCTTTTCCGGCGGCGTCCATAGCTTGAAAAATCAGGAGCAGGGCCCAACTATCCTGGGCATAGAGTTTGTCCTGCAACTCGGCGAGCTTCTGAACGCCTTGTTCCAGCAGTTGGCTGGCTTCCTCTTTAGTCTTAACGCCGGCAGTGTGCGCCGGATCGTAATCCTTGAGACGGAAGTCCTTCCCGTGTTCTACGCGAAACGGCTTTACCAGCTTGCCGCGTATCTTCATTCGTATCCTCGGTACGGGAGCACGCGCTTCCTATTGCTGGGCCCCGCGAGTCCAAGAAGTCTATCAGCGGCGGGGTGAATGAGGTAGTCGAGGGCACTGAGAGTCGCTCGAGAATAGAGTCCGAATCCGCACCAAAGTGCATGCACCAGTAGTAGTGCAGAGGGCTGCGTAAAAGCGGTTACTATTCGGCATGGTCTGGGCGCGGGCGAGAGTGGCCCCCGTCCATCCGTATCGCCATTTCATCCGATTTTGGAGGTCTCCCCTATGCGGCGAGGCGCAGCTCTCTGGCTCATGCTTTTGTTTTTCTCTCTCGCTGTATCCGCCCAGACTTGTCCCAAGGTGGCCTACACCAACACGACCTCGACGGTTAAGGACCTGGTGGCCGTGGTGAATTGCCTGGCAGCCAGTAACGAGCAGGCGAGCGCTGCGAAAGCCCCCGCGACGGCGAAGGCGATGCAGGCGGAGTCGTTTCAGATCGTGGGTCCGCAGCACAGCCGTCCGTATCCGAACCTGGTGATGGTTCTACTCACGGTGCCCACGGGCGGCGTGTTGAAGAGTGCGGTAGTGACTCCCGAGACCAAGGAAGCCAACTTGACGGCGGAAGCGGGAGGGTCGTGTTCGGTGAAGATCAATCCGGACAAGACAGTGGATAGTCACTGCTATATTGCGGGTGGAACGGTGTACATCCTGTACCGCTAGCGGAAGATGGTTTGGTTCTTCATCCGGTGCGCGGCTTGAAGTGGTAGACAACATCCTGCTTGGAGGGGATGGGAACGCCATCGCGGGTGGCAGGTCGGAAGCGCCAGTTTTCGAGCGCGGCTAGAACCTTCGCGTCAATCGCCGGCCCCATGCTCTGCACCACGGACTTGCGGACGATCGTTCCGCTTTCATCGATCACAATCTCCACTACGACATTCCCTTCCGCAACACCGCGGAGATCGTCCGGATCGACGTGCGGCTCGAAAGTGATAGCGGGCAGTGCGGGACGAATCTCCTCGCCCGCGGAAGCTCCTTCGGAGAGCGATCCATAGGGAGAGCCGGCCGATGGTGCGGGCGCAGATGCGGCCGTCTGCTGGGCGCCCTTGCCTTCCTCCGTCGAAGGCTCGGGGTTGGAAGCACGCAGCGCGCGCTCCGATTTCTGATAGACAAGCCGGGAGCGGTCCTTCGAGTTGGAGTTGGCGGACGTTGACTGAGCCAGATCGGACGAGCCCGCCGCCCAGTACAGATGAGTGACGGAAGTGCCGTGTGCTCCACCGAGCGTTGACGAGGGCGCCACAAAAACCGGGGCACGTCCCCTGAGGATGATGACGAAGAGAACAAGGTGCAGGGCGATCGAGACCGGCAGCGGATGGCGCGCGCGCCAGGCATCTCCTACCCGGCTCTGCTCGAAGATGGCTGGCGGACCCATATCTGTATTGGACGTGCGTACTGGCAAAGTGTCGCCTGGGCGCTGCAGCAAAAGTTCAGAAATTTTGAGTAGCAAATAGCTTTCTGGCAGAGGTTTTCGCGTCCACCGGGGGCGCGGCGTTCGGCGACTCTTTCGCCTCAGGCGCGTTCCGCAAACACTCGGACGAAAATGCGCGCTTCAGTTGATTCTCGAACTACCAGCGCATTGATTCTATTGCGACACGACGTACTAACGATTTCGACGGTATCCATGCGGCTCTGCTAGGCTGGCGCCATGAGTTCCGGACTCGCGCAGAAGCAGCACACGCGGTTGCACGCGACCCAGGATCTAGTAGTTCAATACGAAACTGCAAGGGAGTTTTCTATGCTTTTCATGGGCATTATCTTGCTTGCTCTTTGGATTACCGGCATGCTCACGTCTTACACGATGGGAGGATTCATTCACGTTCTGCTGATACTGGCAATCGTTGCAATGATGAGCCGGATGATTCGCAGCAACACTTCCACCAAACTCGCTGAATGGCGCGCCGCGGCGTCGCAGCCGGGCGCATTGGGCACCGAGAAGTAGATTTCCCCCGAGGGGGATAGCGCTGGCGTCGCTGGCGGTTTCTGGGATGGGCACCTGGATTAGAGCGAAGTAAAGGGATCCAGGACGTCCCGGGGCGAGACGTCCTCGGGACGCCGTCAGGATGCCAGCGCTACTTGCGGAAAGTCGGCGGATGAATGCGGCAAGAGAGAAACGGCGAATCACGCACGCGCCTGGTCTATCCTGAACAATTTCCAAGCACAAGTTCTGTACAATGCCGAAAGAGCGCCCGGGTGGCGAAATTGGCAGACGCACGGGACTTAAAATCCCGAGTCCTTAACGGGACGTGCGGGTTCGATTCCCGCCCCGGGCACCAGTCGATTCAGGTCCGTTTCAGGCGGCTACTCACCTCGTCTTTCATTGCTTGATCCCACTTGGGCCAGCAGGGTTTGATCCTGCTGTTGCAGAGCGCTTGGTAATTTCGCGTAAGACAGGCTTTCGGCCTGATCTTGCCCTTGAGTGATCACGAATTGCACGAATTGCTTCAGGGTTTCCGTCTTACCCGGATTTTTTCCCTGCTTCGGGATCAACAGGAAGGTTAGTCCGGCGATAGGATAGGCGTCTTTGGCTGAGGCAGGTGGATCCACGATGGGCACCCGAACATCGCGCGCGAGTTCGTCGGCGAAGGCTGCAATGGCTGCGGTGGTGGCGGCCGGGCTGGGTTCCACAAATTCACCCGACTGGTTCCGCACAACAGCGACTGGAAGGTTGTTCTCCTTCGCGTAAGTCAGCTCGACATAGCCAATGCCTCCGGGAGTTTGTTTCACGACACCGGTCACGCCCTCGCTGCCTTTGCCGCCCAAGCCGGTCGGCCAGTTCACGGCAATCCCTTTGCCTACCTGTTTGGACCAGGCGGGACTGACCTTGTCGAGGTAGGTCGTGAAGATGGCGGTGGTGCCGCTACCATCGGAACGGTGGGCTACCACGATGGGATACTTGGGGAGAATCACTCCGGGATTATCTTTCTTCAGGGCGGGATCCTGCCAGGTTTTGATCTGGCCGAGAAAAATGCCGGCCAAGGAGTTGGCGCTCAGCTTCAGGGGCGTCTTCACCTCAGGCAGATTGTAGGTGATGCAGACCGCACCGGCGCTCTCGGGGAGTTGGACGAGTGGCGGCATTTCCTGCAGTTGCTTGTCATCCAAGGTAGCGTCGGAAGCACCAAAGTCGACCACACCTTTCTTGAGTTGCTGGATGCCACCGCCACTTCCAATGGATTGGTAGTTGATCTGTATACCGCTATGGGTGCTTTGGAAGGTGCTGATCCAGCGGCTCATAGCTGGATAAATGAAAGTACTACCGGCTCCAATGATTGCACCTCCACCGCTTCCGGATTGCGGAGCGTTGGAGAGCGAAGACTGTTTGCATGAGACCGTCAGGAGCAGAAATCCAAGAGCGAGTGACAGGCATCGCGCTTGGTGCCAAAACGAACAGGTGAGCTTGTTTGGAAAGTACATGTGCCCCTCATCCATTGCAGAATCGTAATTGACGGCTGGGATGAGATTCGTGATGCAAGCCAATGTTAAAAACTCGTGAATTTGGGGATAGCTCGCGGGGAAATATGCGGTTAACCTCAGATTTAGAATGGTCTCCCATGATCAAACGTGCTCCCGCAAAGCGGCGTCCCCGCAAAGCCAAGCCGGGTACCAAGGGTCTGGCTCCGGCCGAATCCGTTCTTGAGCGACTGGATGGCCCTGCAGCCGAGGCAGCGGAGGAGGTTGAAAAGTCGGGCGGACGCCTCCTGGCAGCCTACAAAGAGCCTTTCGGCGGACATCCCGTGTTGCTTGCCATTCTGCCGATTGAGGCGATCGAGCCGACTCCGTTTCAACGCGATCTCTCAGATACCCATCACAAGCGTTTGGCGGATGTGATTTCCAAGACCGGCCGTTATCTCGACCCGGTGATTGCCGTAGTAGCGCCGACGCAAGGATTCTGGACTCCGAACGGGCGACACCGGCTGGCGGCCTTGCGGCGTCTTGGTGCGAAGTCCATTACGGCTTTGATTGTCGTGGACCGCGAAGTGGCCTGGCAGATTCTCGCGCTGAACACCGAAAAAGCCCACAACCTGAAGGAACGCGCTCTCGAAGTAATTCGCATTTACCGCGGGCTGGTGGAGGAGGATGCTTCCCGTCCCGAATCCGGGTTCGNCTACTATCTTGAAGAGAGTGCACTGGTCACTCTGGGCGTGTGTTACGAGCATGCCCCGCGCTTTGGCGGAGGGGCGTACCACTCCATCTTGCGGAGGCTGGAAGAGTTTTCTGATGAGCCGCTGCGTGCGGCGCTGAAGGTTCACGAGAAACGGGCTGCGGTGGTGCTGGAACTCGAGGAAAAAGTTGCCACAGTGGTGAGCCAACTCAAGGAGCGCGGTCTGGTCAGCCCCTATTTGCGTTCCTTCGTGGTGGCAAGGATCAACCCGCTACGCTGGATGAGGGACGAAGTTCCGTCCTTTGATGAGGTGTTTCGAACGATGCGGGAAAGAGCCACCAAGTTTAATGTCGAAAAGATCAAGCCCAGCGACCTCGCGGGCGCCGCAGGTCCACCGGATGAGGCCTGAGGCGCGCAAATGAAAATGACGCTAGATTCCGCGCTCGCTTACCTGTCAGGCGACTGAGCCGACGGATTTCTAGACTGGGAGGATGGTTTCTTCGGCAGCGTCTGCGCGATGGGTGGTGCGTTGCCGGCGCAACTCCTTCAGAAATTGCTCCGCGGGCAGGGAGGACTTGTGGTGGAACAGCTCCAGCAGCGGGTCGTCAACTTCGCTGGGCACCGTTGAAAGTGCGGGCGCCTCAGGCTTGGAAGTTTCGAGCCCTTCCGGTTCAACCAACAGTTCCGGAAGAAGGTCGCCGGCTTTCATCAAGGTATGAATGAACTTTTCGACGTGATTCCGCTGCTCCGCAGTGGCTTGCGTGAACTCCACTCCCATCCCAATCTCCGGATGCATCACCCGAACGACGCCCTCCACCCGCAACTCGTGATGTCCGGCACGCATGGAAAGCACGATCCTGGTCCGGGCCGGGAAGGGCGAGGAGATTTCCAGATAGCAGCCGCCCAGGCTCAAGTCCGTCAATTTGCAACGGACCGGCGGGTCATCTTTTTCGCTCTCCGGTGAGTGCTGGTTGAGCCACAAGCGGAGATCGTGGGAAACGTCGAGTTCGAGATTGGTGAAGCGGATGCCGACCTGGCCACCGGGATTTTGCCAAGCGGCCTGTCCCGTCACCTCGATGACCTTCTCCGACCCCGGGAGCGTGAAGCTCACCTGCCATGGGCCCGGATCTTTCTGTTTTTTGGGCAACTGGACGGCAATACCGCCCTCGCTCAAATCAGAAGTCACCATGCTTTGACGGAATCCAGTAGCGGCATTGCTGAGCGTGACGGGAACCTGAACGGCGACGCGGGTATTGCGGCGACGCTCGCGCTTCATGAGGGCGCGGGCGGCTCGGAAGCTGGACTTGGCGCGCTCCGTAACCAGTGGTTTATACAGGACGAAGTGAGCGCCCATATCAAAAGCGGAGCGCAGGCCGCTATGGCCGTCCATGATCGCGACGGCGATGGCACGCTTGTTACAAGGGGCGGAGCGGGCGGCCTTCAGAACCGAGGAGGCAGTTTTAAGATCGGTGCAATCGATGATCACGGCTTCAAATCGCTGGCGAGTGAGCTTGCGAATCGCTCCATCCGGATCGGAGCAGTGTTCAATGCCGATATCAAGGTCGCTCAACACCCGCCGCAGGACGCGCACGATCTTCTCATCAGAGCACAGCACCAGTGACTTCAAACTCATAGGATCGCTTCAAGTTGCCCGGGATTTGGGCGCCAAGGCCTTCAGCCCTGATGGGCGCTTTTGTCTTCCTCTTCCTCCGAATTCAGGAGGTGAGCCACATTGCGCAGCTGCTCGGCCGCAGTTTGTAAAGCCTCGATCTGTTTGCCTAATTGGGCCTGTTCGGCCTGCTTCTTGCGAAGCACTTCGTAAATATCTCTCACGAAAACTGCCTCCTGTGGGTCAATGTACGGTCCCATTACTACATCGTCAATGAGACTGGCCGGCTTGCGGTTACGGGCGTAACCGCGCATGTTGCGAGAATCGCTCGGCTTCCAAAAATCACACAGCCAGATCAGAGGTACACACTTCGACTCATAGGGTTGCTTTCTAGATGCATCTCATTCATTTTGTTGATCTTAGTGTGAGACGGACGAGAGGAAAGCGGGAAGAATTTGATTGACTTAGGGGCAGAATCGGCTTATATTCTTACGTCTCCAATATCCCATAGGCCGCTGTCAACTGGATCTTTACCTTTTGCTGCCCTATCGAAATTGGTTTGCATCTTACCTAAGAGCCCGTGAATCTAAGATTTAGGGCGTAGCTCTTCAGGCGATCGAATTTATCCCAACTGTACGAGGCGTAATCTTCATGGCAAAGCGACGCGGAAACCCAAACTGGGGTAAGCCGGAACCCATTGGGCCGATCACCCCCACTATTACTGAATTCGAACAAGTGGTTCGCGAATACAAGCTCTCCCCCGACCAGTACCTGCGATCGACGCGTTTGCGGGAATGGGCCAGGCGGAACAAGAACTCGAAGTACATTCCGGAGCCCCTGTTGGAAGCCTGGGGATTCGAGATCGAGTCCACCCTCTAACAAAGAAATACACTGTTGAAGCAAAGGGGCCGCCCACGAGCGGCCCTTTCTGTTGCACCGACTAAGGACTATTCTGGGGAAAGAGTTTCGCCCGGCAATCGCGGGTTGAGGTCTCTCCAATGCTAGAGGCATTCAAACTTCCGCCCAATCAGATTGCCGCGGCCCTGGTGGCAATCAGTTTCGCGGCAGGATTGAATGTCTATGCAACGCTGGCGACCTTGGGCCTGCTTGCGCGTGCCGGAGTCTTGCCGCTGCCCGCTCCCCTGCATCTGGTCACGAATTGGTGGGTTATCGGTGCAAGCCTGGCACTGTTTCTGGTTGAATTCTTTGCCGATAAAGTCCCGGCTTTTGATCTGGTTTGGAACGCCCTGCACACTTTTGTCCGGGTGCCTGTAGCCGCGCTGCTGGCCTACGGCGCTACTTCTCAGCTTTCCCCGGAAAAGCAATTGATTGCCACCCTGCTTGGGGGAGCAATCGCGTTGGCGGCTCACAGCGGTAAAACCGCCGTGCGGGCAGCGGTGACACCCTCGCCCGAGCCGCTCTCTAACATCGGCCTCAGCCTGGGAGAAGACGCGCTGGCGATCTTTCTTACGTGGTTTGCGACCCAGCATCCTTATCTCGCCGCAAGCCTGGCGGTGTGTTTCCTGGCGGTGATTGTCATCCTTCTGCGCTGGGTGGTGAAAGCCCTGAAGGCGCTATTCCGTGGTGCAGAGGGCGAACTGGCGCACCAGGGACGAACGAGTTGAATGAGCCTGCTAGAATCGCGAGGATATGAGCCCCCAGCCTCCATTTACTGACGTTCCCACCGCAATTGAAGAGATTCGCGCCGGCCGCATGATCGTGGTCGTCGATGATGAAGACCGCGAAAACGAAGGCGACCTGACGCTGGCTGCCGAGAAGGTCACTCCTGAGGCCATCAACTTCATGGCGAAGTATGGCCGGGGGCTGGTCTGCCTGGCCATGACAGAGGAGCGGCTCGAGCACCTGCGCATCGGGCCAATGACGGCGGAGAACACCTCGAACTACGGGACCGCGTTTTGCGAGGCCATCGACGCACGCGATGGCGTGAGCACGGGGATTTCGGCGTATGACCGGGCGCGCACCATCCAGGTCGCGATCGACCCGGCGACCCGACCTTCCGATCTTGCCCGTCCCGGACACGTGTTCCCGCTGCGCGCCCGCAAAGGTGGAGTGCTGGTGCGAGCCGGCCAGACTGAGGCCTCTGTGGATCTGGCACGGCTTGCCGGGTTGATTCCCGCCGGGATCATCTGCGAAATCATGCGGGACGACGGGACCATGGCGCGAGTTCCAGATTTGATCGACTTCTGCAAAACCCACAACATGAAAATGCTCACGGTGGCGGAGGTGATTCGCTACCGCATGGCGCACGAGCGCTACGTGCACCGCGTGGGAGAGGCGCTGGTAGGGACACGACAGGGCGAGTTCCGGCTGATCGCTTATGAAAGCGAAGTGGAGGGTGGAGAGTCGCACGTGGCGCTTACTCGCGGCGATATCGAACACGCGAGCGAACCGGTTCTGGTGCGCATGCATTCTCATTGCGTGATGGGCGATGTTTTCGGATCTACGGCGTGCGATTGCCGGGCCACCCTCGAAGGTTCGATGCGCGCCATTGCAGAGGCCGGGCAGGGCGCGATCATCTACCTGCATCAGACCTCAAAGGGATTCTCGACCGACAAAATTGGCGATCGAACGGTCCTGAGTTTTCATCGCGACCGCGCGCTTCCCACCCTGCCCGAAAGTGAGCGCAAGACGCAGCGCGAGATCGGTATCGGCGCGCAGATTTTGTCGGACTTGAATTTACGGCGGATTCGATTGCTTACGAATCACCCGCGCCGGGTGGCTGCACTGGAAGGATTTGATATTGAGATTGTCGAGCAGGTGCCGGTGCCCTTGGAAAGGGTGAAGGCAGACCGCTAGGTCGCCCGCCCTACACATGGGATCAGATGGGTTTTCGAGGCACGATCTCGTTGTCGTGAATGAAGAACTGTGCTGAGCATTGGTCGGAGCCGCAGATGACCGCGAGCAAGCCGGCGACCTGTTTGCGCGTGACCAGTCCCAGGGTCCCGCAAGAAGGGCAGGAAAGCACGGCCCAGTAGGGATCTTCTTTCTCGCCAATCTCGCCGGCGTTTTCCAGCACGAACAGCGTGCCCGGCACCATCTGCTCCGGGATCCACTCGTTCAAGAAATCGAGTTCGGCATTCATCCGTCCTCCCCCTGGTCGTACGTTATTAAGCATGTTTCCTGCGCACCGTGCCGCGTTCCGCCGGCCGGCAGCGCTTTTTGCCACCTTGGATATTGGCGCGCACACTACGAACCGTGTCGCTCAGGCAAATCGCCAGCATCGGTTGCCGGGCGTTTTTGAGGATGTCCACAATCTGCTGGGCTGAAGTCTCCAGATAAAGGCTGTTGCCGTCAGTAAGCAGGTGATAGTCGGAGGAGCCGGTGACCGTCTCGGCGAGGCGCTTGCCGAACTCCCGTTGGAGAAAGCGAACGACCTTGCGAACGCGCTGGAGAGAAAACCCACGCTCTCGCAACTCGCAAATCACGGCCACCTCAGAAACGTCTTCCACCGAGTAGAGGCGCCGCCTTCCCTGACGGGCCGGTACCACGATGCCGCGCTCATCCCACCACTGCAACTGCCGGGCGCTGATGCCGGTCAGCTGCACTACCTCGCGGGATGTAAATTCGGTTTTCAAATATGCCGCCGATCCTAAAACAATCAAGGGCGTAAATGTTTGAAACATTTTAGGTCCACTTTGGTTGCTGTCAAGGAAGGAGTCTTGCACAGGGGTGATCAGGAATGTACGGGTGCTATTGGGCCGGGGCTCTCGGCTTCGGTTCGTGAATGCCCGCGATCGCCTGTTTCATACGCTGGAATTCACCCGTCTCATAGCCATAGTTCTGCTGTGGGAGCCGGTGGGCTTCCTCCTGGATAGCCTTTTCGCGGTTGTCGGGATTGGGATGGTCGGACAGGAACTGCAGACCGTGACTGCCCTGCGCATTCAGCTTCTCAAAGAAGCGCGCCATCTCCATCGGGTTGTAGCCGGCTTCCGCCATCAGGTGAGAGCCCATCAGGTCGGCCTGGCTTTCGGCGGAGCGCGAAAACTTGAGCAAAACGCTGTTGGCACCCAAGCCGATACCCAATGCAGCCAGTCTGCCCATCATCGAATTGCCTGCCATTTGCGATCCGAGGACCGCCGGCAACTCGATCAGCCTGCTCTTGGAAGCCTGATTGGTACCGTGGCGCAGGATCACATGCGACATCTCATGACCCATCACGCCGGCCAACTGAGCCTCATTGTCGACAGCACGAAGCAGGCCTGTATTGATGAACATGGGCCCGCCTGGCAAGGCGAAGGCGTTGATGGAAGGATCAGCGACAACCTCAAAGGTGAAGGGGAACCCGCTCTCTTGTGCCTCGCGGCCGCTGACCAGGCGTTTTCCGACTCGGGTGACATATTCGTTGAGAAACGGATCGCGGATGATCGGCATCTGCTTGCGAACCAGGGCGGCGTTCTCCTGTCCTACCTGAACATCTTGTGCCTTGGTGAACAGGTTGAAACCCGGGTGGAACTGGGTTGGACCCTGGGCCCAGACCAAGGCGACCACCAAGATCGAGACGATTGCCGACGCTGTGATCCGTTTCATACTCCACCTCCGGCTAGACGAGGGGCGCCGCCACCTACGAAGTGTACGATCTCCAGGCGGTCACCTTCGGCGAGCTGAGTTCCCACCCATTGCTCGCGGGGCACGATGCCAAGATTCAACTCCACCGCCACCCGATCCGACTTCATCCCCAGCTGCTCGACCAGCTTGCTGAGAGTGAGAGGACCTTCGACGGTGCGATCTTCCCCATTGATGATGATTTTCATCCCTGCAGATCTTCGCAAGGGGAAGGCGGTTCGCGCAAGTCGGGCAAGCGCTCGGCACTGGGCGGAAGATCCCCAGCGAGGATCGGCCTCAAGAGATTTATTTAGGAAATTGCCGGTAAGAGGTCAGTCGATTTTGCGCAGGCGGAACTTTCGAGTGGCGGTGCGGCCGCCGAAGCTGGCCTGTACCAAAACCGAGGCATCGGGCAGATTCGCTTCCTGCATTTCAACTTTCATTTCCGCGTAACCGCCGGAATTGGTAGCGACCTGGGTATAGAAGGGTGCTGCGTCAGGTCGAGCGAACCGGAACGTGAGCCGGGCACCCTCGACCGCCGCCCCCCCCTCGGTTACGCGCAGGTTCATGACCAGACTGTTCTCAGAGTGAACGGAATCGGCATTGACCCATTGCAGGTCGAGCTCCTTTACCGCGGCCAGCATTTCGGGGCTATCTTTGCGATCGAGAACATTTTCGATGCGACCCTCGCGGATCGAATCGAGCACGAGGCGGTGCTGGTCGCGCAAGATCTGTTCCTTCTGCTGATCCGTGAAGTTGCCTTGAGCGATCTGTTCGGCGTAGGAAGTAGCTCGTTTCCCGATACAGCGTCCACGCACGAACACCTGCGTCTGCAGAATCAGCTCGTTCTCGCGAGCTTCGCTCTGTACGTGATAGACCGTATCGCCCTGTTTTACATCCGTGTTAAAGCCAAAAATCATGCCGGTTCGACTCAGAACGCGAGGAAAAATTGAATGCTGCGCAAAAGACGCGCGCAGCCGGCCTGCATCGCTTGACACTACTCCCTGCGAATTCTAATCTAGAACGTTTACGTGAGTCTTCGCGCGAATTATATATAGCTCTCCTATGCCCGACAATTACTTCGCCCGTTACCTGCCGTTGTTACTGCACATTCTTGCGGCTGCCATCGTGGCGAGTGCGATCGTGATCTTGTCGTGGATCCTCGGCAAGCGGCGCCCGACGCGGGCGAAATTGTCTCCCTATGAATGCGGCATTGCGCCCGTGGGCGACGCCCGCAACCGATTCTCGGTGAAGTTCTACCTGGTGGCGATGCTCTTCATTTTATTCGATGTAGAGGCTGTCTTCCTGTATGCATGGGCGGTCATTCTGCGCGACCTGAAGATGTTCGGATTCTGGGAAATGATGGTGTATATCGCGATCGTTCTGGTCGGCTTCTTTTATGTATGGAAGAAGGGTGTGCTGGACTGGAACCGTTCATCGCTGCTGAGGCGAGGGCAGATCTGATGGCGCTCGCTCCCCCGATTACCGATCTCGAACAACTGAAGACACACCCTGCGGTGGCTGCGGTTCTGGACTGGAATCCGGCGGCCATTCAGGGGGTGAAGTTTGATCGCGATGAGATGACGATCGCGGTGGACCGGGCGCACGTCCGTGAAGCTTGCACCCTGCTGCGGGATCATGCGGACTTTCCCTTCGAATTCCTGTCAGACGTGACGTGCGTGGATTGGTATCCATCCGAACCCAGGTTTGAGGTTATCTATCACCTGCTCTCGATCTCAAAGAAGGAACGGGTCCGGCTGAAGGTACAGCTCGATGGTTCGAGCCCGGTGGTCGAGTCGATTACGTCGGTCTGGCCGGCTGCGAATTATTTCGAGCGCGAGGTCTTCGACCTTTTTGGCGTCCGCTTTACTGGACATCCCTACCTGCGGCGCATCATGATGCCCGAAGACTGGGATGGGAACCCTCTTCGCAAAGATTATCCGGTCGAGGGGTATCGCTGATGGCTCACCTTACCCCCACTCCAGTTCTCGAGCCCAATCAGGACCGCACCATGATCCTGAACATGGGGCCGCAACATCCCTCGACTCACGGCGTGCTGCGCGTGATCCTGGAGATTGACGGTGAGACGGTTGTGCGCATGATGCCGGACATCGGGTACCTGCACACCGGCATCGAGAAGACGTGCGAGGCCAAGTTTTACCAGCAGGTGGTGCCGCTTACCGACCGCATCGACTATCTCTGTCCCCTGACCAATAATCTCTGCTATGCGCTTGCGGTGGAGAAGCTGTTGGGTCTGGAGATTCCGCCAAAAGCACAGTGGCTGCGCGTCCTGCTGAACGAACTGACGCGCATCAACTCGCACCTGGTCTGGCTCGGTACGCACGCTCTCGACATCGGAGCAATGACGGTATTCCTCTACTGCTTCCGCGAGCGCGAGGATATCCTGCGCATTTTCGAGATGGTCAGCGGTCAGCGCATGATGACCTCCTATTTCCGGATCGGAGGCATTGCACTCGAACCTCCGATTGGATTTTTCGAGAAGGTTCGTGATTTCGCCGATCGCTTCCCTGCCCGGGTCGACGAATACGAGAACCTGCTGACGGGCAATCCGATCTGGATGATGCGCACGAAGGGTGTTGCCAAAATCAGCGCTGAGGATGCGCTTGCTCTCGGTGCGAGCGGACCAACCCTTCGCGGCAGCGGTGTGGATCTCGATCTCCGGCGCGACATGCCCTATTCCGGGTATGAGAATTTCAAATTCAAGGTGCCGGTTGGTAAAGAAGGCGATGTCTTCGACCGCTATCTGTGCCGTGTCGCGGAACTGCGTGAGTCGATCGGAATCGTGAAGCAGGCGGTCGATGGCATGCCGGAAGGACCGATCAAAGCCAATGCGCCCAAGGTCGTGCTTCCGGACCGCGAGAAGATGAAGACGGAGATGGAAGCGCTCATCTACCACTTCAAGATCATCACCGAAGGTTTCACGGTTCCAGCCGGAGAGGTATACCAGGCCGTGGAATCACCCCGCGGCGAAATGGGCTACTACGTGGTGAGCGATGGCACGGCAAAGCCGTATCGCGTGCACATGCGCGCGGCCTGCCTGGCCAATCTGCAGGCGCTCCCAAAAATGTGCGAAGGGCGGCTGATTGCCGATGTGGTGGCTGCCATCGGGTCCATTGATATTGTGCTGGGAGAAATCGACCGGTGAAGTCATTGAGAAATTGGGATTGAGTAATTGAGGAAATAAGATCCCAAGATTTGCAGACATGAAATTTTCGGACGAATTCGAGAGTCGCTTCGCGGAGATGGTCGCGCACTACCCGACCAGGCGCTCGGCGTTGGTTCCAACGCTTCTTTACGCGCAGGATGAGGCCGGGTATCTGAGCGATGAAGTGATCCAGGAAATCGCGCAGCGGCTCGAGCTGACCGAACTCGAGGTGCACAACGTGATCAGCTACTACTCGATGCTGACCACCAAGCCGCGCGGAAAATACAACGTGCAGGTTTGCACGAACATTGCCTGCATGCTGCGTGGCGGAGAAGAATTGTTCGCCCATTGCCGCAAGAAACTTGGCATCGGCCACAAGCAAACGACGAAAGACGGCCGATTTACGCTGGAAGAAGTCGAATGCATCGGGGGATGCAGCTGGGCACCCGCGATTCAGGTGAACTATGACTTTCATGAGAACCTTACGGTGGAGAAGCTGGACAAGGTTCTGGACGGATACAAGTAAATGAAGATTTGTATTTTGGTAATCGGGTAATTTTGGAATTTACGAACGTTCCGGTTTTCAATTTACAAATTACCCGATTACAAAATTACAAATGGCTTCGCTCGTTTCCCATCCCGACGAGGTAAGAGTTGTCTCCCGGCGCTTTGGCCAGGGGGCGACCAACATCGNTCGCTACCTCGAGCTCGATGGCTACAAGGCCTTGCAGAAGGCGCTCACCATGGAGCCGGATGCAATCATCAACGAGGTGAAGAACTCGGGGCTGCGCGGGCGCGGCGGCGCGGGCTTCTCGACCGGGATGAAGTGGTCGTTCGTGCCCAAGCAGTCGGCCAAGCCGAAGTACGTATTGTGCAACGGCGACGAGAGCGAGCCCGGGACGTGCAAGGATCGGCTGATTTTTGAGCATGACCCGCATGCCGTAATTGAAGGTGTGATGATTGCCGCTCTCGCGGTGGGATCGCAGACCGGCTACATCTATATCCGGGGCGAATATCGATACCTGTCGATCATCATGCAGAAGGCGCTCGCCGACGCTTATGCGCGGGGGGTCCTGGGCAAGAACATTTTTGGCAGCGGCAAGGACCTCGATATTTACTGGCACGGCGGTGCCGGCGCGTACGAGGTGGGCGAAGAATCGGCGCTGATGGAGTCGCTCGAAGGCAAGCGCGGCATTCCGCGCATCCGGCCTCCCTTCCCGGCTGTGGTCGGGCTTTGGGGCGGGCCAACCGTCATCAATAATGCCGAGACGCTAGCGAGTGTTCCCCACATTATTCTCGGCGGCGCAGAGTGGTACGCCAAGATCGGCACCCCGAAAAATGGCGGCACACGCCTGTTTTGTCTCAGCGGAAATCTGGAGAAGCCCGGCGTTTACGAGCTGCCGATGGGCTACAACCTGCGAAAGATGATTTACGACGTGGGCGGCGGCATTCCGAATGGGCGCGAACTCAAGGCGGTGGTACCCGGGGGATCGTCGACTCCCGTACTGCTTCCCGAAGAAATTGATGTTCCCATGGATTTCGATTCGCTCACGAAGGCGGGATCGATGCTGGGCTCGGGCGGCGTCGTGGTGCTCGATGACACGACGTGCATCGTGAAATTCGCGCTGCGGACAATGAAGTTCTACCAGCACGAAAGCTGCGGCTGGTGTATCCCCTGCCGTGAAGGCACCGACTGGCTCAAGAAAACACTGACACGCTTCCATGCAGGCGGCGGCGTGAAGAAGGATATCGATAACATCCAGTACTTGTCGGAAAACATGCTGGGCCGGACGTTCTGCCCACTGGGCGACGCGGCCGCGATGCCGACCATCGCGTTTGTGAAAAAATTCCGGAAAGAATTTGAAGATCACCTGGAAGGAAGGCCGTGCCCGTTCGAAAAAGAGGGCGCGGTCGAACAACTGCCAGTTCTGGCATGAAAGGATTTGTAATTTGATAATCGGGTAATTTGTAATTTCTGAAGACGTCATGCCCTCACCGCAGGAATTACGGGACCGGACAAAAGCCTTTGCGGTGAGAATTGTCCGACTTTATCGCCAGCTGCCGAATCGGACTGACGCGCCGGTCTTGGGTAAACAACTCCTCCGGTCGGGAACTGGGATAGCGGCGAATTATCGTGCCGCATGTCGAGCGCGGTCCAAGGCAGAATGGATTGCGAAGATCGGCATTGTCTTGGAGGAAGCTGACGAAACGCTGTTTCGGCTCGAAATGCTGATTGACTGCGACATAGTTCCAGTTTGCAAAACGGAGGGACTCATCAAAGAAGGACACGAACTCCGTGCGATCTTCACGGCATCTCGCCATACAGCACGGTCTGTTTGAAGGAAATAAATTACAAATTACACGATTACGAAATTACAAATTCTAAAATGCCTGACGTAACGTTCACTGTCGATGGTAAAAAACTCACGGCTCCGGCTGGGACGCTGTTGATTGAGGCCTGTAAGAGCGCGGGCGTCGAAGTTCCTTCGTTCTGTTATTACCCCAATCTGTCGCTGCAGGGCGCATGCCGCATGTGCCTGGTGAAAATCGAGAAGATGCCCAAGCTGCAGACCGCGTGCACCACCGTGGTCACCGAGGGCATGATCGTCACCAGCGACAACGAGGAAGTGCGGCAAGCGCGTAAGTCAATGGTGGAGATGCTGCTCGGCAATCATCCCCTCGATTGCCCGGTTTGCGATGCGGGTGGCGAGTGCGAACTGCAGGACATGACGTTCTCCTATGGTGCAGCCGAATCGAAGTACATGGAGGCCAAGAACCACAAGGACGAGCAGCAATGGTCGCCGGTCGTGTTCTTCGATCGGCCGCGCTGCATCCTGTGCTACCGCTGTGTGCGGGTGTGCGGCGAGGGTATGGATGTGTGGGCACTGGGCGTGCAGAATCGGGGCGTCAGCTCCATCATCGCGCCCAACAAGGAAGATCATCTCGAGTGCGAAGAGTGCGGCATGTGCATCGACATCTGCCCGGTGGGCGCACTCACCTCGGGGGCGTACCGCTACAAGACACGTCCCTGGGAGATGAAGCACGTGGGCACGGTATGCACGCACTGCGGCGACGGCTGCAAAACGACCTTAGGGGTACGCCGCGCGGACACGGGCATGGAGATCGTCCGGGGCGACAATCGTGACAAGAGCGGCATCAACAATGATTTCCTGTGCATCAAAGGCCGTTACGCATTCGATTTCGCGCATCATCCGGATCGTCTAACCCAGCCACTTATTCGGAAGAACGGGAAACTCGCACCGGCGAGCTGGGAAGAAGCTTTTGAGCTGATCGGAAAACGCTTCGCGCAGATTCGCGATCAGAACGGCGGACAATCGATTGGAGTAGTAGGCTCCAGCCGCATCAGCAACGAAGAAGCGTATCTGCTTTCGAAGTTCGCGCGCGTTGTTCTACAGACGAACAATGTCGATCATCACCGCACTGCCGACTTCCCTGCTTTTGCCGCCGCCTTGAGCGGCAAACCGGATTCGACTGCCACCATGCGCGAGGTCTATGACGCGCCCGCGATCCTGGTGATCGGCAACAATCCAACCGATCAACATCCGCTGCTGGCATGGCAAATCCGGAATAACGTTCGCCTGCACCGCTCGCGGCTTTACTTGATCAATTCCCAGAAGATCAAGCTGGGCCGGCAGGCGGCAGGATTCACGCAAATTCCCGCTGGGATGGAAGGCAAAGCGGTTGCCTACCTGGCAGGTGACGATGCTGCTGCCGACAGTCTCGTAAATGAAAGCAACACGCGGGAGACATGGTCCGCACTGCGCGAGAAACTGCGCAGCGAGCAGAAACTGATCATCATCTTCGGATCGGAAATTCGCGGCCAGGATGTGGTTGCACTGGTGAAATTCGGTACCGGAATTTCCGGGGCGAAGTTTGTGTGCTTGGCGGATTATGCGAATTCGCGCGGAGCCGCCGATATGGGGCTCTATCCCGATCTGCTGCCCGGGTATCATCGCGTCGCTGACCAGGGCAAGTTCCACGACGAGTGGAGCAGCGTTCCAACGACGGCAGGATTCACCTTGCCCGAAATGGTTGAGGCCGCCAAAGCGGGCAAGCTCAAAGCGTTGTACGTAGTGGGCGCCAACCCGATTGGCCGGCTCGCACTGGATCCCTTCCTATTTTCAAAAGCGTTCGTTGTGGTGCAGGAGATGTTCCTTACCGAAACCGCGTTCATCGCCGATGTGGTTCTCCCGGCGGCTAACGCTTACGAGAAGTCGGGCACGTTCACGAACACCTGCGGCGACCTGCAGATTCTGAAGAAAGCGGGCGAAGTGAACGGGACGAAGAGCGACTTCGAGACGATCGTTCGTATCGCGGACGCAATGGGCTTTGATGTGCACAAGCTGGTGCCGTTCGGCGCGGGCGAGCCTACGGATATGGGCCAATCACGCGGTGCGCAATCGGGCGAAGCCGACCGGCACGCGGTGTGGCTGGAAGCCCGTGGGCTAGAACCGAAGATGAGCCCATTCGAGCCAACTGCGATTCTCGATGAGATCCAGCGCCTGGTGCCCGGCTACGATGTTTCGCGGATCAACCTGCTGGCCGGCAACGACCAGCACACGACTCTCACGAACAGCGGCCCTGGAGCCATTCACAGACCAGATTTGATTATCCCGGCAAACGACAATCTGTTTAGCAGCGGAACGCTGGGCCGTTATTCCAAGACCCTGAACAGCGTACTGGAAAGTCACACACAACAAACATCGGAAGTCGCAGCCGACTGAGCCGTCTCGAAGCAGTCCCGGTACAGGTTTCACCTAAGGTTCACGAACAAGTCAGGAAACGAATTTGCTGAGTCTGCCCATCTTCTTGGTCGCGTCGGTCGTGAAGATCGTGCTGGTGATTTTTGTATTGCTCACTGCGGTCGCGTATACCGTGTGGTTGGAACGAAAGGTAGTGGGCCACATGCAGAATCGCTGGGGTCCTTCGCGGGTGGGACCCTTCGGATTGCTGCAGCCCATGGCCGATGGCATCAAGTTCCTTCTCAAGGAAGATTTGACGCCCCCGCACGTTTACCGCCCGCTGTTTATCGCGGCGCCGATGATTGCAGTCATTTGCGCGCTCACATCGATTTCGGTGATTCCGTTCGGCACTGCGATCCCGGTTGCAGGTCACATGATTCCCCTGCAAATCACAGATATTAATATTGGACTGCTTCTCATTCTTGGAGTCACCTCGATCGGCGTCTACGGGGTAGCGTTGGCCGGATGGTCATCGAACAGCAAGTATTCCCTGCTCGGCGGATTGCGAGCCAGCGCGCAAATGGTGAGCTACGAGATCTGTCTGGGACTGTCGCTGGTTGGCGTGCTCATCGTGTCGGGCAGCTTCAGCTTGCGGGAAATTGTCGAATCGCAGAGAGGGGTCTTCTGGGGATTTATTCCCAAGTGGAACATCTTCTACGGATGCCAGTTTGTTGCGTTCTTTGTATACCTGATGGCGGCATACGCGGAGACGAACCGGTTGCCCTTTGACCTTCCGGAAGCGGAGACCGAACTGGTTGCGGGCTATCACACCGAGTACAGCGCTATGAAATTTGCGATGTTCTTTATGGCGGAGTACGCCAACATGATCACGGTGGCCTGCCTGGCGACGCTGCTGTTTTTGGGAGGCTGGAGTGGCCCGGTGTTTGGACCACCGCTCCTTCGGGATCTCATGCCGACGTTCTGGTTCGTGGCGAAAGTTTTTGTCTTCCTCTTCCTCTACATCTGGGTGCGTGGCACGCTGCCGCGCTTCCGTTATGACCAACTGATGGCCTTCGGATGGAAATTTCTGTTCCCGCTGGCGGTCGCGAACTTAGTGGTGACCGCGCTGGTGGTTGCATACCGGTCTTGATCGTGTCGCCGCCGAAATAAAGCGGCACCTGGATACATAGAAGATGCTGCATCTCGTGCTGTTCCTGGTTTTCGGAGCAATCTGCGTGGCGGGAGCGGTCAACCTGCTGGTGCAGAGCCATCCCATCAGCAGCGCGCTATCGCTGGTGGTGGTGATGGCATCGCTGGCGGTGGAGTACCTTTTGCTGGGCGCGGAGTTTGTCGCGGCGGTGCAGGTGATCGTTTACGCGGGCGCGGTGATGGTGCTGTTCGTGTTCGTGATCATGCTGCTGAATGCGGGTGCAGAAGACCGCACCAGGGGCAGCCACGTGGCACTCATCCTNGGGGTACCCGGAGTTTTGACAGGCGGCCTGCTGGTGGCGTGGGTTCTGCTGGAGCGCACGGGCACGCAAGCGGTCGCACTTGGAGCNNTGCCTGGGTTTCCGAAGACGATCGGCAACCTGCTGTTTCATGANTTCCTGTTGCCCTTTGAAGTCACGTCGGTGCTTGTGCTGATCGCGATCATGGGCGCGGTGGTGCTGGCGAGCCGCCCCGAACCCAAAGAACCCGGAAGGGAGAGTTGATGGTACCGGTCTCCTACTACCTGATTTTGAGCGGCATTCTGTTTGCCTGCGGCGTGGTCGGGTTTCTGATCAAACGCAACATCATCACCATCTTCATGTCGATCGAGTTGATGCTCAATGGCGTGAACCTGTCGTTTGTCGCCTTTGCGGCCCAGTGGCAGCACCTGAGCGGACAGGTATTCGTGTTTTTCGTGATGGTGGTGGCAGCCGCCGAGGCGACGGTCGGATTGGCGATTATCATCGCGGTGTTTCGCACGCGCGAGACCCTGAATATTGACCAGGTAAACCTGTTGAAATTATGACGCCCTCTCTTCATCTGTGGCTGATTCCGGTACTGCCGCTCATCGGCGCGGCCATTAACGGTCTTGTGGGCCGGCGCTTTTCGCGGCAGACCGTGTCGGCGGTTGCGTTGAGCTTCTGCGGCGCGGCCTTCGTGATGGCGTTGTACGTCGCGGCCCGCTTCTCGTCGCTCGAGCTGCCGCACACGGAGTTCCTGGGCCACTGGATCCGTTCCGGCACCTTCATGGTCGACTTCGACTTCTATCTCGACCAGCTGACGCTCGTCATGCTGCTGGTCGTGACCGGAGTCGGATTCCTGATCCATATTTATTCAGTCGGGTACATGTGGGAGGAAGGCGGCTTCTATCGTTTCTTTTCGTACTTGAATTTGTTCATGTTTTTCATGCTCACGCTGGTGCTGGCGGGTAACTACCTGCAGTTATTTATCGGGTGGGAAGGCGTGGGCCTGGCGTCGTACCTGCTGATTGGATTCTGGTTCACGAAAGACTCGGCGGCTTCCGCCGGGAAGAAAGCTTTTATCGTGAACCGAATCGGGGACTTCGGGTTTCTGATCGCGCTCTTTCTGCTGATCAAGCACTTTGGGTCGTTGAATTTCGGCCAGGTGTTCTCCTCCGTTGCGCAGCAACCGGCGGAAACCACCGGGCTCGGCCTTCTGACTTCGATTGGACTGCTGTTGATGGTCGGCGCGGCCGGAAAGTCTGCGCAAATTCCTCTCTACGTCTGGCTACCGGACGCGATGGAAGGGCCCACGCCGGTCTCCGCATTGATCCACGCAGCAACGATGGTGACTGCGGGCGTTTACATGGTGGCCCGCTCGCACGTGATCTTCGAGCATGCTCCCAGCGCGCTCACCGTGGTTGCGATCATTGGCACTCTGACGGCGCTGTTCGCCGCGACCATCGGCATCGCGCAAACGGATATCAAAAAAGTTCTCGCCTACTCGACGATCTCGCAGCTTGGCTACATGTTCATGGCTTGCGGGGTGGCGGCCTACTCGGCCGGAATCTTTCACCTCATGACGCACGCCTTCTTCAAAGGCCTGCTGTTCCTGGCGGCTGGTTCCGTGATTCATGCCGTGGGCGGCGAACAGGACATGCGGAAGATGGGTGGCTTAAGGCAATACATTCCGTGGACGTTTCTTACCATGACGGCCGCGACTTTCGCGATTGCGGGCTTCCCTCCTTTCGCCGGCTTCTTCAGCAAGGACGAAATCCTGGCGCGCGCGTATGAGGCGAACCCGGCGTACTGGTTTATCGGAGTGACGACCGCCTTCATCACCTCGTTCTACATGTTCCGGCTCTGGTTCATGACTTTCTTTGGCGATTACCGCGGCCGAGAAACCGCAGGACATGGTCATGCGCCGACTCATGGCCACGGTGGCCATGGCGATCCTCATGAGAGCCCGATGATCATGCTGGTGCCTTTGATGATTCTGGCGGTTCTCTCCGTGGTCGGCGGGTGGGTGGGAATCGGCGGACGCTTTGAGCACTTCCTAGCCCCGGTGTTCGGAGAAGGCGCCACTGCGGCCGCGACGGAAGCTTTGAGCCAAAGCACTGAGATCACCTTGATGGTCATCTCGGTCGCGGCGGCAATTCTGGGTTTCTATCTCGCGTATGTGCTCTACCTGAAACGTCCCGAGCTGCCTCAGACCATTGCGGAGGCGCTGGGTGGACTTTACCGGGCTGTCGTGAACAAGTATTACGTCGATGAGATCTATGCGGACCTGTTCGTGAAGCCACTTGTGGATGGTTCGACACGCATCCTCTGGCACGGCGTAGATCAGGGTGTCATCGATGCAGCGATTAACGACACCGCAGATGGAGCCCGACACGTTTCCGATGCCGCCCGCCACATGCAGTCAGGCAACGTCCGCTCTTATGCCGGCTGGGTTGCGATCGGAGGAGCAGTCATCATTGCCTACATGATCTGGATGGGTGTGCGATGAATCTACTCAACAACCACATCCTGACGCTCGTGACCTTCATCCCTGCCGCTGGCGGGTTTTTGCTGCTGCTCATTCCACGGCGTGACCGTGACATCCGCATTTTTTCGCTGATCGTTTGCCTGCTCACGTTCGGCCTTTCGTTGCACCTGGTGGCGCGTGTGCACCGCATGCTACCCGGGTTCCAGTACGAAATCGATCGCGCATGGATCTCGACGCCGAACATCCACTATCACATGGGTGTTGACGGCATCTCCATGTGGCTCGTGCTGCTGACGACTTTCTTGACGCCCTTGTGCGTGCTGATTTCGTGGAATTCGATCCACGAGCGCGTGAAGGAATTCTTCATCCTGCTGCTGGTGCTCGAGACTGCACTCATCGGCGTTTTCACTTCGCTCGATCTGTTCCTGTTTTACTTCTTCTGGGAATCGACGCTGATTCCGATGGCCTTGCTGATCGGAATCTATGGCCATGGGCGCAAGGTGTACGCGGCGGTGAAATTCTTCCTGTACACGTTTGTGGCATCGGCCTTCATGCTGGCGGCGGTGATCTGGCTGTATGCGAAAGTCGGCAGCTTCGATTTCGTCACCATTCAGAATGCGATTCGCAGTGGACAAGTCGCGGGATACGCAAACGCCGCGCCCTGGCTGTTTATTGGATTTTTCCTGGCCTTTGCGGTGAAAGTGCCGCTGTTCCCCTTCCACACCTGGTTGCCAGATGCGCACGTGGAAGCGCCGACTGCCGGCTCGGTTCTGCTGGCGGGAGTTCTCCTCAAGATGGGAACGTACGGTCTGCTGCGCTTCAATCTGGGTCTGTTTCCGGACCAATCGCGCCAGTTCGCGCCCTGGATTTGTGTGTTGGCTTTGATTGGCATCGTCTACGGCGCGCTGGTGGCGATGGTGCAACCGAACCTCAAGCGCGTCATTGCGTACTCGTCGGTAAGCCATCTTGGATTTGTGGTGCTGGGAATCTTCAGCTTCACGCAGGCGGGACTGAATGGCGCAATGTTCGTCATGCTGGCGCACGGTGTTTCCACGGGCGCGCTGTTCATGCTGGCCGGGATCATCTTCGAACGGAAGCATAGTTATGAAATCGCTGACATGGGCGGCCTGGCCACGCCCATGCCAAAGTACGCGACATTCTTCCTGTTTATTACACTCGCTTCTTTAGGGCTGCCGTTGCTCAATGGCTTCGTGGGGGAATTCCTGGTGCTGAGCGGAGCGTTCCAGGCGAATCCCTGGTACGGGACGATTGGCGCGACGGGCGTGATCTGGAGCGCTTGCTACCTGCTCTGGATGTATCAACGGATTTTCTTCGGAAAGGTGACACATCCGGAGAACAACAATTTGCCCGATCTGTCGGCCCGTGAGCAACTGGCGTTATGGCCCACTGCGGTGGCTGCGCTGGTGATGGGGGTGGCTCCACTACTGTGGCTGAACATCATTGACCCGGCCGTGCAGTCGGCGCTTACGCCATTCGTGCAACTGACCAGCAAAGTGGTGGCGCAATGAACCAAACTCTTCCCGTCGGCGCCGACTACGTGCGCGTTCTGCCCGAGATTGTGCTTTCGATTTTCGGCATGGCCATCATGGTGCTTGATCCGCTGGTGGATGAGGAAAAGAGCCAGCGAATTCTGGGAGGGATTGGCCTGGTGGGAACGCTTGCGGCCCTGATCTCGACATGGATCATGGCGCAATCGCCGGGATTCGCATTCTGGAACATGGTACGCGTGGATGGCTTCAGTGTGTTCTTTCATGTCCTGGTGATTGCGATCGCGCTGGTGCTGATCCTGACCTCGTATGAGTACATGGCCGTGCAGGGGCTAAGGGCCGGCGAATACTACGGGCTGATTCTGTTCGGTCTGGTCGGTATGTGCCTGATGTCGTCTGCGGTGGAACTGGTGTTGATCTTCATCTCGCTGGAGATCTCATCGATCTCAACTTACATTCTCGCCGGCTTCAGGCGTCGTTCGGCAACCAGCAGCGAGTCATCCCTCAAATACTTTCTCCTGGGATCCTTCGCAACCGCATTTTTCCTTTACGGCGTGGCGATGATGTTCGGAGCAACGGGATCGACGAACATTGATGCGATCAGCGTGGCGCTGAATTCCGGCCAGGTTCCCGTGCTTGCTTATGTCGCAATGGCGCTGATGTTTGTCGGCCTTGGATTCAAAGTGGCCGCCGCGCCCTTTCACATCTGGACTCCGGACGTGTACGAAGGCGCGCCCGCTCCAGTGGTGGGTTTTATGTCAACGGCGCCCAAAGCGGCTGCGTTCGCCGTCTTGCTGCGTGTGATTTTCGAGGCGAATGCTCCCGGCCGGTTCTGGCTAATCTGGGTCTCGGCGGCGCTTTCGATGACGTTAGGTAATGTTGCGGCGCTCGTGCAGGATAACGTGAAACGCTTGCTCGCCTACTCCTCGATTGCACACGCGGGCTACATCCTGGTGGCGTTCGCGGCCAAGCCCGAACTGGGCGCGCCCGCCGTCATGTTCTACACGGCTGCTTACGCAGCGATGAACGTGGGGGCGTTTGCGGTAGTCAGCCATCTGGCCAATGAGAACGAACGTTATGTGACGCTGGAGGACTATGCGGGGCTGGGACGCAGTTCGCCGATTCTTGCGGGTACGCTAACGATTTTCTTGATTTCGCTGATCGGTATTCCGATCACCGGTGGATTTTTCGCGAAGTTCTATGTATTCAGCGCTGCGCTTCAATCGAATCTTGTCTGGCTAACGATTATTGGTGTGATCAACAGCGCGATTGGAGCCTATTACTACCTCAAGATCATCGTTGTAATGTACATGAGAGAAGCGCGTGAGGAGGTGCCGGTGCTGCCCATACCCCTCGCCTTGGGTACGGCCCTCGGCCTGTCGCTGGCGGCAACCGTTTATCTGGGTGTCGTGCCCGGCCGGATGTTGGCATTTGTGCAGCAATCGTCCCAGCAACTTCTGCAGCCGGAGCACGCGACAGCACGGGAGCAAGTAGGCAACGCAGGAACTCCAGCACAACTTCAATAAGAGCATCTGGATACGAGTTCGTTCTTCAGGCCCAATGTGGAAAATAGTTGCATATCTTGTGCTTTAACGCTGGAAAACGTGCTTATTTGAGGGTTTGACATCTGGGGTTCGAGTCGGCATGATAAGACACCGATTTGTAACCATCAAGACCAACAAGCCCCCCGGGCAGGAGGCAAGTAATGTCCAAGTTCATGCGCAGGCTATGGTCGGAAGAGTCAGGCCAAGATATTGCTGAATACGCCGTGATGCTGGCTGTGATCCTGGTGCTGGTGGTCGGTACCGTCCGGCTGATCGGCTCCAACGCCAATAGCGCTTTCTCGCAAGCTGCCAGTTCCATTCAATAGCACGAAGCCGCGCGATGACTTCGCCGCACCTCTCGGGGGTGCTCGCCACCCTCCGGTTGACGGAATGGCTCCAAGCAGTTAAGATCGCAACTGGATGACTCGATTTACCTACTTCTCCTTCGCGTATTTCCGCTGCTGGTTTACGAGCGTAGCGGCTTCGGCGGAGCTTGTAGGTGGAGTCAATCAGCACTAGTCACCTAGAAATTCAAGTTCCAGTCCAGAGCCGCGATTCTCAAGAATCGCGGCTTTTGCTTTTTCCGGCCAAAGGGGGGCCACTGCAATGATCGTCAACATGTCCGAAGGTGCTACCGAAGAGCAGATCACGCACATCATTGACCGCATTCGCGAGGCCGGTTACCAGCCACACGTAACGCGCGGTACCGAACGAACGATCGTGGCGGCAGTGGGGAGCGGCCGACGCCACGAAATTGAGGCGCTGCAGGTCGCTCCGGGGGTCGATAACGTCGTTGCCATCGCGCAGCCCTTCAAACTGGTCAGCCGGCAGGTGAAACCGCATCGCTCCATTGTGCGGGTCGGCGAAGTAGGGATTGGCGGCGACGCCGTAGTCGTCATCGCGGGACCCTGTTCGGTGGAGTCGCGCGAACAACTCATCTCCACCGCACACGCGGTGAAAAAAGCCGGAGCCAGCATGCTCCGTGGCGGCGCCTACAAGCCCCGCACTTCTCCCTATGATTTCCAGGGTCTCGGGGAGGAAGCGCTGAAGATCCTGCGTGAGGCGAGCGAGGAAACCGGACTGCCCGTGGTAACGGAGGTAATGGGCACCGAAGACGTCGAGTTGATCTGTGAGTACGCCGACATGCTTCAGGTGGGCGCAAGAAACATGCAGAATTTCAACCTGCTGCGCAAACTGGCCACCGTGCGGAAACCTGTGCTCCTGAAGCGGGGCCCGTCCGCCACGGTGAAAGAATGGCTGCTCGCTGCCGAGTATCTCCTGGCAGGTGGAAATCATGATGTGGTGCTGTGCGAGCGCGGCATCAAGACGTTCGAGACCGAGACCCGCAACACCATGGACCTGGCAGCGGTGGCGCTGGCGCGGGATCTGTCGCACTTGCCGGTGATCGCTGACCCGTCGCATGGCACCGGAAAGCAGAGTCTGATCGCGGCGATGTCGCGGGCGGCAGTGGCTGTCGGCGCGGACGGACTGATCATCGAGGTTCATCCCTGTCCGGAGCGAGCGCTCTCCGATGGTCCACAATCGCTGGACTTTGCTGCTTTCGAGAAGGTCATGCGCGGCTTGTCGGATCCATTACGCAGTATTTCCGGGCTTACGAGAGCAGCGGCGGTGGTGGAGGCGTAACCGATTGTGCATGGGGTTAGCTGCTGGGATATTGCATAACTGAGCTATACTGGGCGCGAATGGATAGAGAGTCGAAGGCATCCTTTGCCATCATTCGATTCAACTCGCGCTCGTACGAGTCGGGTGGGGTGATCGAAGTAGTCCGGGGCCGGCAGAACGCCACCTTGGCAATTCAGCGCCTGCACGAAGGCCAGAGCAAGGAAGATTGGGCGCTTGGCTGGCGCTACTTTGCCGAAGCAACCGACCTTAAACCCGGCACCGACCCGGTCAAAGCCACTCGTCTGCGGCAAGTTAGCATGGACGCTCGCGAGTCCGAGCGCTGACCTCTTCGATGAACTGGTGGCGTTCTCGAAGCAGTTCCTGGCAACAAAGACGGGCAAAACAAAACGCCCCAAACTCTGGTTAGAGTCTTGGGACGCTCGTTGAACAGCCCTCCCCCGAGTACTGCTCAAGAACAAGGTAAAACGCGGGGCAGATTCTGGGAATGGCACCGACGTGCTACCGCTTGGCACGAACGGGCGGACTTGCCGATGGCAGCCGTTTTTCCATACGGACGATGGGAAGTGATTCTCCATTGGCTAGCGGGACACCCAGATTCTCAAGTGAAACGTAGCCCCGCGCGCGATAGAGAGGAACTCCACTCAAAGTCGCGCCCATTTCAAAGCGGCGGAAGCCTTCCGCGATGGCGGCCTGTTCGCAAGCATCCAACAGCAGCGTCCCAATTCCGCGCCGGACCCAGTCCGGATGCACGAAGAATGCGCGGATTTTGGCAGCATCCGTCAGCGGATCGAGCAAACTATCCTCACGAGCCTTCCACACATCGCCGCCGTAGAGAGTCTTGCGCTTGCT
>JGI12627J18819_10000103_pt1 | contig 29608 bp, 17 predicted proteins | sample TexAe_OM1H0_M2_FD_18819 | JGI IMG/M metagenome (IMG submission 18819)
ACCTTGCCCGCCAGCCATGCCACTCTCTGGCGGCCTCTCCAGTATCTGCATCAGGTAGAGGTAACGGACCGTTTCCTCCTGGAACTTCTTCATCATCTCTTCGAACATGTCGAAGGATTCGCGCTTGTACTCGACCAGTGGATCGTGCTGCCCGTAGCCGCGCAGCCCGATGCCCTCCTTCAAGTGGTCCATGTTGAGGAGGTGGTCTTTCCACAGCGAATCGAGCACACTCAGCATGATCATGCGCTCGTGATAGCGCATCGCTTCCGGCCCGATCAGTTGCTCCTTACTGGCATAGCGTTGCTTCAGCTTGTCGAAGATCGCGTCGCCCAGCTCCTGCCGGTTCAGCGACTCGGGCTTGACGCCCTCGGCGTAAATGTCCACGCCAAAGCGCGTGAACACGCCGTCCTTCAGTCCTTTCAGATCCCATTCTTCCAGGTGCGCCTTCAACGGGCAGAACTGGTCGATAAGCTCACCAAGAATCCCTGAAACATAATCCTCAAGGATAAGGTCCTTCTGATCGAGCCCTTCCAGCAAGCTTCGCCGCAAGCCGTACACGGCCTCGCGCTGCTTGTTCATGACGTCGTCGTACTCGAGCAGGTGTTTGCGGGCTTCGAAGTTCTGCGCTTCGACCGCCTTCTGCGCCGCCTCGATGCGCTTGGTGATCATGCGTGACTCGATCGGGATGCCTTCTTCCATGCCCAGCCGCTGCAGCAGGTTCGACACCCACTCCTTCGCGAAGATGCGCATCAGATCGTCTTCGAGCGAGAGGTAGAAGCGCGACGATCCGGGATCGCCCTGGCGGCCGGCGCGTCCACGAAGCTGGTTGTCGATGCGGCGCGCCTCGTGGCGTTCGGTGCCGAAAATGTGCAAGCCACCAGCAGCAACCACCTCGCCGTGCTCAACGTCAGTCTGCTCCTTGTAGCGATTGAAGGCTTCGTTCCATTGCTCGGTGGGGACAATGTACTCGTTCCCGCCGTAGTACCACTTGCTCGTGCTGGCGTCGTCGACGCTCGCTTCCACCTTGCCCTGCGCGGCGCGCACAGGCTGCGCCACTCCCTTCTTCACGCACTCCTGCTTGGCCATGAATTCAGGGTTGCCGCCCAGCAGGATGTCGGTGCCGCGGCCCGCCATGTTGGTGGCAATGGTGACGGCGCCTTTTCGTCCGGCTTGGGCGACGATTTCGGCTTCCTTCTCGTGGTATTTCGCGTTCAAAACGACGTGCTTGATGCCTTTCTTCTTCAGAAGCTCTGACAAGCGCTCGGATTTCTCAATCGAGGTCGTACCCACCAGCACCGGTTGATTGCTCTGATTGAGCCGCTGAATTTCGTCTGCCGCGGCAAAGTATTTTTCCTTCTCGGTCCGGTACACCACGTCCGGATTCTCGACGCGCAGCAGCGTCTTATTGGTCGGAATGACCAGCACTTCCAGCCTGTAGATCTTGTCGAATTCGGGCGCTTCCGTCTCGGCCGTACCGGTCATGCCTGACAGCTTCCTGTACATGCGGAAGTAATTCTGGAAGGTAATGGTGGCGAGCGTCTGGTTCTCGCGCTCGATCTTGACCCCTTCCTTGGCTTCGATGGCCTGGTGCAGGCCGTCAGACCAGCGCCGCCCCGGCATCATGCGGCCCGTGAACTCGTCAACGATGATGACTTCTTTTTCGCGCGGATTGTCTTCTTTCGCCTTGACCACGTACTCGACGTCGCGCCGGTAGAGCGCATGCGCCTTCACGGCCGTCTCCACGTGATGCTTCAGGTCCCAGTTCTCCGGGTCGGCAATGTTGCCGATGCCCAACAGCTTCTCAACCTTCTCCCAGCCTTCGTCGGAGACGGTGATGTTCTTGTGCTTCTCATCGACCACGAAGTCGCCGGTATAAATCTTCGGCTCGCCAGGAGGAACATCGATCTCCTCGCCCTTCTCCAGCTTGGGGATGATGCGGTTCACGCGCTCGTACTTATCGGTGGATTCTTCGCTCGCCCCGCTGATGATCAGCGGCGTACGCGCTTCGTCGATCAGGATGGAGTCGACTTCGTCAACGATGGCGTAATTGTGCACCCGCTGCACGCAATCCTTCAGGTCGAACTTCATGTTGTCGCGCAGGTAGTCGAAGCCGAACTCGTTGTTGGTGCCGTAGGTGACGTCAGCCGCGTAGGCTTCGCGGCGCTCGTCATCATCCAGATCGTGCACGATCACGCCCACCGTCAGCCCCAGGAAGGTGTAGAGCTTGCCCATCCACTCCGAGTCGCGCTTGGCCAGGTAATCGTTCACGGTGACCACGTGCACGCCCCGTCCGCTGAGCGCGTTGAGATAGACGGGAAGAGTCGCGACCAGCGTTTTGCCTTCGCCGGTCTTCATTTCGGCGATCTTGCCCGAGTGCAGCACCATGCCGCCGATCAACTGCACGTCGAAATGCCGCATGTTGAGCACGCGCCGCCCGGCCTCGCGCGCCACAGCAAAAGCTTTTTCCAGCAACTCGTCGAGAATTTCCTTCAGAGCCGCGTCTCGCTCGGCCTCAATGGCCTTCTGGCGGTCGAGGTCGGCATCGGGCTCGTCGGCGATCTTCGCCAGCCGCTCCTGGACGCGACGGCGGAATTCATCGGTCTTGGCGCGCAGCTCGGCATCCGACAGCTTCTGCATCGCCGGCTCGAGCGCGTTGATGGCCTCCACCCGCGGCAGCAGGCGCTTCACTTCGCGCTCGTTCTTGGTCCCAAAGACCTTGGCTACTAAGGTGTTAATCAAAACTGGGTTCCTTCAGAGGGGACACGTACCCCATAGTATAAAGGCTAGTTTAGCCTAGCATATTGGATGCGGGAAGGTTGGCAGTTGGAATGTTGGGAGGGACCCTGATGAACCTCGTCTTAACTGCCTAACGCTCATTCATCTCGTCACGGGTGAATTTGCGCCCGCCATGGACATGTTTCAGGCTTCGATAAAGAGCTTCGATTTCCTCCCTGGTGACGTTGCGGGACGCATACCAATCCAGCCACTCCCGGAAGGCAGCTTCCAGGGTCCTGCCCTCGGATCGGGCGACTTCCCGCGCGCGCTCGATCGTTGGTTGCTCGGCTCTGAAAATGATTTCGCGCACGAACATAGAATAGCTGAGAGTAGCGAAAAAGAAATCGCCCAACGTCATGGGACACGAGTTGCCTAGTGAGTCCTTATCATCACATCACGATATTTCTCATTAGCGAGGCAGAGAAGAAACAATTCCTGGAAGCAGGCGTGATATTCACGAGCGTCACGAACGGATCTCGTGGAGAATCCGCCACATTCGACATAGCGGACAGCGCTCCGAATTGGTTGTAGGCATCATCCCAGTACAGTTCCGCTCTCCTCCCTGCGTTTTTTCAGGTATATTTTCCCCGCCCCTCATGCCCACTTTCTACGATCAGTTTGTTGAAGCCGAGCAGCGCGGCTCGCAAAATGTCGCTCTCGAAATCCAGCGCAAGGACCAGGTTGAGAGCTACACCTTCGCTGAGAGTCGCCAGATGGCCGAGTCGGTCGGCCGCTGGATGTCGGAAAAGAGGCTTCCCTCCGGCGCTCGCATCGCCATTTTGGCCGACAACCACCCGCGGTGGGTGACCACCTACCTGGGAGTGATTGCCTCCGGCTACACCGCCGTACCGCTCGATACCGCCTTCCACGCCGACCAGGTTACGAAGCTACTCAAAGACAGTGGCGCTTCCCTGCTGGTCACGGATGTAAAGCATCTCCCCGTCGCGCAACAGGCGGTCAGCGGCATGACGGTTGAGCTGATACTCACCGACCCAGACTCCCTGAAAACGGCCGCTGAGAAGAGTTCGGAGAAAACCTCAGTAAAGAAGGATCCCGGCCAGCCCCGCTGGATTGCCGACCTGGACTCCATCTTCGCCGCCGGACCAGGCAACTTCCGCCCGGTGGAAGCGCCCGCCGATAATGTCGCGGCCGTGCTCTACACCTCCGGCACCACCGCCGATCCGAAGGGCGTGCAGCTCACACATGCCAACCTGCTGGGCGAAGTGAACGCGGTCTTCCAGGTGTTGAACATTGGACCCGCCGACGCCGTGCTCGGCATCCTGCCCATGTTCCACGTGCTGGCCCAGATGGCGAATCTGCTGCTCCCGCTGGTGAAGGGCGCGCGCGTGGTCTACCTCGAAACCTTGAACACGACGGAACTGTTGCGTGCACTGCAGGAGCGCAAGATCACCGTGTTCGCCGTCGTGCCACAATTCTTCTACCTGATCCACGAACGCATCTTTAAAGAAGTCGCCAAGCGCGGCCGCATCGCCGAATCGCTCCTGCGCTACCTGATGCGCGTGAACCGGTTCCTGCGCAAGCTCGGTCTCAACGCAGGCAAGTTGTTCTTCGGAAAAATCCACGCTACCTTCGGCGCCAGCATGCGCTACCTCATCACTGGAGGCTCGCGCTTTGATCCGGTAGTCGCCCGTGATTTTCGCGATTTCGGCATCGATCTGCTCAACGCTTACGGCCTGACCGAAACCTCCGCTGCCGCGTTCCTCAATCGCCCCGGGCACGTGGTGATCGGTTCGGTCGGCCCGCCTCTGCCTACCGTTGAATCCAGAATTCTCGATCCGCAACCCTCGGAAGAAGCCGGCCAACCCGTGGGTGAGATTTTGATCCGCGGGGCCATCGTCATGAAAGGCTACTGGAACCGGCCCGACGCCACCGCCGAAGCCCTCAAGGACGGCTGGCTCTACACCGGCGATCTCGGCTACTTCGATTCCGGCGGCAACCTGTTCATCACCGGGCGCCGCAAGGAACTCATCGTTCTCGCCAACGGCAAAAACATTTATCCCGAAGAAATCGAGGCCCACTACCTGAAGTCGCCGTTCATCAAGGAAATCTGCGTGATGGGCCTCGAAGCCAAGCCCGGCGATCCGAATTCCGAGCGCCTGTACGCCGTGGTCGTGCCAAACTTCGACGTGCTCAAGGAACGGAAGGTTGTCAACACCAAGGAAGTCCTCCGCTTCGACATTGAAGGCCTCTCACAGCAACTGGCGTCGACCAAGCGCATCGGCAACTATGAAATCTGGCAAGAGGACCTGCCCCGCACTACCACCCGCAAGCTGAAGCGCTTTGAGATCGAAAAGCGCGTGCGTACCAACCAGGCCCGTGGCACCTCGGGCGCTGAGGCTGAAGCTCCCGCCGAGCGCCCTATGACGCCCGAGGACGAAGCCTGGCTGGAAAAACCCGAAGTCCAGAAGGCACTCAGCGTCATTCGCGAGAACTCGCACAACGCTCCCGAAAAAATCCGCCCCACCGACAATCTCGAACTCGACCTTGGCTTCGATTCCATGCAGCGCGTCGAACTGCTGGTAGCCGTCGAAAAAGAACTCGGTGGCGACGTGGAGGAGAGCCAGTTAGCGGATATCTACACGGTTCGCGACCTGGTGAATGCCGTGCTCGAAAGCGCCGCCAGCGGCAAGACGATCTCGCGCGCGCAGTTCGAAGGCTGGAATGCCGTGCTGCGCGAAGATCCAGACGATCCCGATGTTCTCGCACTGGCCAGATCCCAGCCGATCGCCGAGGCTTTCTGGTATTTCGTTACCCGCCTGCTGCAGGTGATCTTTCGGGATCGCTTCAGCCTGAAGTACGAAGGCCTTGAGAAACTGCCGGTAAAGGGCGGCTACATTCTCTCTTCCAACCATCAAAGCTATCTCGACCCGGTCGCGCTCGCGGCAGTGCTTCCGCACGACGTCTTCGTGAATTCATTTGCCGTGGGAACCAGCGAAATTTTCGGCGCTGGCTTCATGCGCAAACTGGCGCGAGCTGTGAGAGTGGTCGTCGTCGATCCCGACGCCAACCTGATCCCGGCCATGAAAGCCGGAGCCTTCGGCCTGCGCCACGGCCGCAACCTCATCCTTTATCCCGAAGGCGAGCGCAGCATCGACGGCACGCCCCGGACGTTCAAAAAAGGCGCCGCGATTCTCTCCATTCACCTGCAGGTGCCGATCGTACCCATCGCGATTGATGGCTTTTACGAAGCCTGGCCGCGTGGCAAGAGCTTCCAGAAATTCGCGCCGCTGAAAATGAAGTTCGGGGATCCGATCTATCCGCCGCCGGAATCGGCTGCTTCCGAAGAAGCGTATGCCCAACTCATGGAGCAGATGAAAGAAAAGGTGGTGGCGATGTGGAAGGAGTTGCGCGGAGAAGCTCCAGAACGCGCAACCGCGGCGAAGGCTGCGGACTGATCCCACGTAGCGCCGGCATCTTGCCGGCCAACGAGCGGGCGGGATGCCCGCCGGACAGCCGCCGGGTCGGCGGCGCTACTTTGCTCTGGGATGCGTCTGGTCGTACACGGCCAGCACGTGCTTCATAGAAAGCTGGGTATAGCGCTGCGTGGTCGAGAGCCGCTCATGGCCCAGCATCTCCTGAATCGCTCGCAGATCGGCTCCTTCTTCCAGCATGTGCGTGCCGAAAGCATGCCGCAGCGTATGCGGATGCACATCAGGAGACAACCCCTTGGCCACGGCAATCTTCTTCACGATGCGTCCCACGCTGCGCACCGTCAGCCGTCCGCCGCGCTGGTTGATCAGCAGCGCCGACGTTGTTCTCTTCTTCTCCGCCAGCACTCGCTGTCGCTCCGGCAAATAATCCCGCAGAGCTGATGCCGCCGATCCCCCGAACGGCACAAAGCGCTCTTTCTTCCCTTTCCCACGAATCAGGATGGCCTCATTGCTCACGCGAATGTCATCCACGTTGATGCCGATCAACTCCGAATTCCGAATGCCGCAGCCATAGAGCAACTCCAACAGCAGCCGATCGCGCTCGGGAAACGCTGCCACCTCGGGCATCGCGCCGTCGAGCACGCCATTCATCTCCTCGATCGTCGGGACGCGCGGCAACTTCTTTGGCAGCTTCGGAGTCGAGACCAGCTTCGCCGGATTCTGCTCCACCACGCCTTCCTGGGCCAGCCAACGATACAGCGAGCGCACCGCGGCCAGTGAGCGCGCAACCGATGCCTTGCTCAGACCTTTCTCGTAAAGATGCGAAAGAAATCCCCGGATCGCGACGTGATCAATGCTCTTCCATTCGCGCGCGCCGATGTAGCTGGCAAAATTCTCCAGATCGCCCGCATACGCCTTGACGGTATGCGCCGAAGCATTGCGCTGCCGCAGCACGCGCAGAAACTCATCCGTAGCCTTCTCAACCGTGGTGCGCTTGTGCTGTGATCGATTACTCATGCGAATGCTTTCACCACAGGGACACCGAGACACAGAGACAAACCAAAGCTAGAGGCTTGACGACTATCATCGGCGCGGCACCTGTACCGAGTCACACTCAAAATGAGTCGCCTTCCTCTGTGTCTCTGTGACTCTGTGGTGAATCATCGGTGGTGAATCAACCACTCGCCTTGGCCCGCGGATGATGCTTCTGATAGACCGTCTTCAGCCGATCGAGCGCCAGGTGCGTATACACCTGGGTGGTCGAAATATCGGCGTGGCCGAGGATCGTCTGCACCGTCCGCAGGTCTGCCCCGTTCTCCACCATGTGGCTGGCACAGGAATGGCGCAGCATGTGGGGCGAGGCGGAACGGCCGGAAACCGCGGAAGCGGCTTTCACCATCTGCCACACGCGCTGGCGGGTCAGCTTGTGCGCGCCGCGCGCGAGGAACAGATACGGGGAATTTTTTCCCGCAGCCAGCGTGACGCGGGGCTCGCGCAGATATTCCGCCAGCGCCTCCTGCGCCGACTTCCCCAGCGGCACAATGCGTTCCTTGTCACCTTTGCCGCGCACCAGCATGTAACCGGTCTCCAGTTTCAAATCTTCAAGTTTTGCTTGAACAATTTCTGATACCCGCAGCGCTCCCGCATAGAAAACCTCCAGCATGGCCCTGTCCCGTATTGCGATTGCGCTCGCCAGCCTTGAACCGGAAGCTGGCTGTGGCCCGGCCAGGGTCCTCTCCATCTCGTCCCGCGCCAGGGCTTTCGGCAGCACTTTCCACTGCTTTGGGGAATCGATGTTCAACGTGGGATCGTGATCGATCTTTTTATCCACCAGCAGATGCCGGTAAAGATGCCGCAACGCCGAAAGCTTCCGCCCCACCGAGCGCCCATCGACCGCATTCGAAAACAGCTGCTGGATGAAATCGCGAACATCCTTTCGTTGAGCATTCGCCAGCACACGCCTGCGGGTCTCGAGAAATTCAGCGAACTGACAGATATCGGTCGTGTACGCCGAGACAGTCAGCGGCGCCAGCCCCTTCTCGACTTTGAGGTAATCGAGGAAGGCCGACAAGACGCGCGCATTGGCTTCAGAAGACATGGGTTGGGCGCTCTGTATCTGACCTCAAAGCGTAGTACGCAGGATCGAGCGTGGCAAAGTGCCTATGCCGATGCGGCTGGAAGAGGTCAAGCTTTTCTTTGCGAACTTCGCGTAATCTTCACGAACGTCGCAGTTAAGAGCTTTTGGCGCTCACGACAGTATCGACGTTAACAGCTCGCGCGCGTAGATCGCACCCTCGGGCGTCTCCTCATGCTTGAAGTAGGCAAACACGTCGCGCCCCGCCGCCAGATGCTGCTGGATTCTCTCCACCATCGCCTGACGCTCATCCGCCGGATAGTTCGGCTTGCGAAAGCGGTAGTAGTGAAAGTCTGCGGTCGTCACTTCGGGCGTGGTCCTCTCCTCGGTCTCGGCCACGCACAAAGCTGCACGATGTTCGCGCAGCGCAGTGTACGTCTCCTCGTTGAACCACGACGCGTGGCGGAACTCGAAGGCCGCCTGCAACCGTCGCGGCAGGAGCTTCAGGAATTCGCGCAGTACCTCAAGATCTACTTTAAAGTTAGGCGGCAACTGAAAAAGAACAGGCCCGAGTTTCGCCGAGGCGGCCAGCGGCTCAATCGTCGCCAGGAAGCGTGGAACGAAATCTTCCGTGCCCTTCAGCCGCTTGATATGGGTGATGACCTGGTGCGCCTTCACGGTGAAGCGAAAGTGCTCCGGCGTAGCCGCCAGCCACTTCGCGAGCGTCGTCTCCTTCACCAGTTGCCGAAAAGTAAAGTTCACCTCGACCGCATTCAACTGGGTTGCGTAGTGACTAAGAAATTTTGTTTGCGCCAGTTTCTGCGGATAGAAGTCCGGCTTCCAACTGGGATAGGCCCATCCCGAAGTCCCTGCAAACAGTTGTGCCATCGTGCGCGGATTATACCGCCCGGCGTTTCTTGCCTGCTGACTTGGCGGCCTTTTTCGGAGACGTCTTGCGCGTGGAAGCGGAAGTTTTCCTTGATCCCCGCTCGGCTTTCGATCCGCCGCTTTTTGGGGCCGGTTCGTCCTCCGCCTGGGCCGCCAGATCGACGGTGACTGGAACTGGAGCGGCTGCCTTTCCCCGCAGATCGGGGAGCTTCTGTTTCAGCTCGAGCACCGGCGCGTGCAGGTCGCCCATTTTCTCAAAGCGTTCAATCACCTTTGGTGCCTCAAATACAAGCAGGTTCGCGTCTTTCCTCTTCAGGGCTCGTTCCACTTCCTCCCAGGTGACGGGAGTCGACACAGTCGGGCGTTCGCGGGCGCGCAGGGAATAAACCGACACCGTCGTCTTGTGCTCGTCGTTCTGGCTCCAGTCGACGAATACCTTCCCGCCGCGGATCGCCTTCTTCATCTCGGAAACGATCAGGTCCGGATGCTCGTGCTCGAGCAGATGAGCCAGCGCCTGCGCGAATGGCTTGGTTACATCATAGGAAGTAGGCGTATTCAACGGCACGTACACCTGCAATCCCTTCGATCCCGAAGTCTTCGGGAAGGACTGCAAACCCCAATGCTCGAAGATCTCGCGCAGCCAAAGCCCCACCTGCGCACACTGCACGATATTCGCGGGCGGCCCCGGATCGAGATCAAACACGATCATGGTGGGGCAATCGTAATCTTCCGCAAGCGCGAGGGAAGGATGGATCTCAAGCGAGGCCAGATTCGCCAGCCAGGTCAGCGTGGGCAGGTCATCGACCAGCAGGTAGTTGATGTGCCGGCGATTGTGCCGGCTCCAGATCGGAGCAGTCTTCACCCATTCCGGCCGATGCTTGGGCGCATTCTTTTCATAGAAAAATTCTGAGTCCACGCCATTGGGATACCGCTTCATCGTCACCGGATGCCCTTTCAGATGAGGCAAAAGTGCCGGCGCGATGCGCGCGTAGTAGTCAATCACCTGCCCCTTGGTGAACCCGGTGGAGGGATACAGGACTTTATCCAGGTTCGACAAACTCAAGTGCTTGCCTTCGACATCCACGACAGGCGAAATCGCCAAGCTGCCTCCCCTGCTCACGAGTCACTCCTGTGCCGCCGCTAGTATAGCGACGACTCCAATACGATGCTGGCACCACGCCCGCGGAGATCAAATGTTTGATGTCTGCGCCGATGACCGAAGGCGCGGTTGAGCCAACGACCAAGGACCAACGAGCAAGGACCGAGCTTGGCTGACGACTGGCGACCGGCGACTGTTTGACATCCCCCTTTCTCCCCACGTACTGTGGATTTTCTTCCCGGTTTCTGGTCCGCCCAACCCAGGGATACTGGCCGTCAGCCCATGCCCACTCGCAGTGGAGGTTCGATGAAACACCTGGCAGTTCGCACGCTCCTATTTCTCCTTGTTCTTATCACTGTTGCTTCCGCGCAGGATCTGGCGTCGTTTGAAAAGCGCACCACGGTCAAGACCCTCGCGAACGGCTTGACGGTGGTAATCCTCGAGCGCCCCGAAGCGCCCGTGTTCTCGTTTTTTACGCACGTCGACGCCGGCTCGGTGCAGGACCCCCTGGGCAGGACCGGACTCGCGCACATGTTCGAGCACATGGCCTTCAAAGGCACCGACAAGATTGGCACCACCAACTATCCCGCTGAGAAAGCAGCCCTCGCCAAGGTGGAAGTCGCCTACGCAGCCTACATTGCCGAGCGCGACAAGCGCGTCGGTCGCGATGAGAACAAGGTCAAGCAACTGGAGAAAGCCTGGAAAGACGCCATTGACGAAGCCCAGAAATACGTCAAGCCCAACGAATTTGGCGAGATCGTGGAGCGCGAAGGCGGCGAGGGCATGAACGCCAATACCAGCGATGACGAGACCAATTACTTCTACTCCTTCCCTTCCAACCGCCTCGAACTCTGGGCCTACCTCGAATCCGAGCGCTTCCTGCATCCTGTGCTGCGCGAGTTTTATAAAGAGCGCGATGTGGTCATCGAAGAGCGCCGCATGCGCACCGACAGCAGCCCCGTTGGCCGCCTGATCGAACAGTTCATCACTGCCTCCTTCCAGGCCCACCAATATCAGCGCCCGACGATCGGCTGGATGTCGGACCTCAACTCCTTCTCCGCCACCGACGCGCAGAAGTTCTTCGACCAGTACTACATTCCATCGAATATGGTCGTTGCCGTGGTCGGTGACGTGAAAGCGTCTGAAGCCATTCCCTTCGTCGAAAAATACTTCAGCCGCCTGCCCACCAGGCCGGTGCCCGACGAGCGTACTACCACCGAACCGCCGCAGAACTCCGAGCGCCGCGTCATTCTTCGCCAGAGCGCGCAGCCGTTTTACATTGAGGGCTATCACCGTCCCGACTACCGCAGCCCCGACGACGCAGTCTACGACGCCATCTCCGACCTGATGTCCGACGGGCGCACGTCGCGTCTGTACCGTGCGCTGGTGCGCGACAAGAAAATCGCGGCTTTTGCGGCGGGATTTTCCGGCCTGCCGGGCAACAAGTATCCGCACCTGTTCTCGTTCTACGCCGTGCCCGTGCCCGGCCACACTCCGCAGGAACTGGGCGATGCCATCCACGCCGAAATCGACCGCATTAAGAAAGAAGACATCTCCGACGAAGAACTCAAGATGATCAAGACCCGCGCCAAGGCTGACCTGATTCGCGGCCTCGCCGACAATTCGGGGCTCGCCCAGCAACTTGCCATTTACCAGTCGCGCTATGGCGACTGGCGCGAACTGTTTCGCTCGGTTGACCGGATCGATAAGGTGACCAAGGCCGACATCCGCCGCGTGGCCAACCAGACCTTCAACGAGAACAACCGCACAGTTGGCATCAGCGAGACGCTGAAAACTGCCCCAGCCTCGCAAGGAGGTGGCCAATGACAGCGCTCCTGGCAAAAGCCGCCGCGCCACGCGCAACTTTCTGCGCCGCGTTGACTCTGATCGTGCTGCTTTTCGGCGCACTGCCCTTCGCGCACTCGCAGGCCACCGACTGGCAGCGGATTCCCATTCCTACTCTGCCGCCCTTTCATCCCGCCGAGCCAAGGCGGATCGAGCTACCCAATGGGCTGGTGATCTTTTTGCAGGAGGATCACGAACTGCCGCTGATCGACGGCTCAATCCGGATTCGCGGAGGATCGCGCGACGAACCCGCGCAGAAGGTCGGCCTGGTCCAGCTTTATGGCGAGGTCTGGCGCACTGGCGGCACCAAATCGCAAACCGGCGATCAGATGGACGACTATCTCGAGAGCCGCGCGGCCAGAGTCGAAACCGGCGGCGGTGTGGACGCGACTTCCATCGGATGGTCCTGCCTGAAAGGCGATTTCGACGACGTCTTCAAGATCGTTGTCGATCTGCTAAGCGATCCTGAATTCCGCGCCGACAAGCTCGACCTGGCCCAAAAGCAATACGCGGAGGCGATCGCCCGCCGCAACGACAATCCCGGCTCCATTGCGGCGCGCGAGTCCGCCAAGCTCGCCTACGGTTCCGACAATCCTTACGCTCGCCAGATGGAGTACGCCACGCTCGATGCCGTGAAGCGCGATGATCTGCTCGCCTGGCACAAGCAGTACGTCCATCCCAATAACATGATCCTCGGCGTCAGCGGCGACTTCGACTCCGCCGCGATGGAGAAGAAGCTCAAGGACGCCTTCGCCGGTTTACCCAAGGGTCCCGCGGTTTCCGAACCTGAGATCGAGTTCCATCCAGCCAAGCCCGGCTATTATCTCGTCACCAAGGAAGACGTGAATCAGTCGAACGTGCGCATGGTCGCCCCTGGCACCGACCGCCGCAACCCCGATTACTTCGCCATCGAAGTATTCAACGAAGTGATGGGCGGCGGCTTTTCTTCACGGCTGGTGCAGGACATTCGCACCAGGCTGGGCCTTGCCTACTCTGTCGGTGGAGGCATCGGAACCTCCTTTGACCATCCCGGCATCACTCGCTTCGTACTCGGCACCAAGAGCGAGCGGACCATCGAATCGATCGAGGCTCTCTACAAAGACGTCGACGACCTCAAAACCNGGCCCATCCGTGAAGACGAGATCAAGCGCGCCAAGGATTCCATACTCAATTCTTTCATCTTCAATTTCGACACGCCCGACAAAGTTCTGCACGAGCGCATGGCCTANGAGTTCTACGGTTACCCGCTGAACTTCCTCGAGCAGTATCGGGCCGGGATCGAGAAAGCCACCGTCGCTGACGTAAACCGTGTGGCGGCAAAGTATCTTCACAAGGACCAACTCGCGGTGCTCGTCGTCGGTAATCCCAAGGACTTTGACAAGCCGCTCACCACGCTCGGATCAGTCACCAACGTGGATATCGCCATTCCGCCCGCTCCCGGCGAAGAGCAAGCTGCCGGAGAGTCATCCGTCGCTCCCGCGGTCTCCAACCCGGAAGGCAAAGCGCTCGCTGCCAAAGTCGTCGAATCCATGGGCGGCGCGGACAAGCTGAAGACGGTGCGCGCCATGCAGGCCAAGCTCTCACAGGAAGCCAAGGACCAGCCCGCCTCGCAACTCGACCTCACCATCGTCTACCCGGACCGCATGCACCTGGCCATGGACTCGCCCATGGGCTCGATGACGGTCGTCTTCACTTCGACCGGAGCATTCATGTCGGCACAAGGACACGTTCGCCAGATCCCCGCTTCGGGCGCCAAGGAGAGTCTGGAGCAGATCAAGCGCGACCCGACTTTCATTGCCTCGCATATTGACGATCCGAAGTTCACCTTCACGGCAAATGGCTCGGAGAAAATCGGCGATGTCGAGGCCAAAATCGTCGACGTCAACGCCGACGGCACAGCTCTCCGGTGGTACGTGGACCCGGCGCGCGGTGTCTTGCTGCGGGAGTCCTACACCGCCACAGGGAACTCCGGCCCGTTCCATGGCGAGACCGATCTTTCGGAATGGAAGACCTTCGACGGCGTGAACTTCCCCACGAAACACGTGAACAAGCAAGACGGCAAGGACTCGAGCGTGGTGACCTTCACCGATGTTCACATCAACCCGCAGGTGGATCCCAAGCTGTTCGAGAAGCCCGCCGGAGGACCGCCGCCAGCGCAGTAACCACCTTCAGTCTGTCTGCCGGCAAACCCCTCGGGTGCGAGACTGCCGTTTCGCATCCAGAACAACTTTGCTCGCGCTCGACCGTCAACCGCTTCACTATTCGTAGCTACTCGCGCAAGGCAATGACGGCGCGGTCTGCCCGCCTTGCTCCTGATTAATGATCGATTCCTGCTGAAGCATGAAAGAACCGTTCTTGTTCACGTAGTACTTCCAATCGAACAGGCCGATGCCAAGACCGAGACTATAAACTTCCATGTATTGGCAATTGGCATAGTTCGCATCGCAACTGTATTTATAGGCGAAGCGCCGGGTCCTGGTCGGCCCGACATTGCCCACGTTCACCGTGCTCGGAGCGGAAATCGAGTTCATCACATAGCCGAGCGGCTGCGTGAGGTATGGGAGGCATTGCGAATACGATTTGTACGACGTATTCGAAGCTGGAATTTTGAGCGTCGCACCCGCTCCACCGCTCCGCACGCAGCGTTGCGTCATCGGCAGGTCGGCAGTAAATCGCTTGAAGCTTGTCGGATCGTTCCAGCCCGACTCCGTCGACCGATCGTAAACGAACTTGCTGTCGTACGTCTTTATATCCCACGGATAGCCAGTCAGGCTCTTGGTCCAGACGAAATATCCGCTGGCGGAGTAGGTATTGTTGCCATAGTCGGGAACGATGGAGCTGTAAATCGGGTTCGCGTTACCCGGGCCCATGCTTTGATCCACGCGCGCGGGATACGCCATCACGAAATAATTCAGCATGTCCTCGGTGTATTGCGGACACGAAAAAGTCTGTTCCTGGGAATGAGCAAACACACAGGTGCAAAAAACGAGCACAACAATGTACTTCAACGGAATCCTCCTCCAGGCGCACAGGGGGAGGAACTTCTTGGCGCGTGGAATTGATCTGGGATGTTTGGGACGCAGAAATTCTACACCGGCGCTCCGCGCGCGAGTCGCTCTTTTCTAGGGATCCGCGTTATTTTTTCTTTCCCGCGTCGCTCAGACCACCGTCGCTCAGACTACAGAAGGGTAATGCGCCCGACAGTCGTGGGATTGCGCGGACGATCGTGCAGATACGACTCTCGTTCGGGCTCTCAGGAGCAAACGTCTAAGAAGCACGCGATCCTCACCGCTACGAACTAACCTGTCTCCTTCCATCCCATTGATTTCACAAGCTCGCCCAGCGACAAGCCGGACAAGCTTCTGCCTTTCGTCGCACAACCGACGCCGCATCGTGACTCATCCAACGCACGGAGCGATAGATCATCGATGCTCTCAAAAAGGAGATGAGTGATGAAGCCGAAACTAGTTTCGCTGTTATTGGGTTTGATGCTCGTCGTGCTCGGGTCCGCCTGGATGTTCGCGCAGGAAAAAAGCGACAACAAATCGAACACCCGCAGCATCACAGGCTGCCTCTCGAAGGAGCACGATTCCGGCAGCTCGAAAGAGTACCTCTTGACCGCCAGTGACGGCAGCACCTGGGAAGTGCGCAGCGACGCGGTGTCGCTCGCGGATCACCTGGGACACACAGTCACTGCAACCGGCGTGGTCCGCAATTCGACGGCGCACAATCTGAAGGAAGACGCGAAGGACGCCGCCTCCGATGCGCACATGAAGAAGGGCAACAGCGAGCACGGACACATGACCATCACCGATGTTCAGATGGTCAGCAAAACGTGTGAGAAGTAGGTCCACAAACCGGCTGCCGTGATTGAGCGCCGGCTCTTACGCTGAAAGCTGCCCCACGTCTTGCGTGGTCCAGACGTGGGGTTTTGCTTGCGGTCGGAACCCAGGCTCACCGCAGTACTTGCAGAAGATTGCTGTAATCGTCAGTCCACAGCAGTGGCGGTCCAGATAGATTCACGGGCCTGGCGTGCCGGAGTATGGCCGGTATCTCAAGTGCTGCCGGATCCGCAGCCATAAGCACCCAGTCCGATGGAATTTCCGCTTCCGACTGAGGAGCAAGCGTGAGAATCCGCACCAACCGCAAGTGATACTGTTCGGAGAGACCCGCCAGTACAGGGATGAGGTTCACCGCGCGGTTAGAAACGTGAAACGCCAGAATGGACCGGTCGCTGCGCAGATGGCGAAGATAGATGCCCATCGCCTCGCGGGTAAGCAGGTGCAGCGGTATGGAATCTCCGCTGAACGCGTCGATGGCCAACAGATCAAATTGCTGTGAGCCCTGGGAAGCAAGCTCCCTCTCCAGCGAGATGCGGCCGTCACCCAGCACCACGTCGGTTTGCGCGGCCGTGTCATGGAGAAAAGTGAAGAGAGCCTCATTCCCCTTCGCCAGCCGTGCAACCTCGGGATTCATCTCATAGAAGCGCATGTAGTCACCGGGCTGGCCGTAGGCCGCGATTGTGCCCACCCCAAGTCCGATGACGCCGATTCTCAGCGGCCCGCCATTCTGCCCGCGGTTGAGCAACAGTTGCCCGACTCCGCTGCTGGGCCCGTAGTAGAGCGTTGGGATGTTGCGCCGGCTGGGCGCCTGGAGTTGCGCTCCGTGTAGTGTCAGCCCATGCTTTTCGAGCAAGGCGTAGTGATTGGCGATCGGCTCGTCGTATGCGACCCGAAGCACGCCGTAAAAGTTGCGGGACAACAGGACCGAGTGGCTCAGCTGCCGATGTGCCTGGGTCCAGAACAACAGTCCAAACAGGCACCATCCGCAGAGCGCGGCGCCCTGCAGCATCCTTCCTCCCTGCGCCTGCACTCGAGGTCCCATTACAATCAGGACCAGGCTTGCGACTGCGGAAACACCGACCAGGATATGCAGGTAAATCGGACTTGTGTGCAGTATGGTCGCGGACACGCCGATGTAATCGGCCGCTGCGAGGACGCCTGCCACTACAACCCCAGCCAGCCAGCGTGGATGCCAATGCAGCCAGGAGGTTGGATCCAGCCACAAGACCAGGGCGACTAACAGACCCGAGATCCACAGGCCGATCTGGAATTCCCAAATCGCGGGGAAAATCCGCGGCGCCAGCAAGCCCACCAGCAGCGTCCCGAAAGCCCCTCCCGCGGCAACGTAAAAGTAGAAAGAGGTCAGGTGGCGAGCACGGGGCTTCAGTTTCGCCAACTCGCCGTGATAAACCATACAGGCAACGAACAGGAGAACATCAAACCATCCGATTTGCGCTACGACCTTCACTCCTTCGCCACGCAAGAACTCAATGCCGCCCCATGCCGCGGCGAGTGCGAACGCTATGTGGAACAGACCACGCCGGTAGATCGGCTTCTCCTGAAAACAAAGGATGAACGAGAGCAGATACAGGCTGAGTGGCAAAACCCACAGAAATGGAACAACCGCAATTTCCTGGCAGATCAGGTTGGTGACCGAGAGCAGCATGACGCAGCCGCACGCTGCTAAGCCGAACCACTGAAGCCGTTGCCCCTGCGATGGCGCCAGATCGGAAGTATCATCGTTCCCGCCCACCGAAGGGATAACTTCTTTTTCTTTCCCGGCAGCCGCAGCACGGATGGCGCAAACCACGCCTGCCAACACGTACAAGAGATAACCCGCGGTCCAGACTCGCCCTTGGTTGCGCAGGCTCAGCGTCGGCTCAAACAGCAAGGGATAGGTCAGCAGCCCGAGCAACGATCCCAGATTGGAGAGGGCGTACAACCTGTAGGGCGACTCTCCGGGGTGCGCGTGGGTGAACCAGGCCTGCAACAAAGGTCCGGTGGTCGACAACAGGAAGAAAGGCAGTCCGACGCTCACCGATAACAAAACCAGAATATGCCACACCGGAGATGTCACAGCCTCTGGGCGCAGAATGTCGCTTGGATAGATGGGCGAGCGCCACTTCAGCCCGCAAATTGCCAGCAACATCACAGAACCAACCAGCAAGCCGATGTGAATGCGGGTCAACCGTCGCGAACCGAAACGTGCCATCGCCGCATGCGCATACCCGTATCCGGCCAGCAGGAGCAACTGGAAGAATACGAGACACGTATTCCAAACGCCGGCGCTGCCGCCAAACCATGGCAAAAGTTGCTTGGCGACGATCAACTGCACCTGGAAGAGTAGAAACGCGCTCACGAAGATTGTCAGCGCGAACACAGTTTGACTGCTTGAGGCGGCTTTGCGCGCGACCGGTACGTCGAGTACGGCTTCCTGTGCATTCATGACAGACTCGCCTGTCTAGCTTGGAATATCGAAGGAAATCAGTGGTAGCCTGAATTTGAAGATGCGCCTGCCAGGTCACCTCGGACAAGTTACGAATGTCACAATTTGGTAGGGGAGAGATTTGCGATGGGTGCAATGCTGCGGCCCCACGGCTAAATCGCTGCATGTAGCGATTCACCCAATCGAGCTTCGCCCGCTTCGATGGATTTCGAAATTGGAATGGTCACGTGGATTGTGGTTCCTGAGCTATCGGATTCTACTATCATCTCGCCGGAGAACTGGGCAACGCGTTCTCGCATTCCTCGGATTCCGACGCCGGAGCCTCCCGACTGTACATCGGAAAGCCTTTCGGCTGGAATGCCCTTCCCTTCGTCTCGAACTTCCAGGACCACCGTGTTTCCCCCGCGACTGAGCCGTATGCTCGCAGTCTTGCTGCCGGAGTGACGATGAATGTTCGTCAGGCATTCCTGTACCAGGCGAAAAATCACTAACTCTATGTCCCGCTGCAGTCGCCCGAAATCTTCGGGAACGTTCAACGAAATATTCAGACCGGTGCGTTCGGTCAGGCCAGTCGTGTACCATCCCAACGCCGAAGTTAAACCCCTTTCATCCAGCAGAGGCGGATGCAACAGATACGATGCGGTGCGTATTTCCTGCTGCAACTGTTGCACGATTCTCTCCGAGGCTTCTGCTTGATCAGCCACCTCGGGGGCGTTGGCCTTTGCATCTTGAGCTAGCTGGACCAAGGTCATAGCCAGGACTGCCAGGCTCTGCCCGGCGCTGTCATGCAATTCACGCGCAATCCGCCGCCGTTCTTCATCCTGAATTCGAAGAAGTTGCGCTGACAGGTTTCGTATGTTTTCCGATTGCTTGATTAATTCGGACGTACGCTGCTCCAATTGCCCGGTGCGTGCCTGCACTTGCTTTTCCAGGGACTCGGCGAGAGCTCGATAGCGTTTCTCGCCCTCACCCCGCAAACGGACAATTTCCAGTCGGGAACCGATACGTGCCAGTAGTTCGCGCGCAGAAAAAGGCTTTATCAAATAGTCGTCTGCCCCGGCTTGCATACCTTCTACTCTCGATTCTTCCCCGGCGCGGGCGGAAAGGAGCATCACCGGAATCCTTCGTGTGCGCTCGTCTTGGCGGATCGCCTCCAATAACTGGAAGCCATCCAGCCCAGGCATCATTACATCGCTCAGAATCAGGTTCGGAGGACGCTCTCTCGTTGCATCGAGTGCGACCTTCCCATCGGGCGCCGTTTCAACTTCGTAGTGTTCGGCCAGCATACGAGCCAGATATTTGCGCATGTCGGAGTTATCGTCGGCGACCAGTATTCGAGGACGCCCACCCGGCTCCGCCGTGGGCGGGCACGGAACCGGGAGCAACTCATCGCTCGGGAGTTCGTCATCCTCATCGGCAGACTCGGGGAGCCACCGGAGCGCCTCCTCGACAAAAGGCTTTGCACCTGTTGCCGTCGAACTTAAGCTGCGCACACCTCCGAGTTGACCGGACGCGAGATGGTCCTGCCCGAAGGGGATGCTGACGACGAATGTGCTGCCCTTCCCCAGTGTGCTTTCGACCCGAATGAACCCACCGTGCAGCTTGACCAACTCCTGCACCAGGGCCAAACCGATACCCGTTCCCTCATGTGTGCGGCTCCGGGTGTTCGGCACCCGATGGAACCGCTCGAATAGTCTCGAGATCGCCTCCGGGGGTATGCCTACTCCCGTATCTCTGACTCTCAGCTCTGCNAAGTTCCCAATCCGATCTATGCTGACTGCGATTTCGCCATCGAAGGTGAATTTGAAAGCGTTCGAGATCAGATTCAGAACAATCTTCTCCCACATGTCGCGATCCACATACACGGGCTCACGCAAGTCCCGGCAATCTACATGCAGTCGCAGACCTGCCTTGTCGGTGGCCGATCTGAAGACGCTAGCCAGCTCGGAGGTAAAGCCTGCCAAGTCTGTTGCCTGATAAACGGCTTCCACTCGGCCAGCTTCGATGCGGGAGAAGTCCAGCAAAGTATTCACTAACCGCAACAGCCTCGCACCATTGCGATTGGCCAGCTCGATTTGCTGCTTGGCGGTTGGAGTAAGGTGAGTTTGACTTCGCGCCAGCAAATCCTGCAACGGCCCCAGCATTAAAGTGAGAGGGGTCCGAAATTCATGGCTCACATTGCTGAAGAAGGCAGTTTTCGCCCGGTCGATGGCAGCCAGCGCCTCGGCACGTTTTCTTTCCGCCTCATAGGCGCGTCCGTTTGCTATGCTCGCCGCGATTTGGCCAGCGACGAGATTCACAAAACCAGCGTAACTGACATCGAGCGGACGGTACGGGTTTAAACCGGCAATGAGCACTCCGGTGGGAGCGCCTTGCCCTTGACTGGTAATCGGCAGTAGAAGGGCTCGCCATGGAGACTTGTCCCAAAATCCAGACGGCAGCGAATCGAAACGCTCCTGCAGGTCTTCGACAATGAGGGAATCTTTTCCGCCGAGCAGTTCAACTAGCGGCCAGACCTGATGTCCCTCGAACTCGATGGATTCAGGCGCAGCCGGATGACCGGCCCGAATACCCGTCCGGCATGCAAGGCGAGCCTGGTCGCCGTCTCCCGCGAACAAATACACTAGGGTAAATGGCAGGTCTTTTTGGTTCTCACCCAGGCAGCGGCTGACAGAAGCAACGACATCCTCCTCCGAAATCGTGTTGTTCAATTCGGCAGACAGAGAACGCAAGGTGTTGAGTCGGCGCTCGCCAATCACGCGGTCTGTTTCTTCCGACACTACGCAAAGGTGACCGGCGGTCTTGCCGTCATCGCCGAACAATGGGCTGTAGGAAAACGTGTGATACGTTTCTTCGCGGTATCCGCTCCGCTCCAGGAACAACAGCAGCGCCTCGTCCCAGGTTGCCTCTCCGCTGCGCAAGACTTTTTCAATTCGCGGCCCGATATCAACCCAGATTTCTTCCCATACTTCCTGGGACCGTCTTCCCAACGCCCAGGGGTGTTTCCTGCCGAGGGTCATCCGAGCGTAAGCATCGTTGTACAAAAAGGTAAGTTCCGGTCCCCAGCTCATCCACATGGCGAAGCGGGAGGTCAGGAGTACGCGAACCACAGTTCTTAAGCTCTGCGGCCATTCCTTGATCGAACCGAGTGGGGTCTTCGTCCAATCGAACTCACTGGCCAGGCGTCCCAAAACGCCACTGCCCCGGAGCCACTCCTCATCGAGTGTCGATTGCTCGTCGGCTACGGGCGCAAGTTCCGGCTTTTTGTTGCCGAGAACACTTTCAATCGTTAACGGTAAGTCCTTGGTTAAATCGGACTTCGTGACGTAAGCCTGCGCATTGGCGTCAGCTGCTTGCTGCCGAGCGATGCTCGCGTGGTTCTGCGTCACGACGATCACTTTGCTCTCCGGCAGTTCCCGCCGGATGATGCGGGTCGCCTCTACGCCGTCCATTCGAGGCATATTGATGTCCATGAGCACGAGGTGAGGGCGCAATCGTCTGGCTTTTTCGACCGCATCGATCCCGTCCCCCGCTTCACCACAGACATGCCAGTTGGGCTGCGACTCGATGAAATCCCGCACCGTTCGCCGAAACAACTCGTGGTCATCGGCAATGAGAATCTGGACCGCAGTCGTCATCTTGTGACTCTTTCCCGGGAGTCTTGTTGAGTGCAAACAATTTGGTTTGATGGCGGAAACGCCCCTAGCCAACGGTTCTATTATCCACGAGGGCGGGCGCAAGTAGACCTACAGCGTTCACTGTAAGCGGTTGCAGGCGTGGCATTGGTTATTCGTTCGATCGCGTTCTTTGCGATCGAGTAGGGCCGCAGCACTGGTTGCCCAACAAAACTTTGCGCAACATCGCAACAGCTACGACGAACCTGCGCAACAAGAACTTTGTTGTAGTCACCTCTGATTCCTCCCCCACCTGGCAAGACCCAAGGCTGCGCAGTCTTGGAAGATTCATCCATCGGCTCTGCCGTTTTATAATGACCACATGGCAATTTCAGCTCGCAACAAACTACGCGGGACAATCGAAGAGATTCAGCTTGGCGATGTCATGGCGCATGTGGTCGTTCGTGTCGGAAACAACTTGATTGAGAGTGCCATCACCCGCCGCAGCGCTGACGAACTCAAATTGAAAAAAGGGGACACAGTCACCGCCGTCGTAAAAGCCACCGAGGTGATGATTCAGAAGGACTGATCCTTTGACTGCACGTCCACAATCCTCAGGTTCGTGATCTGCCTGACCCATCGGGCCATTCTCTTTTCATCCGGGATTACGCTTCGGTATGGCCCTTCTTTTTCACCGAGTGGTTTCCCATCCCGCAGGAAAACGAGCAAGATCTGCTTATCGGTAAATGCCGGGTCCAACTCTGGGAGCGCAATAACGACTCGATAACCATCGGCCGCTTCTACCAGCAGACAATTGGAGAGCCGTTTACCCTTCATCGATTCGCCAAAGACGATACCAGCCCTTTCTAGCGCGCTCTTGAGTGTTATTCCTTCAAAGTTGACGGGAGAGGAATGCTCGGATGCGGTCACTTTTATGTGTGGCAACGCTTCGAGGTCAGTCCGGCTCAAAACAACCTGTTTCCCGGAATCCGTCTGAATGGTCAACTGCTGACACTGGAGGGAGGCGCTACTGAAGACCAGCGCGAACAGCAATCGCCGAACAGCAATGCTGAGAGCAAAAAGATTCTCTCCATGTCACACCCGAAGAATCATGACTTCTGTTGCCTTGATGAGGGCGGCCGCAGTCTGACCAGCTTTGAGACTCATTTCCCGTGCTGATCGCGCAGTAATGATGGAGGTGATTTGCTGCTGCCCGATGGAAATCACCACCTCCGCCATAAGCCCACTGATGCGTACACTGTCAATTCGGCCAATCAATTGATTCCTGCCGCTGAGGCGACGCATCGCGAGAGTTCGCTCGGGCGCAGTCTTTGCCGTTGTCCGGAACAACAATCGGTCCACTTCACTCTGCGGAATACGATGGTGTCCTCCCGCTGTTTGGATGCTGCGAATTTTCCGTTTATAGATCCACTGTTTGATTGTTGGGAAGCTGATGCGAAGCTCCAAGGCTGCTTCGCGGAGCTTTAACAGCTCTTCATTCACCGCTTCCCCTCGTTGAGGTTGGGGCTTTTTGGGCATTTGGCCCCGAATGCTATCGCCGAAAAGCGGCCTCGGTCAACCAGCCGGGCCGCCCGCTTTTGCCAGTCAAATCACGCCCTGAGTTGTCCATAACCAAGTCAGATTCGACTTCAGAACCGTCGATAATATACACTTCTTCGATTCTGAAAATCACTCTTCCGGTCGAGAGGAAATGATGCGTCACCCTGCACAAGTTCCCGGTCTGCGGGCAATTGAATTTGGATGGCACATTGACGCCCCCAAGCTCGCCCGTAAAGGCTGGAAGTTTGAGCTCTGGATCTTGGTATTGATTTTCTGTTGCGTGTGTGCGCGATTCTCTGCGGCGCAAGTGTCGGCCAACCTGTCCGGACTCGTTTCTGACCCTTCGGGAGCAGCAGTTTTCTCGGCCTCGGTTACCGCAAAGAGCCTTGATACGGGAATGTCCCGCACCGCCCCAACGGACCAAACTGGCAGGTATAGGTTTCTCGCACTGCCTGTTGGGCTCTACGAGGTAAGGGTTACAAAAGAGGGATTTGCCGAGGGAATCCGATCCGGTATCAGTCTGGTGGTCGGACAAGATGCAACCGCGGATGTCGGTCTGCACGTCGGACGAGTGACTGAGCAAGTCAAGGTGACAGAGGACGCTCCGGTTGTAAGCCTGACGACACATGATATCTCAGGCCTGGTTGGAGAGAGGCAGGTGAAAGACCTGCCGCTCAACGGACGCAGCTACGATTTGCTCCTGACGTTGAATCCGGGAATTGTGAACTTTACCTGGGAGAAGACGGGCGGAATCGGTGTTTCCAATTCGACTACGGGAAATAACTTTTCGGTTTCAGGAAACCGGCCACAGCAAAACATATTCCTGTTGAACGGCGTGGAATTTACCGGGGCTGCGGAGAACAATATGCAGCCTGGAGGCAGCAGCCAACAGTTACTTGGCGTCGATGCGGTGCAAGAATTCAATGTAATGCGGGATTCCTATGGTGCCGAATATGGTAAGCGTCCTGGTGGCCAAGTAACCATCGTGACCCAATCGGGAACGAATCAGCTCCACGGCAGCGTTTATGAGTTCCTCCGCAACAACTCTCTGGACGCACCCAATTTCTTCGATCAGGGATCGGCACCGCCCTTTCAGAGAAACCAGTTTGGCGGGTCTCTAGGCGGACCGATCCGAACCAACAAAACTTTCTTATTTGGAAACTACGAGGGATTGCGCCAGCACTTGCACCAGACGTCTGTTGCTTTCGTCCCCGACGATGCTTCGCGTGCCAGCGCCGTTCCAGCTGTTCAGCCGCTCTTGAGTTTGTGGCCCGAATCGCCAATTGAGGCTTGTAATCCGGCTTGCGGTATCGCGCAGTTCTTTAGCAGCCCGTTACAGACGATTCGTGAAGACTTTGGAACCGTTCGGCTGGACCACAGTCTTTCGTCAAGGGATTCTCTCTCTTCGGTATACACAATCGATGATGGCGATGATTTCACGTCGACCGTGTTGGATCCTTATAGCTCAGACATTCTGACTCTGCGCGAACAGGTGCTCAGTGTGAACGAAACCCACTCGTTTTCGGCTTCCACTCTTAATGTTGCGAGGGTGGGATACTCACGCGCGGGCTATTTCTTCACCGGCCTGCCAACTCCTGGTACACCCGCAGCCAGCGTTTCTGGGTTTTTATTGGGGCACCGTGTTGGTGCTGTCGTCGTGGGTGGGAGCGCCGCATCAAATCCGCAGGCTGCGATCGGACTGGCAGGAAGCAACAACGGGAGCAATTTGCATATCGCACGAAATTTATACACCTTTGAAGATCGCGTGGCGTTGACCCGTGGAAGGCATCAGCTGACTTTTGGGGCGTGGTTCCAGCCATTTCAATCCAACGAAAACATCGCTCTCAGCCAGTATGGCCAGGCAACATTCTCGAGCTTGGCGAATTTCCTGCAGGGATCGATGTCCAGTTTCCTGTGGGACCCGTCCCCGACTCAAATGAATTGGCGTTCGCTATTTGGCGCCTGGTACGCCCAAGACGTGATTCGAGTCGCCCCGCGACTTACTCTCTCGGCAGGTTTTCGAGACGAGTTCACGACCGGTTGGAATGAAGCTCACGGTCGTGCCGCCAACTACACCTTCAGCAACGGAGTGATCTCAAACGATCCCCACATCGGAGAGTCTCTATTCACGACCAACCATGCCAAGTTCTTGCCCCAACCGCGCATCGGATTGGCCTGGAGTCCGTTCACAGACAAGACCGTTTTCCGCGCCGGTTTTGGGATTTATGACGATCTGCAAGATGCGCTCGGCTATCGTACCGATCAAAATGCGCCCTTTAACCCAGTCTACAGCGTCGGCAGTGCTACCAAGCCATTTCCCGCTTCGTCCCTGCCGATCGATCCGTCCGCTCCTCCGCCCACGGGCGCGAGGCTCGTTCCTGGGGGAGTTCAGCCGGATATGAAGACGCCAACGTTAATCTCATGGTCCCTGCGGGTCCAGCAGGAGGTTTCACCCAACACATCTTTGACCGTGAGCTATGTTGGAAGCCACGGCTACCATGAACTCATCGGCATTGATGCGAACGAGCCTTTTCCGGTCATCTGTCCAGCTTCGCCCTGTCCGGCCGTCTTTCCGACATGGGATCCTAGCCAACCGACCAGTCCTACGAATTCATCCGCGATCGGTTTTCCCATCGGTTCCCCGCTCGCGGGTAAGCCGGTGTCCGCAGGAATGTACTACATTCCCTCAGGCGCGCCGAGAGCGAATCCCACGATCGCAAACACGTGGACCTGGTTCTCTCTCGGGACGAGCAATTACAACGCGCTTCAATTGGATGTGAACCGGCGTTTTAGTCGTGGTCTTTCGCTGCGAGGTGTCTACACCTGGTCCAAGGCATTGGATGAGGGCGATTCGCTGAATGCAACGGCTGCGGCCAATGCGCCTGGTTTGGTTTCCAATCCGTTCAATTTGCGTGCGGACTACGGTCTCGCGACCTACGATGTCCGGCATGTCGGTGTGATCAATGCGGTTTACACTCTGCCATTCGGGAAGGGACAACCCCTGGCCAATAGCCTGGAGGGTTGGAGCAATGTCCTGGTGAGTGGCTGGTCAGCGAACAGCATCGTGACCATCCAATCGGGGTTTCCCTTCACGCCGCAACTCAGCTATAACCCTTCTAACAATGGCGATACTCGCAACCCGGTGCGGCCGTTCGTAAATCCAGATTTCACCGGACAAGTGATACTTGGCAAACCTTCACAGTGGTTTAACCCGAAAGCGTTCCTGGCCCCGCCCGCCAACAGCGGCTTCTACGGCAATTTGGGCCGAAACACCTTGATCGGTCCAGGATTGGCAACATGGGATTTCTCGGCCTTCAAAACGACCAATCTGCGCGAGCGCCTTGCCCTCCAGTTTCGTACTGAGATCTTCAACCTGCTCAACCGTGCTAATTTCAACACACCGAATTTGATTACTTTCACCTCTTCCGCCACAGGCACAAGAGTATCTGGGACCGCTGGAGCCATCACTAGCACATCGACAAGCTCTCGCCAGATTCAGTTTGGATTGAAGCTGATCTGGTAGGCGCTATCTCTGGACCATTCTCTGTTGCCGTCCCCGACGCTGGATGTAAACATCGACACCCATCTATATCAAACCTGTCACAATTTGAACTTGTTTGCGAATACCAGTTCCGTGCCGCAGGAAAATTCTCCGAGCTCCGACATGCGCTGGTGGTAGTCCTGGGCGTCGGCGCGCTTCTTTTTGAGCGCAGCGTACCACATGGCGTCGAAGTAAGCGGAGCAGCGGCTGTCCTCGGACTGGTCGGACTCGACCACGGCCTCAAATCCATTTTTGTCCACTGATCCGGAAAGGTATTGAATCAAGGCGCGGGTGGCGATGGAACTTTCATCCAAACGCTCGGTGGCGTGCTCGAGAAGGCTGTCTTCACGACTGCCCCGGCTGAGCCGGTACAGGAACTCTTCGACCACGGCACCGGAGCGACCGCAGACATTCGGGTTTCCTTCCGTCAATGCGAGCCAGTCCATGAGGCCATAGGACTTGCTCAGCCAGGCCAGTTCGTCGTCGGTTGAACTGCGCACGCCGGTGAAGTAAGCAATGCCGGCGATGACGCGCGCGGACGAGGCGCCGGCGCAGCGGTAGCGAACCCCAGTGTTGAAGACGGTGGTCAGCAGGGTGATGGCTTCGTGCAGGTCTGCCTTGCGCGCATCTTTTCCAGTGATTCTGGCTTCAGCAACATTGCGAAGGCAGCCGGCATGTCCCTTTTGTGCGCACTTTTCCCAGTAGGCATACGCCTCAGGTTCGGAATGCAGATCGTTGCGCTCGACCAGGCCGGCCCAATACTGGGCGTTCGGGACGCTGACGACCGGATCATAGGTGTTCCGGTTGTCGGCGATGACGCGGTTCAAGTCTTCGAGCGCGGGCTGGGCCAGGGGCTGGTCGATCGTTTCCCCCTGTCGCTTGCGGATGGAGTTGATCAGGCGGGAGGCCTCGCCGCGATAGAAGTACGCAACCGTCAGATCGGTGGCGTCCAGACGGCCTGATACCATGGCGGCCGAAATGTGGCCTACGTCGCGTTCCAGGTCGGCAAGGTCATCCGAGTTGCGATCGGACTTCCTGAGGACTTTCCGAATATCTTGAATCGCACCGAGGAAGTGATCGACGGCCGCAGACTGAGCAGCGCTCATCGTGCCCGGCAGGCGCGGCGAGGAGCGCAGGGCCGGTGTCCAGTTCAGTTTGCCAGCTACAACGCCTGCAGGACCGCGCGCGGCTACGATGGCCAGGCCGAGAACCAGCATGGTCGTAAGACCGAGTCCCCCCAAGCAAGCCAGACCAACCGGAACAAATGCCGGGAGCCGCGAAGCAGGCTTCAAGGGATCAGGGGGACTCGCTTCCGGCTGGGTGCTGGCTTCCGGTACAGGGCCGCGAGCCTCGCGGAGTTGCTCCCGGGCCAGGCGATACGCGTCGGCTGCCATCACCAGCGATACCGTAATTCCGAGGAGCGAGACAACTCCACCCCAGAATCCAGTGGTCGCGCCAATCAAGGCCTTCAGCACGTTGATGAGCAGGAAAAGAATCATGCCCTTCGTGCGCTCGCCGAGATAGAAGTAGCCCAACCCTGCCGTGAGCAGGTTGAGAACGACCGCGACCCTGGGATTGACCGCATCGATCAGTTCGCCGGCGCCGGAATTGATTTCCAACGCGGTGAAGTAGGCGTCAAGGAAAGCGAAGAGCCACAGCACCAAAGCCACCAGGACGCCGTTTCCGCGCGCGCTGTCAGTCTCGCCGGCGAAGGCGAGAGCGACACTGCCGGCAAAGAATCCAAGAGTCGTGAAACCGCGGGGGATCTTGTTGCAATAGAGTTGTCCGACGCCGGGGAGCAACAGCGAAAGTAAGAACGCCAATCCCGCGCTCTTGTGACGTGGCTCGGGAGTCCAGCTTTCAAAATACGGGGTTTGACTGAGCCCGAGTGACACAGCGCACCTCTGGTGGTTTAACCGAGCTCCTGCGGCGTCAATTTCTTCTCGATCTTCAGCAAGACCGTGAATTCTACATCCAATCAGTGCGGAAGAGAGCCCTCACGAGCGGTGAAACCGAGTCGCGAGGTCATTCTTCGTATTACCGATTGGTCCTCGTGCGACCAGCCCCCTAAGTTGGAATAATTCGGGGACTGTCCCCTTATTTCACGCCCGAAAGCGTTCCTGGCCTCGCCCGCCAACAGCGGCTTCTACGGCAATTTGGGCCGAAACACCTTGATCGGTCCAGGATTAGCAACATGGGACTTCTCGGCCTTCAAAACGACCAATCTGCGCGACCGCCTTGCCCTCCAGTTTCGTACTGAGATCTTCAACCTGCTCAATCGTGCTAATTTCAACACACCGAATTTGATTACTTTCACCTCTTCCGACACGGGTACAGAAGTATCTGGGACCTACTAGCACATCGACAACCTCTCGCCAGATTCAGTTTGGATTGAAGCTGATCTGGTAGGCCTATCTCTGGACCGTTCTCAGTTGCCGTCCACCCGTCTGTCCCCTTATTTCTTGACTCGCCCAATCTTGCAGGAGCATAATTTGGCAACTTCGTCTCTCCGAAGAGAGTTCCCAACGCTCG
>JGI12627J18819_10000105_pt1 | contig 29537 bp, 27 predicted proteins | sample TexAe_OM1H0_M2_FD_18819 | JGI IMG/M metagenome (IMG submission 18819)
TGGACGCCGCCGGCGGCGGAGGAGGTGGCGGAGGAGGTGGAACTACCAGCAAAGTGACTAATTGCTCTTTGGGCAGCACTTCGGTGAACCATAACGGGAGCAAAAGCAAAAAACCGATCACGAGGCATTGCAAAATAAATGAAAAAACGGTCGACCACGTTCTTCTCTTGCGTCCGACGGTGGAGTCCAGCAAGCTGTCCTCGAACAGAGCTTTCTCGCGCGCCGCGGAAGCGAGAGGCCTCATTGTCACCGGCACCCAAGACTCCATGGGACTACTTATCGGCTTTGACTTGTCGACCTGATTATTTTCAATCGTCGGGATCGTGTTTCTTGTCACTATGATTTCCTCACCGCTCGTGGTCGCTGCGTACCCTATGTGAGCAACCGTTCTTCCAAACACGTTTCACAGTGAAAAGCTGCTTTTGAATTTCCTCTGCCTCACTGTTATCAAGCGTGTGTGGAGTCGAAGGGCGGCGAGCAAGAATTCATCACAATTGTGATGAGGCTGTGGAAGTTGCCGCGGTGACGTAATAGCGACTGCGTACCGCCTTTGCGTCGTTATTGCGACGCCGCGAATTCAGCTGCGCGATTTCTGTTTTACCCTGCACATAGAAGGTTGCGTTCCCGATAACGTGCGAGCCAACCACGCTAATTGAGGATTCCGGGCCACCCAAACGGTCCGGCAATGCCTATCGCTGGACGAGAGTCAATGTGAAGTGCACGATCCGACCCGCATTGTCGAAACCGGCGGAGTTCTTGAGGAGCTTGTGTTTTCTGGTTCGGTTCTTTGAGTTGCATACGCCGAGTTCTAAGCACGGCGCTCTCTAGCGGAAGAGAACCTAATGGGGTCGCGAATCACTTGGACAGTCCGGTGGTGATCAAGTGTTACCGCATGGTGCTACAGCGGATTCTGACAGTGTGGAAGAACTGCTTGAAGAGGGGAATTCGTTCGAGGCTGGCGTTGTCTTCGGCGTGGAGAACGCCAAAGATCCTGGCGTTTCCGAAGTGATTACGCACGACGTTCCGGAAGACAATGTTCCCGGTGAATACATAAACCCGGATTAATCGGTCGTGTATGGTTTGCTCCTAAGCGTAGCGATACACACAACGAGGGCCACAAAGGTCCACATACCTCCAAGAAGGTCGTCATCAGGAGACGCTGAGAACGCATCGACAAGAAAATGCGTGATCAGCTAGTAGCTGATCACGCACAATACCGACAACAGGTGGCATCAGGGTTCAAGTTGTGGCTTCGCATAGGTCTTCTGACCGCTCGTTCCTCATGCGGGTTTCTTTGTTATGCGGCTGTGATCGCCAGCGCTGATTCATCCCTGTATTCCGGCTTATATACAAGATTGCGGATGAACGAGACGATATCGGCCGGACGCGCGACACGAGCGAGTCCAGAATCGAAGACCAGCTTCGCAATACGCGCTGCAGTCTGAATCTCGGTTTCGAGGATGTTCGACTGAAGCGGATATAGTAGCCCCTGCTTCAGCAAGTCGGAGGGCACTTGGTCCGCAACCGCACGCGCAGCCTCGATAAACATTTCATCGGTGACCCGCGACGCCTGTGTCGCGAACACTGCCATACCGATTGCCGGGAAGATATAGAAATTGTTCGCTTGCCCAGGCAGGAATGTCTGGCCCTTGAAGTGGACAGGCGGAAATTGCACGCCGGCTGCATAGATCGCCTTCCCATTGGACCAGGTATACGCCTGCTCGGGCGTACACTCAGCGTGCTCGGTAGGATTTGAAAGGGCAAGAATCACCGGACGTTCATTGATCCGCGACATTGCCTCGATCACTTTCTGCGTGAAAGTCCCACCGACTGTGCTCACACCGATAATGGTTGTCGGCTTGATACTCTCGATCGCCGCCACAAAGTCGCGCGTGGGCGCGTGCTTGTGGGCGTAGGGCTTCTGGAAATCAATCAGGTCGGTGCGCGTCGTTTCGAGGAGACCGTTGATGTCGAACATGTACACGTGTCTCTGCGCGTCTTTGAGCGCGCGACCTTCCTGGACCATCGCTGAACACAACAGATCAGCAAGACCGATGCCAGCTGACCCAGCGCCGAGGAACAGGTACTTCTCGTCACTCAGCTTTGTGCCCTTGACCTTTGCAGCGTTGATCATGCCTGCCAGGACAATTCCCGCTGTGCCTTGGACGTCGTCGTTATAGACGCAGTACTTGTCACGATAACGCTGCAGCAGGTGAACGGCGTCCACGCCGGTCCAATCCTCGAAATGAACACAGCACTTCGGGAACACTTCCTGAACGGCTTCCATGAACTCGTCGACGAACGAATAGAGGTCTTCCGTTCGGGGACGCGTCTTCCGCATGCCCATGTACAGTGGATCGTGAAGGTACTGCTCATTGTTGGTACCGGCATCGAGATACATCGGAAGAAGATACTGCGGCGGCACACCCGCGCACGCCGTGTACAACTGCAGCTTGCCGATGGGAATGCCCATGCCGTTGGCCCCGAGATCGCCCAGACCGAGAATACGGCCGCCATCAGTGACACAGATGAAGCGGATGTCCTTCTGAGGCCAGTTCCGCAGAACTTCCTTCACCTTGCCGTGCCTTGCCATGGACAGATACATGCCACGTGCTTGACGGTAGATGTGCCCAAACTTCAGGCAGGCTTCTCCGATAGTCGGGTCGTATACGATAGGCAGAAACCGAGCTGGATCGGACATGACAGTGCGATAAAACAGGGTTTCGTTGTGGTCCAGCAGATTGATCAGATAAATGTAGCGCTCAAGGTCGGTTGGCTTCTGCGCGAGTTGCAAAAGCACTCGTTGCAATTGCATATCTTCAGTCTCGGTTACGTCAGGCACGAGACCTACGAGTCCGAGCGCTTCTTTCTCCACTTCGGTGAAGGCTGTCGATTTGTTGAGTGATGCATCTTCGAGCAGGTCGATTCCCCGCTTTGCTGAAGTTGTCATAGCTGAAGCTCCTTTGCTTGATCGTTGTTTATGTTCGATTAGCTGGCTTTGGCGACGTACGGGCGCACCATCTTTTGCGGGTCGACGATCGTATCGAACTCTTTTTCGACGACATATCCAAGTTTCAGTGCGGCTTGCTTGAGGGTTAGGTCGTTGTCCAGGGCATAGTGGGCGATTCTGGAAGCCTTGTCGTAGCCGATCACAGGCGAGAGCGCCGTCACCAGCATCAACGAGCGGTCCACATATTCCTGAATTTTCTTCAGGTTCGGTTTCGTGCCTTCGACCAGGAATTTGCGGAAGTTTGCGCAACCATCCGTCAGGATCGTGATCGAGTGGGCGATGTTGAAGATGATCAGAGGTTTGTAGACGTTCATTTCGAGATAGCCCCCGGCGCCGCCAAATCCCACTGCTACATCGTTCGCCATTACCTGCACCGCGATCATGGCGAGTGCTTCCGCCTGCGTAGGGTTCACTTTGCCTGGCATGATTGACGATCCGGGTTCGTTCGCAGGAATCACAAGCTCGGCAAAACCCGCGCGCGGACCGCAAGACATAAGCCGGATATCATTCGCGATCTTGTAGAGAGACACGGCAAGGGTTCGCAGCGCGCCTGAGAGTCCCACGAGTGCATCATGCGCGCCCTGGACTGTGAACTTATTAGGAGCACTGATGAATGGGAGCGTCGTGAGTTTTGCGATCTCCGCGGCGGCCGTCTCGCCGAAGCCAGGGGCGGCATTCAGACCGGTCCCCACTGCCGTCCCACCAAGAGCAAGCCGGTACACACCTTTCAGTGCGTCCTCAACGCGGTCGACGTTGTCATCGAGCATGCCGACGTACCCCGACCACTCTTCGCCCAAAGTGAGCGGTGTGGCGTCCTGCATGTGTGTGCGGCCGATCTTGACAATGTCCTTCCACTGCTGGGATTTCGTGGCGATCGCGTCTCGTAATGCTTTCACCGCCGGGATCAGACGTTGTTTGACGTTCAATGTCGCCGCGACGTTCATCGCAGTTGGAAACGAATCGTTGGAAGACTGCGACATGTTTACGTGATCGTTAGGGTGGACGGGCGTCTTGCTTCCAAGAGGCGTTCCTGCGAGTTCGCAGCAGCGGTTCGAGATCACCTCATTCACGTTCATGTTGAATTGGGTGCCACTACCGGTCATCCACACATGCAGAGGAAACATGTCGTCATGCCGACCTTCCAGGATCTCGTCGCAGGCCTGAGTGATCAGTCGGCGGCGATTACNATCGAGNCGTCCCCCTGCGTGGTTTGCGTTTGCGGCGGCCTTCTTCAAAATGGCGTANGCGGCGATCATTTCACGCGGGATCAGATCATGCCCGATACTGAAATGTTCCAGTGAGCGTTGTGTTTGTGGTCCCCACAGCACTGAGCTCGGAACATCAACTTCGCCCAAGCTGTCCGTTTCTTTTCGAACTGGACTCGGTGTCACATTTCTAACGGCCTTCATCAGCTTCGTTTCTCCAAAATAGGGTCGATTGCTGGTCAGTTGCAATCTCTCTGCCAATTTGTGTCCGCTTACGGTTTTCATTGCATCCCCTTTATCAATTTGAGAACAGACGTTTGGTCAGCATCGCCACTGATTCCATCGATTGTTAATTGAGTTCCGCTGCCGCGGCATGTCGTTCTGAAGTCGCGTGTCGCAATAGCAACGCAGCNAAGTCNCCAGGGATAGCTTGCAGAATGTGAGATGAGTCTGGCGCTGAGCACAAAGCTAGAGGAGGTCTTCTAAGGGGCGCGTACGCATGAAAAAATGGCGTTCTGACGAATCGCTATGGACGAAACAGACAAAGCACTTTATCCAAAGCGAAATGGAAGCCGGGATGCATTCAAGCGTGGAGCAGGAGTTTGACCTATGGCAACCACTACGCTAGAGATGCACCCAGAAGCAGTTGAGGCCGAGTGTCATCGCAGGAGAGTCCAGGAGCTGACAGATGTGATTACTCGCCACTTACCCCGCTTTCATCGAATCGCGCTGCGCCATCTTGGCAATGTAGCCGATGCGGAAGACGCCGTTCAGGACGCTCTGTTGTCCGCATTGAGACATCTGAATCAGTTCAGAGAACAAGCGAAGATGTCCACGTGGATCACGACAATCGTGATTAATTCCGCACGCATGAAACTTCGTCGACGTTTACTGGTGGCGCAAATACCTTTGGACGAAACAGGCCAGAAGCAAAATCTCCTTGCCGCAAAGTTGCTCTCAGACCCCCGGCCAAATCCGGAACAGGCATGTCAGAAGCGAGAACTCACCCAAAGACTCGCGCATGCNACAACACAGCTTTCACCTGCGTTGCGCAGAACTTTTCAGATGCGTGGCTTCGATGGCTTGAGCATTTGCGAAACCGCACATCTCCTCGGAGTCCCAGGCGGGACAGTAAAGGCGCGGTTCGCGAGGGCTCGTACAAGACTCAAGACAATGATCGAGAAGGGCAGTCGGGGAAAACCTAAAATGAGTCGACCTAAAGTGGCCAGCAGCAATCCCGTCGAAAACGNCCCAGAATCGAGCTACTCCCAGCAGCGGACTGATCGTTGGAAAACGGAATCTTGTTGATTGAAGGATCTCTATGTGGTCACAGAACTCAGTTTGGTCAAATGAAAACCTACGATCTGCCATTGCGAACTGCGTCTGTCCCGAATGCGGTGGAGCAATTGAAATCAAGACGAGCCAGTTCAGATGCATCGGATTATGTGGGAAAGAGTGGCGAGCCGCCTGGGACAGTGCGCAACCCAACTGCACACCTACACCGTCGGGCAACAGTGATCGGCGAGTTCGCAGAAGCCATAGATGACGACCGATAACGGGTCAGTGAACCGGGGGATGTGCACGGGGGAATGGCAAAAAAAATGGTCTTGGCATCCCAGTTGCTTTCGAAATGGTCAGCAAGCCGCACGAACCAGATGCAATCGCGGACAAGCGCAACTGGCGCGAGCCGAGGTTAGCAAATAGTGACGCGGCAATTGATGGAGGATGTCATGGCGAAAGTGATCGAATTTTACACTCCGGATTCTGTCCAGAAAAAAGTTACGTGCGCCGCCCGCAATCAACCTGGGAAGGTGATTGAGTTTCCTTCAGCGAAAAAATCAGCGTAGGCAGCACGAATGTCCGTCAAAGATGAGAAGAGGCTTCTATTGCAGATCCAGATGGATCAGGGGTAAACAACATCACCGTACGCTTGCGTTCACGCGAATGCTCAAATTCCGTCTGAAATGGCCGCCAATCTGAGNGGACGGGCCGACGGTTCCCTAACATCGCATGCAAACTTAAGTCGCGGCCGCGGTCACGGTTGTCACCTGTTCTTCCCGGCTCAAATCCGCATCCCACAAGTTGACATTCTGTTGGCTCTATTCTTGGATGGACCTTCCGGCAAGGTGAAAGCATCATGTGTTGTAGGTTAAACTTCCCTGCTGACATCGCGGATGGGGGCCGGCTAAACACGAGATGAGCAAAGATGGCTACAGTCCACCGCAAAGTGACGGACGCCGCTATGAAGCCGTGCTTCGGCTCAGCGAAGCCCTTTCGGTGTGCACAGAACCCGAGGACCTGACGAAGATCCTCGCCGAAGAGCTGCGTGGATTCCTCGACTTCTTACAGTTCTACATCATTGTCTACAAGGAGAAATCCTCGGAAGTCGAGTGGGCGGTGGTAGGGCGCGAGAAGAGCCTGATGGCTGCGTATGCGGATGTGCCAATTGAACAGCGACCATCGTGGCAGGCATATACCACGCAGGAACCGTTCCACATTCATGACTGGAGCACCGATGCGAGAGTACCGGCACGCCTCAAACAAGGGATTGCTGCTCACGGGCTCGACGTCGGTCCGCTCGTTTTTGTTCCCCTAACCACACCGCATCGCCGCCTGGGCGCGTTGGGCATGTCTGCATCGCCTGGAACTGTCTACAGCAATGATGACGTTAGCTTTTTGCGCCTCGTTGGTCGCGTGGTCGCATTCGCGATCGATGACAATTTCAATCTGAGGCGGGCCGAGGTCGCGCAGCGAGAATTACAACGCCAGAACGAGCTATTGCAACGCAGTGAGCGAGAACTGCGCGAAGTAATTGAAACCATTCCGTCCATGGCATGGTCCGCCGCACCAGATGGTTCAGCTGACTTCTTCAACGGGCGCTGGCTGGCGTACGCTGGCCTAACGGCGGACCAAGCGCAAGGCTGGGGCTGGACAGTAGCGGTTCATCCGGATGATTTGAACGCACTTGTGGATTATTGGCGGAAGATTATGGTTTCAGGCCAGTCCGGTGAAGTCGAAGCGCGCTTGCGGCGTTTCGACGGGGTGTACCGCTGGTTTCTGTTCCGCGCGACTGCATCACTCGACGACAACGGAAGGGTTGTCAAATGGTACGGGACAAATACCGATATCGAGGAACGCAAAAGAGCAGAGCAGGCTCTCAGGCGAAGCGAAGCTTATCTGGCGGAAGCGCAGAGGCTCACCCTCACAGGCAGTTGCGCCATTGATGGTACTAGTCGCGAGATCCTGTACTGGTCCGAGGAAATGTTCCGACTTTTCGGGTTTGATCGGCAACAGGGCTTACCAGGGTGGGACCAATGGGTGCAACGAATACACCCAGAAGACCGTGACAGGTTCAGGATAGCAGGTGATAGGACGTTCCTCAACAAGGTAGATTGCGATGTCGAGTTCAGAATCGTGAAACCCGATGGAACAGTCAAACACATTCATGGGATCGGCCATCCAGTTTTGAGTCGCAATGGAGAGCTTGTTCAAGTGGTCGGCACCATGGTCGATGTCACGGAGCGCAGGGGTGCCGAAGAATCCTTGCGCCGCAACGAGAGTTACCTTGCGCAAGCGCAGCGGCTCGCTCATATAGGAAGTTGGGCGTGGGACGCTACCGGCAGGAACGCGGTGTATGTGTCGGAGGAATGGTGTCGCATATACGGCTTCGATCCAAAAGATGGCATGCCTAGCTGGGAGCAACGGCTGCAGCGCGTTCATCGAGAAGACCGCGCCAGATTTCAGCTAACCGTCGATCGAGCAGTCGCCGAAAAATCCGATTATGACTTGGAGTTCCGAATTCTGCCTCCGCACGCACCAGGCAGGTACATTCATTCCGTGGGCCGCCCAATTTTGGGCTCTTCTGGGGAATTAGTGCAGTTCGTGGGCGTCTCGATGGACGTCACCGAGAGCAAGCAAGCCGAGCAAGAGCACGAGAGATTGCGGCAGGAACTGGCGAATCTCGCACACCTGAACCGAGTGAGTACCGTGGGCGAACTGACCGCATCGCTGGCTCATGAGATCAAGCAACCCATTGGCGCAGCGGTAACCAACGCGGACGCGTGCGTGCGATTACTCGACCGCGATCAACCCGATGTGCCGGAGGCGCGAGAAGCTGCGTTGGAAATGGCCAAAGACGCCAGGCGTGCAGCCGAGATCGTCGACCGTGTCCGCTCGCTGTACCAGAAGGGTTCTTCACAACGAGAGACAATTAACGTAAACGAAGTCATTGGCCAGATGGTGGTTATGCTGCAGAACGAAGCCAATCGACATTCGGTTACGATACGCACCGATCTCGCCGAAGGGCTCCCCACGGTGATGGCGGATCGGGTGCAGTTGCAGCAGGTATTGCTCAATCTCATGCTCAATGGTATTGAAGCAATCCGGGACACGAGCGGTGAACTCAGCATCAAGTCTAAGTTGGGCGACGACAGTCAACTGCTGATCTCTGTCACCGATACAGGCGTGGGACTGCCTACTAAAAACGCAGGCCAAATTTTCGACCCATTCTTTACCACGAAGCCTCAAGGTACAGGCTTGGGACTGGCCATCACCCAATCCATTGTGGAATCGCACGGTGGTCGGATTTGGGCCAGTGAAAATTCCGATCGGGGAGCAACCTTTCACTTTACGCTGCCCAGTAGATTAGCCGTAGCCGCATGAGCTCTCCCGATAATCGACGATGATGCCCGCAGGCGTGCGGCCATGCAGCACGGGCCCATTCGCAGTCTCGTGAAGACCGGTTGATACATGGGACACACATTTGGAACTGTGAAAAAAAGCGTCGCGGACTCTTGGATACCCAGGGTCCGGCAGTCCCAACGACCATTTGTGGTTGGTGCCGTCTGCATCCTCGTCGTCTTGGCGGGACAGGCCTGCCACAATGCCAACTCCGGACCTGCGAAAACACTTACTGTCATTGATCAGGGCTGGGTTGGGGGGACCGACTATCAGCGTCGCCTCAACGAAGCAGTACTCAACTTCACTCGACAAACGGGAATTACGGTAGAGTTTCTTCCGGCCCCGGAAACAGCCCTCGAGCAGATTGCAACTTGGCACAAGCTGCTGGAAGGAGGAACAAGTGGTCCGGATGTTTACGGCATGGACGTAATCTTTCCCGCGATTTTTGCTGGCGACCTTCTCGACCTCAGAGCATACATTCCGGAACAAGAGATCGCAGCGCACTTTCCCGAGCTCACCACGAGCAACACCGTGAACGGCCGCCTCGTAGCTTTACCAGCCAAATTCAGTGAGGGGGTATTGTTTTACCGAGTGGATCTGCTTCGAAAGTACGGTTATCGAGTACCGCCGACGAACTGGCAAGAGCTGGAAGTGATGGCGAGGCGGATCCAGGCGGGCGAGCGCGCTAAGGGAAACAAGAATTTCTGGGGCTTTGTTTGGCAAGGAGCACCTTCCGAAGCCCTGACTTGCAATGCGCTTGAATGGCAGGTGTCAGAGGGTGGTGGAACGATAATCGACGATAAGGGCTACGTCACGGTAAACAACCCGCGGGCCATTGCCGCTTGGGAAAGAGCAGCGCGTTGGGTAGGGTCCATTTCACCGCCCGGTGTGGTCACGTATAAAGAATGGGATGCGCTCAACCTCTGGCGAGGGGGAAACGCCGCATTCATGCGCAACTGGGCCAGCTGGTACATCAGCGATCGCAAGCAGGAGTCTCCAATAAAAGACCGCTTTGATATAGCACCTCTGCCGAGGGGCAGCGCCGGAGTCGCCGCAACCTTAGGAGGGTCCGGTTACGGAGTTTCGCAACACTCCCTTCATCCACGCGAGGCAGCACTGTTGGTCCGTTTTCTCTCCAGCCGCGACGAGCAGGTAAGAAGAAACAGGGATGGGAGCGACCTACCAACAATTCCTAAGCTATACGATGCGCCCGAGCTTTTGGCGGTGAATCCAAACCTTCCACGTGTTCAGGCAATCTTTCGCGGGGGAATAGCCTTGCGTCCGGCCAGACCGGCGGGAACAATGTATCCAGAGGTGTCGCGCGCCTACTTCGAAGCGGTGCATGCGGTTCTCACTCATAAAGAGCCGGCGGCACAGGCCGCACACGAATTGCAAGATCAGCTGCAGCGGATGCTGAAAATACCTGCTGTTGGCACGAATGCAGATCTCGAGCACAGAAGGTAGAGTAGAGCGCATCCGCACAGCTCATCAAAACCTCAATATGGAAGTGGCTGCGACCAGGACGATCGAACCAAAGCGTCACAGAATTCGAAGTCCATTTAGCCGAAGCGACCGTAGCATTCGCCAACGTTTGATCGTATGTTTCGTGCTGATCGTTTTGTTAATAATGGCGGCCGACGCAGTCGCCGTCTGGCAATTCAGGCAAATTTCAGCTGCTTCGGAACGCCTAAGTGACGCGGATCAGACGTCTCACGCCGTCGTTCGTGTTCACCTCGACGTCGATACCTTTCGCGATAGCATGGCGGCACTAGCGAGTAGTCACGACGCGGAGCAATTTTCGAGNGAAGCTGCTTCGATCCGACGGACATTTCTGCGCGACCTCGATCAGGCGGAGCAAGTGCTTCGAGCAACCCCCGANGTTGAGCGAGATGCGACCGTGTCCGGTGCACTTGAAAGTCTGCGAATGACACTGCTTTCGCAAGTCGACACTGCGGTGCAACTAGCGGCCGCCGGTGAATGGAGCGCAATTGGGTCCCGCATGGCAACTCAGATTCCGGCGCTGATTGACTATAGTTCATCGCTCGTGGAGAGAGTTGACCAACAAGTACTGCAGCAGCGGACCAAAGCCATTGAAGATACTCAGCAGGCCCGACGGCGCCTCGTAATAATAGTTCCCTTTGCGGCTTTGCTGACGTTGCTCGCAGCCGCGGGCCTCGGCTGGTACATCACGTGGACCATCACTGCTCCGCTTTCCGAACTCACCGCAGGCGCCGGGGCCCTGGCCCGAAGGGACTTTTCCAACCAGATCAACGTGCGCGGGCATGATGAGATGGCTGTCTTGGGAAAGGCCTTCAACTATGCAGCCCGGGAGCTTCAGCAGCTGTACGAGGGCCTCCGCCGGAGTGAACAGGAGCTTCGTGACGTCATCAACACGGTTCCGGCGCACGTCTGGAGTGCATCGCCGGATGGCAACGTTGATTTCATCAATGAGCGTTTACGGGAGTTCACAGGCTTACCGCAGGACGACATATTGGGTGGCAACTGGCAATCCGTACTTCACCCCGATGACCGTGAGAGGTTCGTCATCGCATGGCGTGCAGCACTGAAGAACGGGCAATCGATGGAGAGTGAAGTGCGAATGCGGCGTACAGACGGGCAGTATTGTTGGTTTTTAATCTGCAATGTGCCGCTTCGGGACGAAGCGGGAAAGGTGCTCAAGTGGTATGGAAGTGGCATCGAGATCCAGGATCGCAAACGCGCAGAGGAAGAGCGCGAGAGGCTGCATCAACTTGAGGCAGACCTCGCGCATATCAACCGCGTGAGCATGATGGGAGAATTAGCCGCCTCACTGGCGCACGAAATCAAGCAGCCAATTGGGGCGGCGGTGACGAACGCGGAAGCCTGCCTGCGATTACTTGATCGCGATCAGCCTGATCTGCCCGAGGCACGCGAGGCTGTTACGGAAATGGTCAGCGACGCTCGGCGGGCAGCCGCTATCATCGATCGTGTACGCTCGCTGTATCGAAAGGGTTCTTCACAACTAGAGATGGTTGCCGTAAACGAAGTCATTGGAGAGATGGTCGTTATACTCCGCAATGAGGCGAATCGCTACTCCGTGGTGATGCACACCGATCTGGCGGAGGGGCTCCCCACGGTGATGGCGGATCGGGTGCAGTTACAGCAGGTATTGATGAATCTCATGCTCAACGGTATCGAGGCGATGCGAGACAGGAGCGGTCAGCTCAGCATCAAGTCGCAATTGGCCGAGGTTGGTCAACTGTTGATCTCGGTCACCGATACGGGCGTGGGACTGCCCTCTGAGAATGTAGCCCGGATCTTCGACGCATTCTTTACCACGAAGTCTCAAGGTACAGGTCTGGGACTGGCAATTACGCGCTCCATCGTGGAGGCGCATGGTGGCCGTATTTGGGCCACCGCAAATTCCGGGCGAGGGTCAACATTTTTCTTTACGTTGCCCACGAACGTGGCACTCTCCGCATGACTTCTAGTGATACTCCGACCGTGTTCATTGTCGACGATGATGCCCGCATGCGCGCGGCCATGCAGCGTCTATTGAAGACGGTTGGTTTGCATTCCGAGTCCTTTGCCACGCCGCAGGATTTTCTGCGGCACAAGCTTCCAGATAGTCCTAGTTGCCTCGTGCTTGATGTGCGACTTCCCGGAATGAGTGGGCTGGAGGTCCAAAGCAAATTAAATGAGGCGGGAGCTCGGATCCCCATCATTTTCATCACCAGCCATGGAGATATTCCCATGACTGTCCAAGCGATGAAGTCAGGGGCCGTGGAATTTTTGACAAAGCCTTTTCGGGATCAGGACCTGATCGATGCGATTCAGCAGGCTTTGAAGCGTGCCAACGAAACTCGCCAACAGCAGACCGAGCTTGCGCAGTTGAAAGATCGCTACGAAAAATTAACTGTGCGCGAGCGCGAGGTTATGCGTCTTATTGTTTCCGGNATGCTCACGAAACAAATTGCTTCGACGCTGGGCACCAGCGAGATCACCGCAACAGTCCATCGCGGGCACGTGATGCGCAAGATGCAGGCTAATTCCCCAGCTGAACTGGGAAGAATGGCAGAAAAGCTTAAGCTTCCGACAATGCCCTAGCCTCGACCGCTGTTGCCCTCCGCCAACCGGCCTGAACCGCCTTATATATACATATCACTGTCCTTATCAGAATCAATAATTGCATTCTGCGCGCCGCGGATCAATCCTGTACCTGTATGGCTAGAGAGAGGAAGGAAAAGATGGTTGCCGTTATCGAAGACGACGAATCGTATCGAGTCGCCGTGCAACGTTTGCTGAAATCGGCGGGTTTTTCAGCGCAATCTTTTGCCTGCGCCGAGGATTTCTTGAGCTCGGGCCAGCAACACGAAACTGGCTGTCTGATCGCCGACATCCGAATGCCAGGAATGTCAGGGCTTGACCTCCAGTCCAAGCTGAACTCTGATCATTACACGATCCCGACCATCTTCATCACCGCGCACGGTGACGAAAAGATGCGACTGCAGGCAATGCGAGCCGGTGCGGTGAAATTCCTCACAAAGCCTTTCGACGGCGAAACTCTACTTGAGGCGGTTCGTGTAGCGCTGGAAGGCTGAGGGCTGGTCCAAACCGCTGGCACAGTTTTCGTGGAGGTAATTGTGGGTTCTGTCGAGAGACTTCAGTCTGGTGAACAAGACGAAAGGGACCGCCAATTCGACCACATCGTAGGCAGCAGCCCTGCTTTGGAATCTGTTCTTGCCGAAGTGGAGCGGGTGGCGCCCACCGACTCCACCGTGCTTGTCCTTGGAGAAACCGGCACTGGCAAGGAGTTGATCGCGCGTGCCATTCACAATCTAAGCCCGCGCTGCGGACGCCCGTTCGTGAAGCTTAACTGCGCTGCCATCCCCTTCGATCTCTTGGAGAGCGAGCTGTTCGGGCACGAGAAGGGTGCCTTTACCGGGGCCGTGGCACAGAAAATTGGCCGATTCGAAATGGCTAATAACGGCACTCTCTTCCTGGACGAAATCGGTGACTTGCCGCTCGGCTTGCAGCCGAAGCTTTTGCGCGTTTTGCAGGAACAAGAGTTCGAGCGCCTGGGAAGCGGACGCACCCATCACATCAACGTGCGTCTGGTTGCCGCTACCCATCGCGATCCGGCCCAGATGGTTTCACGGAACGAATTCCGCAGTGATCTTTACTACAGGCTGAATGTTTTTCCTGTCCAGGTTCCGCCCCTGCGGGAGCGCCGCGAGGACATACGTCAGTTGGTCCAGCACTTCGTAGAGGTATTCGCCCGACGCATGGGGAAGCACATTGAGCAGATACCAGAGACCACGATGAATGCATTCATTGCATACCCTTGGCCTGGCAATGTGCGGGAACTCCAAAACCTCATTGAACGGGCCGTAATCCGATCAGACGGTGGTGTGCTTCCCAATCCTCTCCCTACATCACAGAGGAATGCAACGCCCCCAATTGCCGCACAAGGCACGTTGCGAGACCATGAAGCAGCCCTGATTCTGCAAACATTGCGGGCCGCTGGCGGCATGATCGGAGGACCGCAAGGAGCAGCTGCTCGGTTGGGACTTAAACGTACGACATTAGTCTCCAAGATGAAGAAGCTCGGGATCTACAGACCGCGAAATCAGCGGCTGATGGATGAGTTCAACGAGGAATCCGAAGTAACGATATGACACCCGTCCGCAAAGGACCCGCGTCTCGCAGAGACCAGGCAAAGATCAAGCGATACCCAACAAAAACCGACACGACAGGGACGTTTTGCCACCCACCGGATTCATCCGCGATGCAGGAAGATGTCGAGATGGCGTCACGGCGATAGTTCGACGCCGCCAATCTTATCAGCGGAAGGCTCTGGATGTTCGATCCCTTAAAACCTACGCCGTATTCGCTTGCCTTTGAAGCCGTTGGCCGCACGTGAGAAGAAGGTTTCCGATAACTCGGCTTGGAATGTCAGTTGCACATTATGAGGAGTAGTTCGCGCGACGTTGACTGTTCACGAAAGGACTTGTTTATGTCAAAGAAGTTTGAGGGAAAGGTCGCGGTTGTCACCGGGGGCTCGGCGGGAATGGGCCTGGCTACCGCGAAGCGATTCGTCCGAGAAGGGATGGATCACGTGTTCATTACGGGCCGCGCTAAAAACGCGCTGGATGCTGCAACCGCCGAAATTGGAAAGAACGTGACGGCGGTACAGGGCGACGTGGCCAACCTTTCTGACCTTGATCGTTTATACGACACGATCAAAAAGCATAATGGACAGATCGACATAATTTTTGCGAATGCCGGCCTCGCGAAGCTGGCTCCGTTTGGCACGGTGGACGAGAAGTTTTTCGACCTTCACTTCAACGCAAACGTGAAAGGACTCTTCTTCTCCGTGCAAAAGGGTCTTCCGCTAATGAAGGATGGAGGCTCGATCATCCTGAATGGATCTATTGCCGATATCAAGGGCTTTCCCGCGATGAGCGTGTATAGCGCCACCAAGGCCGCGGTACGTTCCTTTGCGCGGACTTGGACCAATGACTTGCGGGACCGCCGCATCCGAGTGAATGTACTCAGCCCGGGTCACATCGACACTCCGATTCTGGAAGACCTTCAGCAAGGCGAGGCGCTCCTGAGGATGAAAAAAGAGATGGAGAACAACGTCCCACTCGGAAGATTGGGAGACCCCGACGAGATTGCCAAAGCTGTTTCATTCCTCGCTTCCGATGAGGCCAGCTATGTCTCGGGGGCAGAGCTTTACGTCGATGGTGGCGTGGCCCAAATCTGAGTGCTGCAAGGTGCTGATGTCGTATTCGAGAAATGTGGAAAGGACCGAAAAATAAATGGCAAGTCTTCAATCGCGTTTAGATGAATTCAAGAAAGCATTCGACTCCGGAGCTCCACCGTACAACGCGCCGCAAGAGGCAATCGAAAAGATGCATCGAGCGACCACTGAGCTCAAGGCGTCGGGGATTGAACAGCAAGCGCTCAAGATAGGTGATCGCGCTCCGAGCTTCACCTTGTTCAATCAGGATCACGCTCAGGTGTCCTCCGGCGATCTTCTCCGCCAGGGACTGCTGGTTGTCAGTTTCTTCCGAGGACACTGGTGACCTTACTGCAACATGGAGCTGGAGGCTCTACAAGGGATCCATTCCGAAGTGCGATCATTGGGGGCGCAGATCGTCGTGCTCACTCCTGAACTTGAACGTTATACGCGGGCTCTGCACAAGAAGCTGAACCTGAGCTTTGACATACTGACTGATCTTCATCTGAAAACCGCAGAGCAGTTTCGCCTGGTCTTTACGCTGCCCGATTACCTGCGCGACCTTTACAAGTCGTTTGGCAACGCACTGGACAGGTTCCATGATGAGCCGGAGTTTCGATTGCCGATGCCCGCACGATACGTGGTCGACAAACAAGGGATCATCCGGGCAGCCGATGTGAATGCGGACTACACGATCCGTCTTGAACCTGCCGAGACTCTCAAGGAGTTGCGGAATTTAACGGTGTGATTGGCAAGCGGCAGGTTTACAACTTTCATTCGATCGAACGAGGAGACAACGAGGAAATTACTATGAACCCAGTTAAAGCTGACTACTTCAACGCATATCGCAGTCTGAAGCTTACACGAGATACCAGCGGGGTGCTGGTGGCCGAATTTCACACCAACGGTGGGGCGTGCATCATGACCGCGCAATCTCACACGGAATTTGTCGATGGGTTCTACCGGATTTCGCAAGACCGCGCGAACAAGATCGTAATCCTTACGGGTGCCGCTGGGCAGTTCATTACAGATGTCGATTGGTCCTCCTTTGGCGACGGCGCCGATCCCGGCATCTGGAGCCAGGTTCACGACGAGGGTGTTCAGGCTTTGGAAAACATAGCCAACATACGCGTCCCAGTCATCGCGGCAATCGAGGGACGTGCCCACGTGCATTCAGACTACGCGCTGCTCGCCAGTGTAATTGTGGCGGCAGATGGCGCGACCTTCCAGGATGTGGCCCACTTCTCCCAGGGCGTTGCGCCCGGTGACGGAATCTTTACCACCTGGAGTTATCGCGCGGGAGCGGGGCGAGCCGAGGCTTTCCTGCTCAATCCCCACCCGCTGAAAGCGCGCACCGCGCATGAGTGGGGAGTGGTTGCCGAGGTTGTGCCGAACGGTAAGGCTCTCAGCCGGGCGCGGGAATTGGCCGAACTGTACCTGAAAGCTCCGGAGGTGACCCGCCGAAACACACGCATCCACTTCATTCAACCGTTGAAGGAACGCATTGTGCGGGAAGTCGGTTATGGACTGTCGCTCGAAGGCGCCTCCGCCGCAGACCTTGTGAAGTCAAAGCAAACCAGCGCAGCCCGTGCTGGCTCCAAGGAACAAGTCGCATGAACCAAGAAGCTCTCGCGGCGGCGGCCATTTATCGCCGCCGTGCAAGACTCGAGAAGCAATTTGGAGGCTTCTCATGCGCAAGTCCATCGTGATTACTGGAGCATCGAAGGGGATCGGCCGCGCCGCAGCCGATCCCTTTGTCGAACAGGGTTGGCCGGTCATCGCCATTGCGCGCAGGTGGCGCAAGTGTTTTTGACATTTCAGGAAAGCATTTAAAAAGCGACCTGAGACCGCCCGGTCTCATCAAAGCGCAGGAGAACAAGAAAACAACCGCGCGTAAAGGCGAGCAAGCGCGGCAGGACCTGGTGCCCGGAGGATGTCCGCCTTTGAACACTGCCACCGAATCCGACGACGGAAATCCTCGGCTCCGCGGCAAAGCTCAGCAAGCTCTTCATTCGTGGTTAGATCGTTTGAAATCGATCGTCGAGGAGGGCCAACGAATGGGCGAGATTCGTTCCGCTGTTCGTGCTGCGGAACTGGCCATTCTGATTGTTACGACGCTCGAAGGAGGTTTGATGGTGAGCCGTTTGCAACGGAAGGACGATTCCCTTAGCCTTGCCTGCCGCCATCTTGACCAGTACTTGGAGGCAACGCCCCGTGCACGGAAATCGAGATCCGGAGCAGAAAAGTCATGAGCACAGAGGACATCGCGGAGAAAATCGGGTTTCGCGAACGGGCAATGGACAGGGCTGCACCGGTAGCGCGTCTGATTGGATTCGATACGAAAGACATAGCGGATGGGCGAGCCACCGTCACGCTGGCAGCCGGGAAGCAACATGCCAACCCGATGGGCACACTACATGGAGGTATTCTTTGCGACATCGCAGACGCGGCGATGGGTATGGCTTTTGCAAGTACTTTGGCTCCGGGCGAATCCTTCACTACAGTGGAGCTGAAAATCAACTTTTTTCGTCCAGTCTGGCAGGCAGAGCTTAAGGCAGAAGGAACGGTGGTCCAGCGAGGCCGTACGATGGGTTACGTAGAGTGCACCGTAACGGACGATCAGAACCGCTTGATTGCAAAAGCAGCCTCTAGTTGCATGGTTCTGCGGGGCGAGAAAGCATCCGGACGGTAGCCGCTTGTGCGGCGTGCTCAATCTTCTCAAAGGCGTCAGCAGGGATTTGCAAGAGCAGCGTCGTCGTCCAGGTTATGAAAGTGTTACCGTCGCGCACCTTGAAATCGATTGGATTCACACCGCAGCGTGAACTCTCACCAGGATGTCAGTGGCCGGCCCCAAGCTCTGGAGAATCTCCAATCCTCCGAACTTGTGAGGGAACACCCCAATGTCCAACCCCCGCATTTCTCAGAATAATGCGACCTTTAGCGGAATGGGATCATCAACTTCTGAGTAAAGCTGGCCGGCAACCCGCACCGAGTTCGTGTATCGGAAAAGGGCATGAACAACAAAGTACCTGTCGTCGCTCCTGAACCGAGCAGCCATCGCTATGAGGCTGTGGTGCGCATCAGTGAGGCGATCGCGGCTTGCCGTGAACCTGAAGAACTGGCCAGTACTCTCGCGGATGAAATTGGCGACTTTCTCCACTTCGACCACCTCTACCTCGCTGTATTGAAGGAGAACTCCAAGGAAATCGAATATCTCGTTTGGGGTAAGGGCTTTTTGCCTTTCCCGGACCTGCCTATTGAAGAGTCGCCATTGTGGCACGCTATGGCGAGCGGAGGTCCACAGCACACTGCCGATTGGGGTACCGAGGAACGATTTCCGCAATTCAAGGAGTGGGCCCAGAAAATGGGGCTCGGCTCGGGGGTTCGCGTACCGTTGACGACGCCGCATCGACGACTGGGCGTTTTCGGAATCAGCCGCGACACAGTGAATCCATTCAGTGACGAAGACATATGCTTTCTCGGGCTGGTTGGGCGTGTCGTCGCCTTCGCGCTTGATGATGGTTTGAATCTGAGGCGCGCGCAGAGTGCGCATGCGTGCTTACAAAGGCAAAACGAGCGCCTCCAATTGCTTCTGAACCTGACCAATCAAATCACATCGAATCTTAAACTTCGGGAACTGTTGCGTGCCATCGCAGCTAACATTCGCGAGGTCATGCAGTGTGATGCCGTTGCGGTTTCGCTTGTAGATTCGGCTTCAGGCACGTCCAAGTTATATGTCCTTGATTTTCCTCAGGGCAAAGGCTTCATTAAGGAGGAGCGGGTCCTCACCATAGCTGGCGCCGCCAAGCGCGTTCTGGAGACATTGAAACCAGTAGTTGTTAACAAGGTCGATCCATCCGAACTCCCCACTGAGATCTACGATGAAATAGTCGCCGAAGGCCTGAAGAGGAGCTGTCTGTTTCCGCTGATTAATCGGGGTCGAGTGCTCGGAATCCTGACTATTGCACGGACTACCGAAGCTCCTTTCACCCCATACGACGTCGAATTTCTGACACAAGCCGCGGGACAGATAGCGATCGCGATCGAAAATGCATTGGCATACCACGAGATTTCGGAACTTAAGGACAAGCTCGCGCAGGAAAAGTTGTACCTCGAAGAAGAGATCCGCGGCGAGATGAACTTTGAGAATATCGTTGGAAACAGCCCGACGTTAAAGCACGTTCTGGAACTGGTTGAGACCGTCGCTCCAAACGACTCTACAGTCCTGCTGCTTGGCGAGACCGGTACGGGCAAGGAATTGATCGCTCGCGCCATCCACGACCGCAGCCGACGCAAGGATCGCACGTTTGTAAAGATGAACTGTGCTGCCATTCCAACAGGGCTACTGGAAAGCGAACTATTCGGTCATGAAAAAGGAGCGTTCACTGGCGCCATCGCGCAGAAAGTCGGGCGGTTAGAGTTAGCCGATCAGGGAACCCTCTTCCTGGATGAAGTGGGGGACATCCCGATCGAGATTCAACCAAAATTACTGCGCGCTCTGCAGGAACGAGAGTTCGAGCGTCTGGGCAGCACACATACCCGCAAAGTGAACCTGCGACTGGTGGCGGCGACCAATCGCGATCTGGAAGAGATGATTGCCAAAAAAGAATTTCGCAGTGATTTGTACTATCGCCTCAACGTATTTCCGATCCGCATACCGCCTTTGCGGGAACGCAAGGAAGATATTCCTCTGCTGGTGAGCTACTTTGTACAAAAGTTTGCGAAGCAAATGCAGAAGAAAATCGAGGGTATTTCGATGGCCGTCATGAAAGGGCTGACAGCGTGGGAATGGCCCGGTAACATCCGTGAGCTCGAGAATTTCATCGAGCGTGCCGTGATCCTGACTCACAGCAAATCGCTTGAAGCGCCGCTGGCAGAACTTCGCAGATCCAANACTCAGGAACCCGCTGTTACGATGCAGGGTTCAGGCAAGGAAGACATTACACGAATCGTGAAAGAGACCCTCCATGTTCTTAATGGAAACAAGACTGCCGCCGATGAAAGGGCTCGAAAGCAACGCGAGGAAATTGTGCACGCACTTGGCGAAAGCAAGGGTCGGGTTGGCGGTGCCGACGGAGCTGCTGCACGCATGGGCATCAACCGGACCACGCTTCTGTCACGCATCAAGAAATTCGGCATCGACCCCGGTCAGTACGCTAACCGGGTTCCCGTTCGGGAAGCTTCTCGCCGATAACCTTGACAAGTAGATTGATCTCCTCCCTTTCAGATGCGTTCTCCTAGTGTGGAGCCAGATTCCGATTCAGCCGGATTGCGGTTTCAATCTTCTCCGCGCACGTCGTGCAAGTCGGCGGCTTCAAATACGAACTTACACTGTAGCCAAGGCGATGCCCGTTGCGCCTCCGCTAATCACTGCGACCTTCTCCTCAACCTTGGCATGATAGTGCGCCCGGGTGGTCGCAAGTAGAATCCAAGGTCNAAGAGGCAGGATCAGGGAAGATTTTGGCAGCGCAAGAAATCCGAATAATGCAAGCAGGACCGNAAATTCATTCCAACTAACAAACTCCCCTGACATCAAAATTGGCTGAGTCTTCCGTCTCATCGCCGCATCTGAAACTGTATCTGCGACTCGGATGCCGCGAACCCAGATTCTATGCTCGGTGAGACTCAAGCACCTCATTTTATCGACGGGCTGTATGCAAAGCTGATTGAGCGAGGTGTCGGCTACTTTTTTCCTTCGGCAAAGTTTCAGTCGATCGAGCGCGATCCTGCTTCGCCTCAGGAGGGAGTCACCTTAGGGCCCGATAGCAGATCAGTAACCATGAACTGGCTCGGGTCGCGCTGCACGTTGACCCGCGACGAGCCCTTTTCGGATTCCGAGATAAGACTTCTCACTAGCATCGGCGCGGTGTTAGGTATGCGCTACCGGATGACCCGGGATGCAGATCGAGTCGAGCAGCGATTCGAACCGTTCCGCGGGCTGCCCGAAGACCGCTATGTTTCAGCATACGTAGACCGAGCACCATTTAGCGAATTGGTGTGGAAGGGACCGGATCGTGTCGAAGATGCGATTGAGGTCCTGCGCACGACTTCGCTGAGCACCTACGAGAACCGGCGCATCTCCACAGGAGCGCTGCTGTTCGGAAGAACGCCAGATCCGTGCCACGAGGTGCCAGCCAAACCTCCGGGTGCCTTACGTTATTCTCCCGCGTTGACCTCGATTCGCACTTTCTATCGCTTGTGTGACGGACTCCAAACTCTCGCGTTGGTCGATGAAAACGGCTTTCTGGCCGAGATCGTGGATGTGGAGGAATGGGCTCAGCTTTACTCCGATATTCCTCTGCCAGTACCCAGCGCTGCGCGATATCGAACTCATAGCCGGGCCACATTATGCGGCGGCCATGTTTGTATGATCCTAACCCCCAACGGAGAAATGAAGATCATAGCCGATGGCGTACAGATCTTCCGATTCTGGGACGGTCGATGGAGGCTCACGGATGCCGAGCGCAAATATAGACTGTGGGCCGGAGCTGTGGGGAATTCGGAACTAGCCGAACGTCTGTTTGTTGCCGCCCTGAATTTGGCCGAAGATCGGCGAGGTGGGCTGCTGGTTGTCCTTGATGACCCGCGCAACGCACGCAAGCTGGTTTCAATGACTGATCTCGTTAGCCACTTGCCTGGCAATGGTCAGCAATCCGAGACCAGCACAAAGGACCAGCTGCATTACTTGTTGCATCAGAAACGGATGCTCGAGGTACCCGGTTCGGTTTTAGAAACGATCGCGCGTATCGATGGTGCGATTGTGTTGGACCAGGACGGCCAACTGCTGGCTTTTGGGGCCATTCTGCGGCACCGCGATTTGTCAGAGCTGCACCCTGAGAATATCGAAGGGGGCCGTACGACGGCGGCCATCGCCGCCTCCGAGTTTGGGAATGTTCTCAAGATAAGTGAAGACGGACTGATTTCATTTTTTCAAAAAGGCAAATGCGTCTGGGATGTCTAACCCTGCAGAACGTCTGTCCTCATCCTCTGAGCCTCAGATGACCTTCAGAGGTAACGTCAGACGCTGGAGAATGTCCAGACCGCGACGGCAACAGCGCCCCCTTTGGCTGATCGGTGAAGTCGCTGGGTCTTGCGCCCCCTCAGAACACTGTCAAACGTGTTTCGACATCGTCAACTCTCAACACCGGACTTCCACTCCCCGTGTTGAAAACTCATTGGTTTACAGCTCGTCGGTTTGGCACGGGCGTTGCCCTTACAACTGATGAAAAGCGTCATTCTCAGGACCGTAGTTGACGAGTTCCGCAACCTGCATTTGAAGAAAGCCCTTGAGGCTGAGCCCTAAGCTACGCGTCGAAGCGGCAATCGAAACCTTCTTGATGAGAAGAAAGGCAGTTGAAATGAAAAACAAGCTGATTGTCATCATAGCCCTATGCATCGTGATTCCACCCGGTGCGCTGTCTGCCACCGACGACGCGAAGGCGAATGATCAAATTAGGGTCTCTCGGCCCCCTATTTCTGACTCTGAGAACCCGAGTTCGGCAATCCACTCAATTGGTCCGGATGTTAAGACGAGCGAGCAGCAGGAAAAGCCCGAGGACTACGAGGGGGCGATGATGGCGATCACGCAGAAGTTCTCAGCCACCCTTGCAGCAATTGCCGAAGCCGTGCAACAAGGAAAAATCAACAGCAAACAAGGGAAGGAGATGAGCGCGGAGCAATATCAGCTGACGCAAATGCAGTTTGAGCTGCTGAGCCTGTGGCGTGAAATCGAGCAAGAAGACGCGGCGCGAATCCCAGATGCTCCGGCCGAAGCCGCTCCGACACAGGACAGCGAAATCGTGATGGTGGCTTTGCCATTCTCGTCTCTTCAGCTGAATCCTTCCCTCTCGGAATATCTGAGCCTGACGCCTTCACAGGTTACCGGAATCGAGCAGGTGATGGTGCGCGAACGGCAGAGTCTACAGCCCCTGATGACAGAGCTGCGCATCACGAGGGAGAAGCTGCTCGCGATCGGCAGTGATCGTATGAACGAAAAAGAGATCAAAAGCCTTGCCCAAGCCGAGGCGGCTCTACTGGCGAAACTGATCGTAGCCAACGCTCGCATGCGGTCCAAAATCTACAGAATTCTCAGTCCTGACCAGCAAAAGAAACTCGGCGATCTCGAACGAACCCAGGGATCGTCAGCCGCAATAGAGAGTCGGTAGCGAGCGGATTAAATCAGCTCACGTGGCAGCGACCGAAAGGGTCGACACTCATGAGAAAGCCGTCTCCCATGCTTTCAAGAATCAGGTCTGACCGTCTCAATCCTTGTGGTTGCCGTACCGGATGTTCCTTACCGCCTGTTACTTCGCTGTCATTTGCGTTCGACACTTTCAACTCCCAACACTGCTGCTCGCATTCGCAGTGCTCAAATTCAATCACTTAGCTCGAGTTGCAATCGGATATTCCTTGCCTTAACAGAAAGCCAAGGACAATCGCATCTCAATTTTCTCTCCCATACGTTCTGCGATCGAGCCAGCTATGGCCTTGGTGCTTTCCGGGCGCGAGCACCAGGAACCTGCTGGCGACTCTTCCGACTCCTGCCATTCCGGCCCGGACTTTATTGCCGGGCGCCTTCCTCTTGTATGGGTCCAATTCCGAGGGTGACGCAGAAGTCAGCGACGTTTTCGACAATTTCGACTCTCGACAACAAGTCTGAAAACCAGCATTGCAATCCTTGCACTTAGAGTGCGAGAGGTTTGGCAAGCTCCTTGCCTGTGTCCCTACGTTACGGAAAGGACCCATGCTGAAGATCTCGATCCTTGAGGGCCACACTCAGCGGCGGTTGATCGTGGAGGGCAAGCTAGTTGGGCCTTGGGTGGCAGAGCTAAGGAGTGCGTGCGAAAACGTGAATACAGACCTTTTCGGCCGCAAGCTCGTTGTCGATATGAGGCATTTAACGGCAATTAGTCAGGAAGGCGAGAACGTGTTGTTTGAATTGATTCAGAGGGGAGTCAAATTTCGCTGCCGCGGTGTATTCACGAAACACATTTTGAAGCAGGTAACGCGCCGCGCAAACGCCAACCCTGGGAAGGCGGAGAAATGAGAGAGCAGGCCCGCAATCAGATTCGCAGAAACGAGCCAAATTCATACGCGACTCGCGAGGACTTTATCAAGGTTTTTCACGAGGATATGAATGGACTTTATCAGCTTTCGTTTCTCCTTACAGGAGATCACGAAAAGGCAGAAAAGTGCTTTGTAGCCGGTTTTGAGGATTGTGTTAAAGAGAACCGCGTCTTCCGGGAGCGGGCACGTTCCTGGGCGAAGCGTATTATTGTCGAAAACGCAATCCGTGAACTGAAGCCGCGCCCGAGCCTCCCTACCTCTTCTTCGTCTGCGACTGTTTTCTCGCACAGCCAGCACTCAAGCGGTTCAGATGGGCAGTTCGATCTGGAAACGGTACTAGGGCTTGGAGATTTCGAGCGGTTTGTTTTCGTGATGTCGGTTCTGGAGAAATATTCGCAACACGAATGCGCCCTCCTTCTCGGTTGCTCGGTCTTGGAGATCCGGCAAGGACGTCTCCGTGCTCTTGAAGAGCTCGCCAGCTCAGACCAAGTGGTTTCTTTCGCACCGTAGCTTTTGACCTAACGTTGGCGGCAATCATAAGTCGGAATCTACGTCTCGTCATGCATGGCGGCGCTCTGTCCAGGAACCAACCGGGAACAAATGCAAAGTCGCAATGCACCAACAAGAACGTCTTATGCTGACAAACCCCGAGCCAGATCGGAATATCGAAGAACTGAATGATGACGAAATCTTTGCCGCGATTCGCTACCTTGAGCCGCACCCAACAACCAAGGGGAATGGCGATAACGGCGTCGTGATCTCTGTCTGTTTATACATCGCGCTGTTAGGTTGCCTGGCGGTCTTCTGGCTGTACTTGAGATGATGCGGGTTTGTAGCAATTTCCGAAAATGAGATTGATTGGTGAATCTTAGGACACGGCCAGGATTTCGGCGCGGGCGGCCATCTTTGGCTCAATTACCGGCGCACTGGCCTCCAGTCCAAGCGCGGGCGGATCTACTTCAATTTTCTTGGCTCACGGTTCTGCTCGAAGCTAATGTCTGTCGGCGCATCTCAACACGTTCGACACTCATTCGACACTCGTGAAGTACCTCCTGCTGCCCCCTTTAGATTTCAATCACTTACTCGAACACCACATGGCACGAGCCGTGCCTTGTCTCAGAGTGACTGGAAGTGAAATCCAATCGGAGTTCGGAGATATGGCGTCCGCACAAGGTGTTTCACTCACGTCCCCAGCATCTCGTTCTGTTCCTTTCGTTGAGCTGCGACAGACGCTCCCCAGCCGGATCCCGATCATCTCGCCATTCGTCGAACAACTCATGCGCTTCATTGCGAGGTTCCGAAACAGTGACGCGAGCGAACTGAACATTGAAACGGCGCTGCGTGAAGCGCTTGCAAATGCCATCGTCCACGGCAACCAGCAGGATTCTCGCAAGTGCGTGTACGTCGCCTGCCGCTGCACTACAGACGGAGAGGTCTCGATTACGGTCCAGGACGAAGGACAAGGCTTCGACGCTGACTTAGTAGCCGACCCGACCACTCCGGAGAATCGACTGTTTACGCAGGGGCGTGGGATCTACCTGATGAAAACCTTGATGGACGAAGTTCGTTTCGAGCAGCACGGCGCAGTTGTGTTCATGCGTAAGGCGTCCAACGCCAGGCCAGGGGCAGGAAGCTAAGAAGCATGATCCGACGACTTGCAAATCTCGGATTCGCCTTCGGGCTGGTTGCTCATTTTGCTCTCGCTCAGACGTCGAGGTCAGCCACTGGGACGATTCAGGGCATCGTCTAACGCGAATGTCATTACGAATGGTTTGCGGAATCCGCGTAGTGAAGTTTGGAATCTTGAAGTCGATCGTCAGGTCACCAGCGATTTCCTCATTCGCCTCGCATACCAACAGCGCAATACGGTGCGCGAGTTCTTTCTGGATCCCATCGCCTATGGATCAACGGGAAATCTCTCGCTCTCCGACCGCGGCAGTGACTCTTAGAAAGAGTCTCAGATCACTACTTCTGATCACTATTCGATTTCATTCGAATTGCGTCTTCCCGGTTGACATTGCGAAGCAATCGCTCGATCTGCACCGCAGGCAGCGAATGTAGAGGGCGGCGCTATGACCTGGCGCGTATCAGGCTGCATAGGGCCCGATGGCGCTTTTCCTCTTGCAGAAGTTCTTCGATCGAACGTGCCAGAACTGAAAAATCGCAGCGACTACACTTAGATTCAAAGAAAAATACCTGATCGGCAACGATTGGATTGCGGATAAAGTCGTACTGTTCATTTACCATAAACGGCCATTCCTCGATGTTGCCTTTAATCAGCGCGAGCTGATCGCTTGGCTCAACGCTCGTTTACCTTCCGTCGAACTTAGGCAAACAGATTGCCAGGCCCACTGGCGCGGTGGAATTTCCCCCTTGCTGCAGTCTTCTCAAGCGCTTAGACCCAAGTGCCCGCAGGCCGTTGGATGGTCCTCGGGTTTGTCAATGGTGACGTAGTCTCGACAGCTTCAACATTCACAACATTGCCGCTCGGGTCATGAAAAACCGCTTCATTCCACGCTCGAACTGTCGGAATTGTTTCGACACTCTCGACTCGCAACACTGCTGCCTTCCATCCGGTGCTGAAATTTCACCTCTTTAAAGACGCCTGGGTTTGGCACCCGCATTGCCTTAATCGCATGGGTAGAAGGTCGCACAGATCGGTGCGACTTTTGCCACTGAGCGGCCCTGGAGACAAGAAATTCAGCGGTTAGCCAGTCGCCTTGACTAAGGGTGGAACCATCACATGAGACAGATATCTATAGGTCTAGTTGTCGCGGTTTTGTTGCTGAATGCGCTGGGTTGCGGCAACGGCAAGGTGCGAGCCGCCGCTCCGCCTCCGCCACCGGTGGTCGAGATCGCGCCGGTCATTCAAAAAGACGTGCCGGTTCAGGGCGAGTGGGTAGGAACGCTCGATGGCTACGTCAATGCGCAGATTTCGCCGCAAGTGAGCGGTTATCTGATTCGCCAGGATTATCACGAGGGGGCACTTGTCAAAAAAGGTCAAGTGCTCTTTGAGATCGATCCCCGTCCATTCCAAGCCGTGCTTGATCAAGCCAAAGGGCAATTGGCACAAGCTGAGGCGCAGATGGCCAACGCCGAATTTAACGTGAAACGCGACATACCTGAAGCCGAGGCGCACGCAATTCCGCAGAGCCAGCTCGATACCGATACGCAGGCGCTCCGCGCGGCAAAAGCTGCGGTTGAAGCAGACCAGGCAGCGGTCGAACAAGCCAGCATAAATCTTGGCTACACCAAAGTTCTTTCGCTGGTCGACGGAATCGCCGGTATCAATACCGTGCAGGTTGGCAACCTGGTCGGGCCGTCGACGGTCCTCACCGCGGTTTCGCAGGTAAGTCCGATCAAGGTTTATTTCCCGATCAGCGAACAGGAATACCTACGCATGGCGGACGGCGGCGCTCCGGGGAGTGTGGACTTTATGACTCACGCTTCACGCATTTCGTTGAAGTTGACATTAGCTGATGAAAGCACCTACCCGCATCCCGGCAAGATCATCTTCGCGGACCGCCAGGTGAATGTGCAAACGGGATGCATCCAGATCGTGGGCGAGTTCCCCAACTCCAAAAATCTGTTGCGCCCGGGCCAATACGCCCGTGTTCAGGCGCCAACCGGAAAGATTGATGGAGCACTGCTGGTGCCGCAGGCGGCGGTGAATCAGCAGCAAGGTACCTACCAGGTCATGGTCATCGGTGCGAACAATCGGGCGCAACTCCGCACAGTGCAGGTTGGGCCGAAAGTAGGCACGCTTTGGGTGATCACATCCGGGCTGAAGCCAGGAGAACGCGTTGTGGCGGTTGGCGCAGACAAGGCAAAAGAAGGCGAACTGGTGAATCCCGCGCCGTACAAAGAAACAGAGGAGCGCTAAGCCATGGCGAATTTTTTCATTCGGCGGCCCATCGTCGCGATCGTGATTGCGATTCTTACCGTCATCGTCGGCGCGATTACCATCGCGACCTTGCCGGTAGCGCAGTTCCCCCAGATCGCTCCACCTGAAATCCGGTTGCAAGCCACCTACCCCGGTGCAGACGCGCAGACCCTCGAGCAAGCGGTTGCCGTACCCATCGAGCAGCAGGTCAGTGGCGTAGACAACATGACCTACATGTACTCACTCAACGCCACTGCGAACCAGCAAACGACATTGCTCGTCGATTTCGATCTGAAGACCGACCCCAATATGGATCTGATCCTGACGCAGTCGCGCCAGCAGCTGGCCAACGGTCAGTTGCCGCCCGAAGTGAACAACTACGGAATCACACTCAAGAAGTCAACCACTGCTCCGCTGATGCTGATCGCGTTGTACTCGCCACATGGAACTCGTGATGCGACCTACTTGGCAAACTACGCCTACATCAATCTCAACGATCCCATCGCCCGCTTGTACGGCGTCGGCCAGACCCAGGTCTTTGGCGCCGGACAGTATGCCATGAGGTTATGGGTGAAACCCGACCAGCTGGCGAAGTTGGGCATCACCGTCACGGATGTTGTGAATGCCATCCAGGCACAGAACACTGTGAACCCGGCTGGTCAGGTCGGAGGCGAGCCAGCTCCGCAGAATCAGCAATTCACCTATGCCGTGCTGGCACAAGGCCGCCTGACTTCGCCGGAACAGTTCGGCAACGTGATCGTGCGCGAAGCACCGAATGGTGGGACCGTTCGCGTCAGAGATGTCGCTCGGGTCGAGCTGGGAACGCAGGACTACAGCCTGATGAGTCGACTCAACGGTAAGCCCAGCGCTGCCATCGCCGTCTACCAGTTGCCCGGAAGCAATGCTGTTCAAACCGTCGAAGGCGTCCGGAAGCTGATGGCTCAGATGAAGCAACGCTTCCCGCAGGAC
>JGI12627J18819_10000106_pt1 | contig 29404 bp, 26 predicted proteins | sample TexAe_OM1H0_M2_FD_18819 | JGI IMG/M metagenome (IMG submission 18819)
CCCGAGTCCCGAACCATTTTGCGTCGGGCACGTTTGTTTTCCCGCAGTAAAGTAATACGCGTTGTTTCCGGTGCGGAGGTCTTTGCCGTACACGAGACTTACCCCTACGCCGAGCACGCGGATTTTCGTTTGCACGCCCGTATCCCACATCCAGGTGCGCGACCCTGAAGTGCCTGAGGGATCGCTGATCTTGCCCGTATCCACAAATGGACTCAGCTTCACCCTAAGCAGGCCGTTGCTGTAAACATTCTTGTCGATCTCGTGATTTGCCAGAAAATACCGGCGCCCCAAGGGCGCGCTGCCCTTGCGTCCGTCGCGCGTGCCCACATGGGCGCGCATCCAGAGATCGTTATCCCGCTCCATGCCGAGCATGTACAGTTCATCGAAAGGCAACTGGCCGCTCGGCCCTCCTGCTCGAATGCGCGACTGTACGAAATAGTCGTCATCCTGCGCTTGCGGAAGCCACTTCGTATCGATCGCACCCTGCAATTTCAAAAACGCATGCGCGGGCTGCGACCAGATCCGCGCCACTTGAAGCGAGCCCCCAGTGTCGACTGTCACACGATGCTCCGGAAGCTGAAGCAGGGTGTAATGGATGTGCGTCGTTACTTTCAGCTGGAAACCGCTAAGCAACAACTGCGCACTTAAGCCCGACCCCAGAACCACGCTTCGATAATCTCGGTGCGAAAATTCGACGCCCGCCGACCATCCCCAGCGGCCGCTATTGAAAGAGTTAATTCGAGCCCCGCCCGCCTCCCTTCGCAAGTTCAATGCTCCGAGCAAGGGTGCCGGACCCACAAATGAATTCCGGATACTCCAATTCTCGTTGCGTAAATCGATCCCCATGCGATATCGCCACTTGGGATTGTTCTCGAGCGGAGCCGAAAGCGTGACGACAGCCCGCCGTTTTTGTGCGTCCCAGCGGAACAGGGAACTGATGTTGAGCGCAGAGCCGCCGATGTTGTCATACTCCGGATAAATGGTCTGATACGCGACGCCGCTGAATGTAGAGATCAGAGCTTCCCAAACATTCCTGCCCCAGCCATTGCTTTCCTGAAGATTCAGGATTGCATCAAATTGGCCTTCCGGTTTCGCGGCCAGTTGGACCCGTGGCGCAGGAAAAATTTCAAGTCCCGCCAGGCGAACCAGCGTGGTCTCGAGATCCTTCAAACGCATTTCGGATGCCGGTGAAAATGCCACCGCACGATCGAGTAACGCCGGACGGACGCGCAGCGGATGTTCGGGCTGCACCGTCTCAATGTAGGGTTTCCGAACGCGATTCCAATACTTGAGAGCGGCTTCCAGATTCCCTTCGACGAAGTAGATTGTTCCCAGAAAATCATTGGCATAATCACCGCGCGCATCGATGCGCAGCGCGCGACGCATCCAGGCGGAAGCTGACGCGTAATCTTTCTGCTTGAAAGCGACGCCGGCCAGCTCGACCGGAAAACGCTTGTCCCGCGGTGCTATCTGGCGGCCCGCCAGAAATGCCTGTCGCGCATCCTCGAACCGTCCACTCTGAGCGAGCGCGCTGCCGTAATAAAATTGCAAATCTGCATCTTTGCCCGGAACCTTTTCGAGTTCCTGCACGATCTCAGGCCAACGATTCTCGCCGGCCAGTTGCTTGATTTTGCGGGAAAGTTCAGGATCGTGATCGGCGGCGCGAGGCCCCTGCGAATGAACCGGGAAAACCGTTGCCAACAGGAAAAAAACAAGCTTTATTGAACGGAAGACGCTTCCTCGGATTGAGGCACCGCCAGCAAGGTCCAATTGCCCGCGCCTTTCCATTCCTTTTCGAAGCTCACCAGGTCCTGCTTTATCAGCTTGCGCTGCGCGGGATCATTCAGCAAGACCAGTCGCTGCTCTGCGTCCAAACCGACCACCACAACATAATGCAGCGGTGCTCCCGCCCCGGGTTTTAACGCAGCAATCAGCGGGCGTCCTTTTTCAAGATGCTGCTGCAAGTCCTCTTGCCGTCCCGGAAACGCAAANGCTCGGTACCCGTGGTCGCGAAAATAGTTCTGCAGACCAGAGGCGTAAATGCCGTGCGCGTTTGCAGAATAAAGGGCGACCTGAATTCGCGCCTCATCCGAGTCGCCGCTCGGAGACCGTCCCTGATGCTGTTGCCAGTACTGCATGACCATGGCGATGCTGGCAGCGCCACAACCATTCTTCTCCTGCTTAATAAAGGGAACATCCAGCCACACCGCGGACCGCTCGGCGCCATACAGACATGCGCCGGCCAACAATGCAATCGCGATGTGGCTGAAGATCCGGCGAAGCATCAAAGGTTCCTATCGAACGGCCACGATGATCAGAATCAGGGCGGCAATCGCTACCAGGATAATAATGAGGTCGCGATCGCTCAGGGTGCCGCCGGCAAAGTCTGCTTGCGCCTTGCTGGCACGTGCCGCCAGTTGCGACAGTTCGCTATCGCTCAGTCGAGACACCGCATCCTTCACCTGCTTCGCGTCCATATGCGCGGACTTCAAGGCCTTCTCCGCAGTTGGCGAGGACACGAACTGGCGAATGGTCTCGATGTTTTTCTGTCGTGCCTGGGTGGCGGCAACCACCGCGTTTTGAAGCTCGGCTGGACTGACTACGTGGCTTTGCGCCAGCGTATCTTGCGGGATCATAAACACGACGGCGAGCGTGCTGGCCGTGGCTACACGGACAAACTGCCGCATCAGAGAAGGCATTTTCGTTTGTTCTCCTTGAGATCAATTTGCCGCCAGAGGTTTTGTCCAATATACCCGGACCTTGGAGCATTAGGGATGTATCAAAGGTTGTACGCTTAACCGCGCCTGCGCGCCTGTGGAAATCATTCTTGGGATAAAAAGCCGGCCCCGGACCTTACCAAACGCCGAAACGAAAGTCCAAGAATATTCGCTGATAAATTTCCCAACTAGCTTGCAAATTGCAAGTGAATTTGCTAGCTTGAAATTGTGCCGCCGAGGTCAGTTCCAAAGCGCCGCTCAGGATGCCCGGTCAACATCTGCCTCGAGGTTTTTGGCGATCGCTGGTCACTCCTGATCGTGCGCGATTTGATGGTTCGCGGTTATCGCACCTTCAAGGAGTTTCAGGGTTCGGGTGAGGGCATCGCGACCAACATCCTTGCGGATCGGCTCCAGAAGCTGCAGACGGCGGGAATTATCGACGCTGAGCCGGCGCAGGAGGACGGCCGCAGAATCAATTACCGCTTAACGAAGAAGGGAATCGATCTGGCGCCGGTTCTCCTGGAATTGCTCATCTGGGGAGCGCATCATGAGCCGGCGGATGCGTCCTGCTCCCTGGTCCTGAAAATGGAGAAGAATCGCCAAGAGATTCTAGCCGAGGTCCAGCGGCGTTGGCGGGAACGCGATTCGACCCCGCTCATTCCCCAGTTCGACGCGAGTACGGCTCGACAGTTGGGCAAGACTCAGCGACAGAAATAGACGGGAAACAGAATAAACAGAAAGAGGAGATTGCATGAGCACGGAATTCGCGACCATCGCTAAGATGTTCAAGACCAATGCCCAGGCATTTGATAAAGCGATTCAAGGTGTGCCTCCGGAAAAATGGCTGGTTCGCCCATCCGATAACTCTAACCATCTCACCTGGATCGCCGGACACGTGGTCGTGCATCGTGCCTTCGTCGCCAAGATGCTCGGACTGCAGTGGTCCGCTCCTTGGGAAGCACTATTCGCACGTGGCGCCAAGTTGGTAGGTCCGGAACAATATCCCGACCCCGCCGAGTTGCAACGGAGTTTTAGAGAGATTTGTGAGAAGGTCGCTTCTGCGCTTCCCGGCATCTCAGAAGAAACCCTGCGCAAGCCGGTCCCGAAGGAACAGCCTTCACTGGATGGCACTCTGGGCGGTTCCATCGCACTGCTATGCCTGCACGAGAGCATTCATGTCGGCCAGATGACGTATCTGCGGAAATGCCTGGGATGCGAACCGGCGTTCAACTAACCCGCGCGAAATACCGGGTGGAATCACAAGCATTGCTCGCACTGAACTCTCATAAAAGGAGAACTCATGTCAGCAACCGCCACAACCGCTCCGGCCTCACGTGGAATGCTCTGGACCGGGCGTATCCTGACTGTCCTGATCACGCTGTTTCTGCTTTTCGATTCCTCCATCAAATTGGTGAAGGCTCCGGCCGCTGTACAAGGAACCGTCCAGCTCGGCTATCCAGAAAGCAAAATAGTTCCAATCGGGCTTGTCTTGTTGGCCAGCCTCGTTCTATACCTGCTTCCGCGGACGTCGATTCTGGGTGCGATTCTGCTGACCGGCTACCTGGGTGGCGCCACTGCCACCATGGTGCGCGTGAGTAGCCCCTGGATCCTGTTTCCAGTGCTGATTGGCGTGCTGGCCTGGGCCGCACTTTATCTCAGGGACGAACGGGTGCGCGCTCTGATTCCGCTTCGTCGTTAGCATTCGCAACGCATAACGTGAATGTCATCATGAACCCCATTACCGTCGCTCTTTCAGCAACGACGCGAATCTTATTAAGGAGCAAAGCATGAGCAAGGTAAGAGTACTGGCAGGTACACGCAAAGGCGCCTTCATCCTGAGTGCGGACGGCAAGCGCGAAAAGTGGGATGTCAGCGGCCCCCACTTTGCCGGCTGGGAGATGTACCACATCAAGGGGTCGCCCGCGGATCCAAATCGCATCTACGCCTCTCAGACCAGCGGTTGGTTCGGCCAGATCATTCAGCGCTCCGATGACGCCGGCAAAACCTGGCACCAGCCGGGCACACCACCAGGCGAAGCCGCAAATCCTCCTGCCACGCCGAAGGGTGATAGCAATAAGTTTGCTTACGATACTTCCGCGGAAACCGGCAAACCCCTCACCACGCACCAGTGGTATGACGGTACCCAGCATCCCTGGGAGTTCAAGCGCGTCTGGCACCTTGAACCGTCGCTCACAGACGCGAACACCGTATACGCGGGCGTGGAGGACGCCGCACTGTTCCGCTCGACCGATGGCGGCGAGAGCTGGAAGGAGCTCTCCGGTTTGCGAGGCCACGGGACCGGGCCAAACTGGCAGCCAGGCGCGGGAGGAATGTGCCTGCACACCATCATTCTCGATCCAAAGGACCCGAAACGAATTTTCATCGCCATTTCAGCCGCCGGCGCCTTCCGCACCGATGACGGTGGCAACACCTGGAAGCCCATCAATCGCGGCCTGCGCTCGCAGTACATTCCGGATCCCAACGCAGAAATTGGACACTGCGTGCACCATGTCGCCATGCACAAGGCGCGGCCTAACGTCCTCTACATGCAGAAGCACTGGGACGTGATGCGCAGCGACGATGCCGGAGACAACTGGCGCGAGGTCAGCGGAAATCTGCCGACTGACTTCGGTTTCGTGATTGACGTCCACGCTCATGACCCCGAGACCATCTACGTGGTGCCTATCAAGAGCGATTCCGAGCACTACGTGCACGAGGGCAAGCTGCGCGTTTTCCGCAGCAAGACTGGCGGCAACGAGTGGGAGGCGCTCACCAAAGGCCTGCCGCAGAGCAATTGCTACGTGAACGTATTGCGCGACGCCATGGCGGTGGACTCGCTCGACAAATGCGGCATCTATTTCGGCACTACCGGCGGGCAAATTTATGCTTCTGCCGATGCCGGCGACAGCTGGGCTCCCATCGTGCGCGACTTGCCCGCGGTGCTCTCGGTTGAGGTGCAAACGTTGCCATGATTCGAGTCGTGCTTCCCCCGCACCTTCGCACGCTGGCCCATGTTGGCAGTGAGGTGACACTCGAAGTGGAGGGCCAGGCGACAATCCGCCTGGTCCTCGACGAACTCGAAGCCCGCTATCCGATGTTGCGCGGGACCATTCGCGACCACGTTACGCTGCAGCGCCGCCCCTTCCTGCGCTTCTTCGCCTGCGAGCAGGACCTCTCGCACGACTCTCCGGACGCGCCCTTACCCGACGCCATCGTCTCCGGAAAAGAGCCGTTGATTGTGCTGGGCGCAATCGCCGGCGGTTAGCAGCTTCCGACAGGGCGGATCGCAAATTGTTGGCATAAAGCGGCGTGCAGCAGCCAGGATAACTTTGCTCCGACGAAAGCAACCAGCGCCTGAAGCGGAAACGCATTCACCAGCGGCGACATACACCAACCCGGACGTAAGAGGCTGCCACGAAACTTGATGTTTGTCATTGGTAGTCGACCGGACATAACAGGCTATTACGAAACCGCATCTCCGGAGCAAAGTTAAAGCCCTGTTACGAAGGTCAATGTTCATCCTGGCGGTGGACCAACCGATACGCCAGCCGCGCAGCGGCGGCATTCATTAGCCCACCGCGTAAGCGGTGGGTACGGAAATTGGAAGGATCCAGTCCGCTTTAGCGGGCGACACTAAGTCGGGCAGTCCGAATAACGGGCGAGAAAAGATCCTCCCACATTTTGCGCGCCAAAATTATTTCCTGAACCATGTCGATTTCGCCGCACCCCGCTCGTCGTGCTCATAGAAGCGAATTTCGGGCGAACAACAAGTCCATTACCCAAAGGAGACATACCCATGCGAGTCATGGTCATCGTAAAAGCTGACAAAAACTCCGAAGCCGGCATGCTCCCCAAGAAAGAGCTTTTCGAGAAGATGGGGAAGTATAACGAGGAACTGGTGAAAGCCGGCATCATGCTGGCGGTAGAAGGACTGCAGGCCACTTCCAAAGGCAAACGCGTCAAATTCTCTGGAACTCAGCGCACTGTCATTGACGGGCCGTTCACCGAGTCAAAGGAACTCATCGCAGGCTTCTGGCTCTGGCAAGTACGCTCCATGGATGAAGCGGTCGAGTGGCTAAAGCGCGCTCCCTTCGACGGCGGGACCGAGGTTGAAATCCGCCAGGTCTTCGAAGCGGAAGACTTCGGCGCGGAACTCGCCCCTAAATTCAAAGAACAAGAAGCCCGCCTGCGCGCCCAGGCCTCGAAGAAATAGCAGAAAATTTTCGTACTGTTGTCGATTCCTGCATTTCCGGTTCGTCGTGTTCACAGAGCGAGATTTCAACCGTCGAAAGCTGGGTACATAAAACCGATGCAGAAAGGGGAGAAAGATCACATGAAATTCCTGTGCATATACAAGCCCGCCAAACCCGAAGGCACGCCGCCAAACCAGAAGGAAATGGTGGAAATGGGCAAGCTGATCGAAGAAGGCATGAAGTCCGGATGGCTTTTGTCGACCGAAGGATGCCTGCCCAGTGCGCTCGGCGCGCGTGTACGCCTGTCCAACGGTAAAATTACCGTCACCGACGGTCCGTTCACCGAAGCCAAGGAAATCATCGGCGGATTCGCGCTGATCCAGGCAAAATCGAAGCAGGAAGCCATCGACTTAACTCGAGACTTCCTCAAGATCGCGGGCGATGGGGAAAGCGAGATTCGCCAGATCTACGAAGCACCCCCAAACGCGGGACGATAGTCGAACCGAAATAAAATCAAATCAAGGAGCAATGATCATGCGATTCATGATGCTGATGATCCCCAAAGGCTACGAACAAGCCGAGCCCGGAACCATGCCCGATGCCAGGGCCGTTGCCGCCATGATGAAGTACAACGAGAAGCTGCAAAAAGCGGGCGTGCTGCTCGCGCTCGAGGGTCTGCATCCGCCCTCTATGGGAGCGCGCGTCTCCTTCGCGGGAGGGAAGCCCACTGTGACCGATGGCCCCTTTACGGAAGCGAAGGAGGTCGTCGGCGGTTACTGGATGATTCAAGTGAAGTCGCGGGAAGAGGCGATTGAATGGGCGTCTCGCTGCCCAGCGTCCGACAATGAGGTCATCGAGATCCGCCAGGTACAGGAGATGTCCGATTTTTCACCTGAAGTGCAGGAAGCAGCCGCTGGATTCGATGATCTGCAAAAGCAGGCCGAGCGCAAGAGGGCGTAGCTTAGAGGAGAGTTCGATTCGACGCAAAAAAACGCCACCGCGGAGAGGGGGCTCTTCGCGGTGGCGTTCTAGCATCAGATGCTAAGGCAAGTAGTAGCGGAACGACGTCCAGAACATGTTGTCGACCGCCTTGGGAGCGATCGCAACTTTGGTGTTGTTGTTTCCATACCAACCATTACGCGAGAAATACGCGTACTGCACGCCCCAGCGGATACCACCTTTGGGACCCTGGTAGAAACGATGCCAGAATCCAAGGGTGCCTTCCTGGAGGTAGCGGGTATCGCCAGCGCAGGTGCCGCCGCCCGAAGGCGTCAGCTGATTGGCGGGCGGAAGCTCAGTGCTGCAACCACTATTGTTGGCGAACTGCGAGCCGTATCCACCGATCTGGTTCAGCTTGAACGTCGTGGTGGTCGTGGCCGGAATTGCCGGAGATGTCAAGGTCGCTGGGATCGCCGGCGTCTTCACGATCGTGATGCTGTCGTAGCCCTTGTACGCGGTNCGAGCGGCATACTCTCCGCCGTAGTAAGCGTAGATATCGAGTTTCTTGGTGGCATGAATTTCCATCGTTCCCAATCCATGGCCCGTACGAATCAGAGCTTCCGTACCGTCAGGACGGAAGGTCATATCGGCAAGCTGTCCGGAGCCGTAACGACCGATGCCGTCGCCATAGACTCCCTTGGCCCCGATTTCCACGTGCTTGGAAAAGAGGGGAACTTTGAAGCTGGCACCTCCGCCGCCACCGCTGCGAGAGTCGTTGTAGGCCCCAGCCGCGCTGACCTCGTAATTGCCTGTAGCCAGGCACGGAATCGAGGTGGGCGTCGCCGGGGGAGCTGTGTCTTTAGAATTAGTACCGGCGACACCGCAAGGATAGACGCGATTGCTGAAAGCACTGTAGATGCCGAAGATCTCGTAATGGCCCCAGCCGGGATCGATAGCGGCCTTGACGATCACGTCGGGCGCTTTGTTCACTGAGTATCCGGTGGTATCGACGAAGTTGTACAGCCCGCCGCCGTTGCCCGGAGCGTCGGTGAAGGTATTGCCGGTGGTGGCGACGGAAGCTGATCCAACCGTGGTCGTGCTGACGGAAGAGAACCCGCGGCCGCCAACTGTCATTTGGGGTCCTTCAATCGAAGCCGCGAGAGCGAACTTGCCGCCGAAGTCTTTGACAACGCGGAAAGCATACTGACGGGCCCAGGTGAAGCCGACCACATACTGGGGGTCAATGATCATCGGCAGATCTTCCTGTCGGTTCTGGATGCCTTTCTTGTCGGTCGTCGCCAAGGTCCACATCTGGCCGCCGGTGAAGCTCCAGCCATTGTCAAAGGCTGCCTGCCCGTAAACCTGGCGCTGGCGGAAGACGTAGCTGTTGCTTTGTCGGTTATTGGAAGTCACGCCGGTACCCAGGAAGTCGCCTTCATAGTATCCGGTCAGCTTGGCAGGGCCCACCTTGCTTTCGACGAGCATGGTGAGGCGACTCTGGCGCGCTGTGAAATTGAGCTCATTCACCCTCGACAGAGCGACTCCCGAGTAGGGAATGCCATTGAACTGGGTGTTGATATCGGCGCTCTCGGCACGCTCCCGCCAGACTGTTTCAGCCGCGACGAAGCCGCCAGGGGTGATCGACACCCCTTTGTAATGGATGGCGAGGGGGCTCTCGATAGCATCCTTGATGCTCTTCTGAGTTTCCTGCAGCGTTAGCGCAGTCGTGCTGGCGTTCTGCTTGAGATCGTCGACGTCGCTGCGCAAAGCGGTCACGGACTGCCCCTGCTTGCTGGCTTCCGCGCTGGCGCTGTCGGCCTTGGCCGCCGCTTGAGTCGCAGCAGTCTGACTCTGATCAAGTCGCTGCTGTAATTGCTGCACCGCCTGATCGCGGGTCTGGATTTCCTGACGAAGTTCCTGGATTTGTTTCTGTTGAGCCTCCAGAGCTTCGGACATAGTCTTCAATTGGGTGGCGACGCTGGGAGCGGAAGCCTTAGGTGCTGATTTTCGCTTCTTGGGAGCGGGCGCCGCAGTTTGTGCCTGGGCTACCAAGATCCCCACCAGCGCGAATAGAAGCACTTGGGCTAAGAGTCGTTTCATTCTCATTTTCTCCTCAAACATTATTAGAAAAGCTGGTCGAATCGACTGTATTCGGACAAGCGGGTTGACTCGATTATGCAAACGTGTGCCGAGAGCACGCAGGTACCACGTGACACTAACTTCAAGAAAGCCGGATGCTAGCCGGGCTTTGTTACAAAGATGTAAATAATCGATGAATATCCAATGAATTGAACATCAAATGGGGCCCCCAAATGTTGAATACGCAGGATTTAACCGCGTTCATCACCGAAATGGGAACGGATCGCCCGCACGCCTTATCGATTGCTCCGCGCAAGAAGTTGCTAAGATTTCGGGTCTTCCCGAATGCAGGATGGGATCGGGGGAGGGTCGAAACATGTGCTAATCTATGAGGGACTGAGCATGGGCATGTCATTCCGGTCCCCAATAACAACTCCCACCAAGAGGTTTTGGCGATGTCTGGTCGCATTGCTGGGGATTCTCGTGCTCACGGTCAGCCTGGCTGGGCGCACCTTCAACACCAACCTGCATCGCCAAGCCGCGGTTACTTCGGAGAGCGAAAAAGAACGAGTCCAGCACCGAGATAGAAGCGGACTGCAATGGACCCCTGCCTTGAAGCGCGTAGAACGGTTCTACGTGGCGGTTTGTTCGCAGGTGGTCGAACCCGAGCAGGAACCATTGCTTTCTGCGCACGTTGACGATTGTCTGTACAATCGGCCCCCACCTCTTTCCTGATCCTTTCGCAAGATCGTTCTCATTAAGCGCAAAACTGGCTTCGACGTGGGCGCTTGTCTGCAAGCCCCAACTACATCATTCCGTAGAAAGTCGTGACCCTTTTTTGGATATTTGATCGTGAACTCAGTTGACTCGTTTCAGTCCAGCGAGCAGCCCTTGCCGTACGACGGCGGGGCACGCAACTGAACAGGCTTCGGTCAAGACGGAACGACGGCATTGTAGTCGGAAAAATTGAGGTCTGAAAGTCTTGCCCGCGAATGTTGGCGGGCGGAGGCTCCCCGCGTTCTTTGGCGCGTCTCTATACGCGGGGCGGGATCTCTTTTCGTCCGGGCACATGGGTTGAGCTGGCGCGATCCCACTTCGCCGAAAGGTAAAAGGGAACAACAAAGATTATGGAGCTGAAACGCAATCGTATTCTTGTGGTCGGCCTCGTCGTTGCTGTCGCGATTGGGGTGTTGATCACTCACGGACACAAGGCAAAGGCGAATCAGGAAGACCCCCAGATCCGGCCCGCCGCCGTTTCCCTGGCCCAGAAACATTCGCTCTCGAATGCAGTCACGCTTTCGGGAGAGTTTCGGCCCTTTCAGGAAGTGGATGTGCACGCCAAGGTGGCCGGCTACATTCGAGTGATTCGAGTGGATGTCGGCGATCACGTACGGCAAGGGCAGATCATGGCTGTGCTCGAAGTCCCCGAACTGAAGGCCGAGCTGCAAGGGAGCGATGCGGCCGTGCGCCGCAGCAAGGACGCCGTGCGCCGGGCCAAGAGCGACCTGCAGAGGGCGCAATCCGTACACGACGCGGCTCACCTGAACTTCAGCCGCCTGAAGGATGCATCGGCCACTCGCCCCGGCATCATCGCCCAGCAGGAACTGGATGACGCCGAGGCAAAGGATAAGGGGGCCGAGGCGCAGGTTTCCGCCGATGAGGCCGCGCAGTCCGAAGCCGACAATCAGCTCGACGTGGCGGTCGCAAGTCAGAAGCAATACAGCGCCATGGCCGACTACACCAACATTATTGCCCCCTTCAACGGAGTGGTTACAAAACGCTACGCCGACACCGGGGCGCTCGTGCAGGCAGGCACTGCCTCGAGCACGCAGGCCATGCCGGTTGTAAGGGTCGCGGAAACGGATGTGCTCCGGCTGATTCTTCCCGTGCCGGAGTCGGCTGTCCCCCAAGTCCACCTCGGAAGCACTGTGCAGGTTCGGGTGCCGGCTTTGAACCGCACCTTTGAAGGAAAAGTCGCCCGTTTCGCGGATGCTGTCGACGAGGAAACGCGCACCATGCACACCGAAGTGGACGTGAAAAACACCAACCGAAGTCTCGTGCAGGGCATGTACGCGGAGATTTCGCTGGTCCTCAACCACAAAGATGCCGCCTTGACGGTTCCGCTCCAGGCCGTCGTACGCAACGGTTCGGAGGCAACGGTTCTGGTTGTCAATGCGCAGAATCGACTCGAAGAGCGGCGGATTCAACTCGGGCTCGAGGGAAACGATCGCGTCGAGGTGCTCTCCGGACTGAAGGAGGGCGATCGCGTCTTGATCGGATCGCGTAGCGAGTTTCGCGTCGGCGATCAGGTGGAACCCAAACCAATTGCAGAGAACCCAGAGGCTCAGTCCTGATGTCCGGATTTGCCATTAAATACCCTTTCTTCATCATTGTCGCCTGCCTGATGGTGGCCATCGTCGGCGCAGTGACGCTGGTGCGCATGCCCGTCGACCTCTTTCCCCCCATCAACATTCCGGTGGTGGTGGTGGCGACGTTCTACTCCGGAATGCCGCCGCAACAAATCGAAACCGACATCACCAATCCTTTCGAACGCTTCTTCACGCTGGGCAGCGGCATCGATCACATCGAATCGCGGTCGTTGCCGGGGGTGAGTCTGATCAAGATCTATTTCCAGCCCGGAACGAACGCCGACGCCGACCTCAGTACGATTTCGAATCTTGCGATGGCCGATCTCCGTCGATTGCCGCCTGGAACCCTGCCGCCCGTTGTTCTTAAATTCGACGCCTCGAGCCTGCCCGTCTGCTTGATCACACTCAAGGGACAGGGACTGAACGAAACCCAGTTGCGCGATCTCGGCCAATACACAGTGCGAAACCAGATCGCCAACGTCCCCGGAGCGTCGGTGCCGCAACCTTTTGGCGGACGCTATCGCCAGATTATGGTGTATGTCGATCCGCTGAAGCTGGATGCCCACGAATTGTCGGTAATGGACGTGGTGCACGCGGTCAACCAGAGCAACCTGATTCTTCCCGCCGGTGATGTGAAGATCGGCCCCTATGACTACAACCTGTACACCAACAGCCTGGTGCCGACCGCGACAGCCATCGATGACATGCCTTTGAAGACCGTTGGACAGGCCTCAGTACTGGTGCGCGATGTTGGCAAGGCGCTGGATGCCCAGGCAATCCAGACCAACATCGTGCGGGTCGACGGCCAGCGTTCCGTCTATTTGCCGATCCTCAAGCAGGGCGGCGACACCAACACGATTGCCGTAGTCGACGGAATCAAGGAGGCGATCTCGAAGCTGGTCGATATCCCCAAACAGCTCATCGCGAAAGTGGTCTTCGATCAGTCCATATTCGTGCGCATGGCGATTGAGAATCTTCTGCATGAAGGTGCTATCGGCCTTGTGCTTACCGGCGTGATGATCCTGCTGTTCCTCGGCAGCCTGCGAGCGACTGCAGCTGTATTTTTGTCCATTCCGCTTTCTGCCCTGGCCGCCTTTCTTGCGTTGAGCGTAAGCGGAGGCACCGTCAACACCATGGTGCTGGGCGGATTGGCTTTGGCGTTCTCAAGATTGATTGACAACTCCGTCGTCGTGCTCGAAAACATTTTCCGGCATCTCGAAATGGGAGAGCCCCCCGAAGTCGCTGCCNAGAAAGGCGGACAGGAGGTCTCGCTTGCTGTTCTGGCCGCGACCATCACCACCGCGATCGTGTTCTTCCCGGTCGTGTTTCTCTATGGCGTGAGCCGGTTCCTCTTCATCGCCCTGGCTATGGCGGTGGTCCTGTCGCTGGCGGCTTCCTACCTCGTCGCCATGACCGTTGTTCCGCTTTTCTGCGCCAAGCTGATCCACAAGCACGAGGCGGATGAAGAAGTGGGCGAAGGCGCGATCGGCGCACGCTTCGGCGCGGTGGCGAAGAAGTTCAACGTCTATTTCGAAAAAATGCTGGGCGCCTACGATCGCACCTTGGCGAAAACCTTGCTGCGGCCGGTGGCAGCAACTCTCGGCCTGGCAGGCGTGTCAATTCTCACTCTCACGCTCTATCCGCTTATGGGCGTCGCGTTTTTCCCGCGCACCGACCCCGGACAATTCGTCGTCAACATCAAAGCGCCTTCGGGAACGCGTGTGGAATTGAACGAGCAATACATCAAGCAGGTGGAAGCCATCGTGCGCGATATCGTCCCTCCCAACGAATTGGGCATGATCGTCTCGAACATCGGGATCACGACCGATTTCTCCGCGATCTACACTCCCAACTCCGCTCCCCATACTGCCTTCGTGCAGGTAAGCCTGAAGGAAGGCCACAAAGTCGGTAGCTATGAATACATGGGGAAAGTTCGAAGAAAAATTGGACAGGAACTGCCTCAGCTCAGCACCTACTTTCAATCCGGCGGCCTCGTGGATGCGGTGCTGAATATGGGAATGCCCGCCCCCATCGATATCCAGGTCAGCGGAAACAGCTTGAAGAATGCCTACGCGACCGCGACTGACATTGCGGGACGCGCCCGCGCTCTCTCGGGCGTCAGCGACGTTCTGATCCCGCAAGACATCGACTACCCCGCTCTGCGCCTGGATGTCGATCGCGAGAAGGCCAGCCTGGTGGGACTGAATCAGCAGGAAGTCGTGGACAACATCATCACGGCGCTGACCTCGAACGGCATGATCGCGCCTGACTATTGGATTGATCCCAAGAGCGGCAATCCCTACATGCTGACCGTGCAATATCCGGAGGATGCGATCAAGACGATGTCCGACCTGCGCCAGATTCCGCTGCGGGGCCCGGGCATTAAGATCCCAACCACCCTCGATACTGTGGTGAATGTCGAAAACATTCAGTCTCCTACAGAAGTCGATCACTACCAGTTATTCCGCGTCATCGACGTCTACGTTTCGCCCAAGACCGAAGATCTGGGCAAGGTTGCTGGTCAGCTGGAAAGAATCGTGAACGGTACGAAGTTGCCGGAAGGAGTGCGCGTGAACCTGCGCGGGTCGGTGCAAGGCATGCGTTCTTCGTTCAAGAGCTTTGGGATCGGGCTCATCCTGGCAATCATCCTTGTCTACCTGGTCCTGGTCGCGCAATTCGCATCTTTCCTGGACCCCTTCATCATTCTGCTCGCGATTCCACCCGGCCTGGCAGGAGTTCTGTTGTTCCTGCTGGCGACCGGTACCACGCTGAACGTGATGTCACTCATGGGCGTGGTCATGATGGTGGGCATCGTTGTGTCGAACAGTATTCTGATCGTCGAGTTCGCGCGCAACCTGCATCGGGAGGGAAAGCCGGTGAGGGAAGCGGTCTCTATCGCTTCGCGTTTGCGACTTCGCCCCGTTCTGATGACCTCGCTCGCCACGTTGCTTGGCTTGATTCCGATGGCAATGAAACTCGGCACTGGCGCCGAAGCTTATGCGCCCCTGGCGAGGGCAATCATCGGAGGACTGCTGGTATCGGTAGTGGTGACGGTGTATCTCGTCCCTGCCGCTTACTTGTGGTTCCACTCCAAGGAGGAAAGCCCCACGGAGGAGATCGCGGCCTGATGCGAGCGAACAAACTTGCCCTATGCGTTGCAGCCGTTTCGTTGTGTGCCTTCGGACAAGCGTCGTCAAGACAGCGGAATAGTCTGCCATCAGCGCCCGCACCGCAGCTGTCACCGATCTGGCACTCCGCTTTGTCCTATCCCGATAGTGCTCACACCGCGCAAGATCAACCTGCCGCGCAGCCGGCAGCGTCACCGAGTCCGGGCAATCCAGCCCAGGCGGGTACAACCAGCCCGTCCGAAGCGAACAATCCGACCGCAAATCCACCGACCACGCTCACACTGAAAGATGCGGAGGACCTGGCCCGAAAGAACAATCCTCAAATTTCGGTTGCGCGCCTTTTGGCACTCGCATCGCAACAGGTATCTCGGGAAACACGATCGAGCTTATGGCCCACAGCGAACCTCGACCTGACTGGAGTCGATTCGCAAGAGAACAGCCGCATCAGCGCCGGAGGATTAAACAACCCCATCATCTACGAGCGCGCGGCAGGCGGCGTCACGGTCAGCCAACTGATTACCGATTTTGGGCGCACCAGCAATCTCGTGGCCAGTGCAAATCTGTCAGCGCGCGCCGAAGCGCAGAATGCCATGGCCACACAAGAGCAAATTCTGCTCGAGGTCAACCAGGCATTTTTCAATGCGCTGCAGACCCACGCTGTTTTGAGGGTTGCCGAAGAGACGGTGAACGCGCGCGCGCTGGTTGCCGATCAGATTGGCGCGCTCGCAAAAAACAAGCTCAAGTCGGACCTGGATCTGAGCTTCGCGAATGTCAATCTGGCGCAAGCAAAATTGTTGTTGCTCGATGCACAAAACAATGACAAGGCCGCTCTCGCGAATCTTTCCGCTGTCCTCGGATTTTCAACCCAGCATGATTTCATTCTGATCGAAGATAAGGAACAACCCAGTGTCCCGCTGAGCGACATCGACACGCTGATTGCGGAAGCGTTTGCGAAGCGTCCGGAAATGCTCGCCCTGAATTACCAGTTCCAGGCAAGTCAGAAATTCAGGAACGCCGAGCGCGACCTGCTGCTTCCGACCATTCGAGCCTTGGGAGTGGTTGGGGGAGCCCCAATCCGCAATGACCACCTCTCCAGTTGGTATGGAGCGGTAGGCGCCAACATGGATATTCCTATCTTCAACGGATTTTTGTATACGGCGCGGGCTCACGAAGCTGATCTCCGGTCACAAGCGGTGCGCGACCGCCTGGCGGACCTGCGAAATCGAATTTCCAGGGATGTTCGTACAAGCTGGTTGAGTGCGAATAATGCTTACCAGCGTCTCGCGGTCACACAACAACTGTTAGAGCAGGCACAATTGGCATTGGAACTCGCCCAGGCGCGCTACAAGCTGGGTCTCGGCTCGATCGTGGAATTGAGTCAGGCGCAGCTGCAAGCAACCCAGGCGGAGATCACCAATGCACAGGCGGGATACGATTACCGTCTGGCGCAAGCAGTGTTGCGATACGAAACAACCGGACTGTAGCCGGGCGCGGTTTCTGGCGGGATCGTCAAAATTGCTGTACATATCCTAAGCCGGAATCACCATTCCCGATCTTCATCTAAGTGATTAACACGGACGATGACCTTTTAGTAAGTTTCCCGCTGCACGTATTGATACCTTCTTGGTAACTTGCATTTCTCCGCTAAATACCTCAGGAACTCACCAAAGAAGTTTCTTGACAGCCCTGGTGAATTCACTCTAACCTCTTAAAACACAACTTAAGAGACACACCAGCAGATCAACGTCACGCGTGCTCGTGACGTCCGAACAGACAGCGAAGGCAGTTCTGCTATATACGTGAAAGGGTTTTTTGGAGAAACGCGAAGCCGCTGAGTCTGGCCGATTGGCGGATAAGCTCCCTCACGTTGTACGGATGAAGGCGTTGTCGTATGAGTGGTGAGCAGTCTGCGGTGGATGTTTTTCTTCTGGCTGAAAATCGCCTCCTGCGAGACGTGTTTGCCCGCTTGCTGGCACGCAAGAGCGACATTCACGTCGCCGGAGTGGCGGCAATCACTACGCAGATCGTGCTTGAGGTAGTGGCCGCCGATCCGGATGTAATCTTGTGTGATTCGCTGGCCGCCGCCTTATCGAGCGATGGACTTTTCCTGGAGCTTCGCCGAAATCTCCCCAATGTGAAAATTCTGATGTTCGGCATGGACTGTGATCCAGAGAAATTTCTGATTGCGGTTCACCACGGCGTGACCGGCTATGTGCTGAAGGACGCGTCGGCCGCCGAAGTCGCGGGCGCGATTCGAGCCGTCGCTCAGGGCGAATCCGTCTGTCCACCGATCCTGTGCCGCGTGCTCTTCGATCATGTCGCCTGTTCCGGGGCGTGGCAGCCGGGCGTGCAGGTTCGCAAGAATCTGGGCTTGACCCGGCGAGAGCAGCAACTCGTGCAGTTGGTCAGCGAGGGCCTCACCAACAAGGAGATCGCGGCACGCTTATATCTCTCCGAACAAACCGTGAAGAATCATCTCCGCAGGATGCTTCGAAAGGCTGGCGCCTCCGATCGCCTGGAGGCCGTGGAGTGGTGGCGCTCCCAGGGTTTCTGGACCTGAGAGCCGCGGACCTGCCGCCGGTCAACGCCATGAACCGACTTCTTCCATACAGCCGCCCTNAATAAAAGTTCTGAGCTCCGTGGAAAAGAAGTCTTGCCCCGCCTGACGCGCTAGCGAGTGAAGTTGTTGACGCCGCTTGACCCGAAGATCATTTCTCTACCGGACCTCGGGATCGCGGGCGTCGCCCTGCTATCGCTCGATGCCGTTTCTGCGGTCCCAATCCAAATCCCTTCCAGAGTTTTTCCCAGACCCAGATACCGTAAGCGGCTTTCCCTGGCAGCGGAAATCCCAACTGGTGAGCCAGCATACATACCTGCCCACGGTGGTGGGCTTCATGCACGATCATGTAGGCGCACATCGCCGCTCCCGGCCGCCAGGGCCGGAACCAGCCGTCGCGGTGAAACTTCTTGACGCGGCCGCCGGCGAGAGCGTCCGNCAGCATCTGCGAGCAAAGCGCGGCACTCTCCGCAAGGGCTTCCTTCGCTTGCTGCTGCGTGCAGCGGGAGCGATCCAACCGTAGCGGGAGCTTGAGGTGCGGCGCCGAGAGCCGGAGCCACTTACAGCGAATATTGTGAACGTGGGCAAAGATAGCGGCGATGGTGCGGCCCGCACTGCCAGGAAGCTTCGCACGCCACGCCCGCGGGTCGAGATGCTCGAGCACGAGCTGGTTCATGCGGTCGCTGACCGCGAAGCTTTCCTGCACGTCTTGAGGCCAATCAGGAGTGGGAGCGGGTCGGGGCATGCCATTTCCCTGAGAGCAAGGCGAGCGTGATCCAACATATAACAGTTTCCTCTGTATTGAAAATGCGCCCCTCAAATTAGACCAAAGGTCAGAATGCGACCAGTGCGGCACCAGTGGCAACAGTGTTAGCGAGCAGCACGATTGCGACGCTTCCTCCCATGAGCCGCTCTTCCATGATTCCCGAGCCGACCACAGCCATCAGAAGAAATGCCGTTCCTACGAACTTGGCTGTGACCCGGGCGTAAGGGCTGAATCTCATTGGCGCCCGATATTATCTAGTTCCTTCTTAAGGCTCAGCTTGTCTATCGAGGCAAGCGGAAGGCAGAGGAAAAGGCTGATACGACGATCAAGGAGGAAGAAAGCATCGCGGAAGGCTTTTTCTATCTGCTCAGCTGTGCCAGTTACTGCAGCCGGGTCGGGAACACCCCAGTGTGCTGTCATTGGCTGCCCCGGCCATACAGGGCAAACCTCTTTTGCAGCGCTGTCACAGACTGTGAAAACAAAGTCCAGTTTGGGCCCGTTCGGCTTCGCAAACTCATCCCAACTCTTGCTGCGAAAACCGCTTGTCGGAATGTGCGCCACTCCAAGCTGGCGCAACGCTTCGGGGCGCACTTTTCCTGATGGGTGGCTTCCAGCGCTATAGGCCGTGAACTGCGGTCGCCCCTTAAGGTTCATGATGCCCTCGGCCATGATGGAACGAGCGGAATTACCTGTGCAGAGAAACAAGACGTTGTAGCGTCCTTGCATATTTCACCTCGACGGGCCGCAACCACCTCGCCCACCGCAGCAATTCTCCATGAGGAAACACGTAAGCTCGTTGACAGTCTCCAGATTTGCCGAATACGAGATGGAACGTCCATTCTTCTGAGGACGGATGAGTTCCGCCGCGGCCAAAACATTCAGATGAAAGGATAGGGTTGGGCTGGGTAGCCGGAGACGGCGAGCCATCGCACCTGCCGGAAGGCCCTTCGGCGCGTGCCGAACAAGTAACCGAAAGATTCCGAGACGCGTGTCCTGCGCCAGTGCAGCGAGCGAAGTGACTGCATTAGATGTCTTCATGTTTCCAAAACAATGGAAATATAGTCCGGCAGTTTGGGTCAAGTCAATGGTTGCGCCACAGAAACGGGAAAAGGGGCTGTAGATCCGGTTCAGCGGAAAAACGAAAACACCGGTAGGAAATCACAGGTAGAAATAGAGCGCCGACTTGAAATGGTAGGCCCGAATGGACTCGAACCATCGACCTCTTCCGTGTCAAGGAAGCGCTCTAACCAGACTGAGCTACGGGCCTACGGGCGAATGGCTGTGCTTTTCAATTCTAATGGCCGCGCTGGATTCCGGCAATGTTTCCGCCTCAGTTCACGTTTGCAGAATTATGCCCTCGAGAACCGCAGGCGTTGGGCCAATCCTCACCCTACTGGCAGTTTGAACGCAAGATCCGGAGTGCGTCGCATGGGGGCTGAATCGTAAACTACCGCTGTTTAGAGGAATGTACTCGCCGTGGTGAATCCACACGGGTCATTGCGCTATCCAATTCCGATAAGAACGAGCACGTTCCCTAAAATCTCAGCCAAAACTTCAGAGCGATCTCAAGGAGAGACTGGATGGAAGCCAACGAATTCCGCGATCTGGGCCATGAAGTTGTGAACTTGCTGTCCGACTACCTTGAGCACATTGAGGAGAAGCGCGTATTCCCCGATGTCGAGCCGCGCACGCTGCACGCCCTCTTCTCCGAGTCTCTGCCCGAGAATCCGTCCCTTCCACAGGACGTTCTGGCCGAGCTTCAGCAAAAACTGCTGCCGTATTGCACCCACGTCGGCCATCCCGGCTACATGGGCCTGATCACGCCCTCTCCCAATCCCATCGGAGTGATTGCCGATTTCATCTGCTCCGCGATCAACCAGAACGTCGGCGCCTACTCGATCGGTCCCTCCGCCGTTGCTCTCGAGCGGCGCGTGGTGCGTTGGCTTACTGACCTGTGCGGCTATGATGCCAAGGCCGGCGGAAACCTCACGAGCGGCGGCATGATGGCGAACTTCATCGGCCTCAAAGTGGGCCGCGACGCCGTCACTCGCGATCAGGCGCAGCACGAGGGCATCCACGAACGCTGGGCCGTCTACGCCTCTGAAGAACGCCACGTCTCGATCGACAAAGCCGTCGATTGCATCGGTCTGGGCCGAAACGCACTCCGTCCGCTGCCCACGGACTCCGATTTCCAGGTTCGCCTCGACGCTCTCGAAAATGCGATCGCCCAGGACAAGAAGGATGGCATTCGGCCCATGTGCATCGTGGGCGTGTTTGGAACCACCAACACTGGCGCGGTCGACGACATCCGCGAACTCCGGCGCATCGCGGATCGCGAGCACATGTGGCTGCACGTGGATGCTGCTTATGGAGGCGGCATGCTGCTATCGCACGAGTGGCCGATGCGCAATTTCGGCCTCGAACTCGCCGACTCCATCACCATCGATCCTCACAAGTGGTTCTACGCTCCGCTCGACGCCGGCGCCGTCCTGGTCAAGGATGAACGACGCCTCACCGCATCCTTCGGGATCAAGCCGTCATATCTGACCGACGAACTCGACCAGGAGAACGAACGCTACCAGTACTATGTCCACGGATTCGAGCAGTCGCGCCGCTTCCGCAGCCTGAAAGTCTGGATGAGCTTCAAACGCTACGGCACGCGCCAGATTGGTGAGTGGATCGACAACAATGTCCGCCAGGCAAACTATCTCTACTCGCTCGCGGAAAAACATCCCGAGTTCGACCCTGCCAGCCGCCCACCCATGTCGGCAATTTGCATTCGTTTCACGGGTGGATCGTTGAACGAAGCGGACTCCAAGAAACTGCACGCCGCGGTCGCGCAGCGCGTGGAACAGAGCGGCCGCTTCTGGATGTCAACCACGGAATTGAAAGGGAAGACTTGGTTCCGCATCAACCCGGTCAATTTCCGCACGCGCGAAGAGCACATGCGGGAACTGTTTGAGCTTCTGGAAAAAGAGTGCCACGCATTTGTGGGCGGAGAGAATGTGGTCAGCCGGGCGAGCGACTAGTTGCGTCCGAAACCTGGGCAACATTTTGGCTGCGGCTGCCGAGCTGTCGGCAATAAGACGCAACCCGCCTGGTTTCATAACGTTATCTTTGGGCTAACCGAGAACACTCTCCTTGAATGATCTGGGAGCGATCAAATCAACCCGGCAACGCTTCACAGAATGGCCGCCAATTGCGTTTAGATCGCTTATAGGCGCACATCGAGGGTGGGGTGATGGTTCAGGCCATCCGGGGCGAGTCGCGCGATCCTGGGGCATCCTGGCGCGAAACTAAGCTTTAAGAAAATGAAATTCGATTTCGAAATGCGGCTGCCGTTCGCCTGTTCGTATCAGGGCACGCCTTTGAGAGCTTGCGGAAAAAGTGTGCGATCTCTTCTGCAGGTATCAGGACATGCCTTCACAGGCTGCAAAAAAACCTCGCAATCGCGCGGGATATGATCAGGCTGTTGCTTGTAACGATTTTGCCCGTATCAGGGCATGCCTTCAGGCATGCCGTAACCGTCGCGTGACTGGGCCGCCTTCAGGCGCGGTCTAGGGTATGCCTCGTCGCAAAGAACCGCCGCTAAAGCGGGTTCTTAATAGCTTGCTCAACGGCATGCGTGAATGCATGCCCTGATACGAGCAAAAACTTTTTCCACAGCCTGCGAAGGCATGCCCTCTATTCCTCGTCCAGCGATTCCGATTCGATCCCGATATTTTTCTCGCCGGCGGCCTTCTTCTCGTTGTACTTCTTCACCCACGCGGCGAAGCTTTTTCCCGCAGCCGTATCTTTTCCGGTAAAGGCCAGGGCCGCCACGTCGGAGTAGGCAATGCGGACTCTCTCCTGGCGTCCCTTCGGAATCATGCGCGCATAGCACTCGGCCAGCGTCGCTCCATCGTTGCGACGATCGAATAGATATCCTTCCACCTTCTCGCCGTTCTTCAGAGTGACAGTCAGATCTCCGCGATAATCAAACGCCTTCTCCAAAGCCTCGCGAATTTCGGCTTCGCTGGCAAGCTCCGGAATCCAGCCTTCCAGATTCTCGTGGGCGAAGCCCAGTTTCTCGTCCTCTTCTTCGGCGTTCTGCGGGACTGGGCGCGACGTCGGCTCTGGCATTGGGGTTAGTATTTCTTCCTTGGAATCATGCTTGTCATTCCGAGCGCAGCGAGGAATCTCGTCTCTCGAAGCATTTCGGGAATCCACGTTACTTGTGAGGAGCACTCGCCCTCGAACATGCAACGCTTGCTGGAACGGCGTCTACGCGTCGGGAGCAGCGCCGATCTGCACCAGCGGCCCGGCGCTTCGCCGCGGCGTCATCGGGGTGTCGTCGTCCACATCGGGATCGTTGTATTGGTCGAAGATCGTCGCGCGCACAGTCGCCGCAAACCCGCGCAACGAGCCGAAGGTGTCGTTCACCGCGCTGGCTTCGTAGCCACTATGTACCATGCAATTCGCGCACTTGGGATTGCCGCTCTCGGTGCCGTATTGCTCCCACTTCGTTTCCTGCAGCAATTCGCTGAACGTGTCCGCGTAGCCGTCCTGCAGCAGGTAACACGGCTTCTGCCAGCCGAAGATGTTGTACGTCGGCATACCCCACGGCGTGCAGCGGTACTCGCGCCGTCCCATCAGGTACTCAAGAAAAAGCGGGCTCATGTTGAAGCGCCAGTTCTTGCGGCGATTGCTCAGAATTCGTCGAAACAGCTGCCGCGTCTTCTTCTTGCTCAGGAAGTGGTCCTGGTCCGGGGCCTTGTCATAGGTGTAGCCGGGCGACAGCATCATGCCCTCAACGCCCAAATCCATCATCTCGTCGAAAAACGCGCGCGTACTCTTGGCATCGGCGCCATCGAACAAAGTTGTATTCGTGGTTAGCCGGAAGCCACGCTTCAGCGCCTCGCGTATACCCTCGACCGCCTTGTCATAGGTTCCTTCCCGGCACACGGCAAAGTCATGATGCTCGCGCTGTCCGTCCATATGGACTACGAAAGAGAAGTACTTGCTGGGCTTGAACTGATCGAGTTTCTCGCTGAGCAGCAAGCCGTTCGTGCACAGATAAACGTACTTCTTGCGCGCCACTAGGCCTTCCACGATCTCGGCAATCTGTGGATGCATCAGGGGTTCGCCGCCCGGAATGCTCACCAGCGGTGCCCCGCACTCCTCAACCGCCGCAAAGCACTGTTCCGGCGTAAGGTCCGTCTTCAGGATGTGGGCCGGATACTGAATCTTGCCGCATCCCGCGCAGGCCAGGTTGCAGCGCAGCAACGGCTCCAGCATCAGCACCACCGGATACTGCTTGCGGCCCCGCAGTTTCTGCCCGATGACGTAGCTCGCCACCGTCCACATCTGCGACACAGGTACGCCCATGCTTTGCGCTTATCCTCTCTAAATGAACAACTTGATCGAAATTGCGGCCCCGCGGATCAACGGTTTTTGATGTTGTCCGATGCCTTCATGATACTGAATAAACCAGCCCACGGCCAGTGACTCCGGGGCCGACCGCGCCATGGCCACCGCCCCGGCGAATATTCTTCCAGCTTGCACTGCTGAGTGTATCTTGCTGAATATAAATGGTGTTCGCGCGGTTGTCCTCCCGCGGTGCCCCATCTTTGCGCGTCTTGTCCGCAAAGGTGGGATTCTACAACTTCATCGATTTTGGGTTTTTCGAGCTCTTGATCAACAATCTTCAAATTCAATCGAAGTTTTCACGCTCATAGGCCCGCATATCAGGTGAAATCCTTAAGAACCTTCGGAATGCCCCCAAGTTCCCAGACTACCGGATTTCGTCATCCCCCGTGTCTTAACAAACGACCTCCATCGTCCGGAGCGTGGGACTCACGATGAGCCGTGCCTCTGTCGCGCGCTGTACGTCTTCGGCCTTTAAACCCGGAGCAACTTCAGCCAGCACCAGGCCCTCCGGCGTGACCTCGATGTAGGCCATCTCGGTCACGATGGTGTTGACGACTTTCACTCCCGTGAGCGGCAGCGTGCAGCGCCGGAGAATCTTTGGCTGGCCTTCTCGCGTGGTGTGCTCCATGGCAATGATCACGCGCCGCGCACCGGCAACCAGGTCCATGGCGCCACCCATGCCCTTGACCATTTTGCCCGGGATCATCCAGTTGGCGAGGTTGCCTTGCTCGTCGACCTCCATGGCGCCCAGCACGCTGAGATCGATGTGCCCGCCCCGGATCATGCCGAACGAGTCGGCGCTCGAGAAGTAGGCCGTGCCCGGGATCTCGCTCACGGTTTCCTTCCCTGCGTTGATGAGGTCGGTGTCTTCCTGCCCTTCGATGGGATACGGGCCGATGCCGAGCATGCCATTCTCGCTCTGCAGCACGACATGCATCCCGGGCGGAACGCAATTGGCCACCAGCGTGGGCATGCCGATCCCAAGGTTGACGTAGAAGCCGTCGCGCAATTCACGCGCGATACGCTTCACGATCCGATCGCGCTTCTCCGTGTCTTTAGGAGCTTTCGTCGTCGGAGTCGTTAGTCGTTGGTCGTTAGTCGTTGGCATGTTTGTCATCGGGTTTCGTTGCCGGCACTTGAATCGTAAGCCGTTCGTCTGGTCTGTGGTGCTTTTTCTCCGTCATCAATACAGTTTCTCGATCGATACTTTTGCTGGCGACTGGCGACTGGCGACTGGCGACTATCCTGCTTTTCGCACAGTACGTCGTTCGATCCGCCGCTCGTAAAGCGCCCCCTGAAAGATGCGTTTCACGAAGACGCTGGGCGTGTGCACCGAGTCGGGATCGAGTTCGCCGACTTCGACCAGGTGCTCGACTTCGGCGATAGTGATCGTTGCAGCCGTCGCCATCATCGGATTGAAGTTGCGCGCCGTCTTTCGATAGACGAGGTTGCCCCAGCGGTCCCCCTTCCACGCCTTGACGAAGGCGAAGTCCGCCTTGAGCGCGCGTTCCATCACATACGTGCGCCCGTCGAAATCGCGAGTCTCCTTGCCATCAGCGACAATCGTGCCCACACCCGTCGGAGTGAAGAAAGCCGGAATCCCCGCGCCGCCGGCCCGAATGCGTTCCGAGAAAGTCCCTTGGGGCACGAGATCGAGCTGCACCTTTCCCTTGAGGACCATCTCTTCGAGGAGCTTGTTCTCACCAACGTAGGTACCGATGTGCCGTTTGATCTGGCCGTTGGCGAGCAGCAGTCCCATGCCGAAGCCGTCGACGCCCGCGTTATTGCTGATGGTGGTGAGGTTCTTGACGCCTTTCTGGGCAAGCGCGCGGATGAGGTTCTCGGGCATGCCGCACAGCCCGAACCCACCGACCATGATGGTGGCGCCGTCGAATACGTCCTGAATCGCTTCTTCGGCGCTGGCAACGACCTTGTTCATGAGAGAAATTGTAGATCAGTTTCGAGTTTCGAGTTACAGAGCCAGGAGCCACGAGCTTCGAAAACCGGGTTCCCCCAGTTGCAGCTGAGATCCCGGGTTTGGAGCTACATGTGGTTTTCAGCCCTTGCTTTTCTCTGTGCCTCTGTGTCTCTGTGGTGAAATCGCCTTCGGCAGCTTCTCCTTCCTCAATTCGTGAGCGCGTTCAAACTCGACCGCCAGTTCGCGCGAGTCGAGGTTCTCCCGAATGTGAGCCAGGCGCTGCTCGAGCTTCAACAGCGCGTCGCCGATGTTTTTCTTGTTCGTGATTGCGATGTCACGCCACATCGAGTAGGGACTGGAGGAAATTCGGGTCATCTCGCGCAGAGCGCGGCCTCCAGCTTCGAGCAGTGGCGCATCGCCGAACTCGTCGACCAGAGAGGCGGCAAGCGCGGTCGAGATCATCTGGGGAAGATGGCTGATCCAGGCGCAGAGCTGGTCATGCTCCGTCGGAGGGACGTTCGCGATGCGGGCGCCAATCTTCTCCACCCATTCCAGAAACTCGCCGCTCAGGCCGCTGTCGATGTCCTGTCCGGGCAATGGCGTGACGAACCACGCCGCCCCGTGGAAGAGATCTGGATCGGCGAACTCCACGCCCGACTGTTCTTTGCCGGCCATCGGATGGCCCGCAAGAAAACGCTGGGATGCCGCTTTGCCGAAAATCTTTTGGGCGCGCGCCACGACTTCACCCTTGGTGCTGCCGACGTCGGTCAGCAAGCTTTTGGCGGAAAGGGCCGGGCCCAGGCGCTCGATGAGGTCGACAATGGCCACCACCGGAGTCGCGAGCACCACCACCGAGCTGCCCTGCACGGCGTCGGCAGGGTTGGTGATTCCAGCGTCAATCGCGCCTTTCTCCTGTGCACGCTCCAGCACGGGAGCGCGGTCGCATCCAATGATGCGGCCTGAGAATTTGCGCTTCTTGAGGGCGAGCGCGAGAGAGCCTCCGATGAGGCCAGTGCCGACAATGGTGATTTGGCGGATCGGCATCAGGGAATTTCAGATTGCAGATTTGAGATTGCAGATTTAAGCGGCATGGGAGCGGGTCACAAGTCTGAGATCATACATCTGCCGTCTGAAATAACGCACGCTGCGGGATTGCATCATGGCTCGTGGGGCTTACGCCCACATCGCCGGAGTATCGCGCCTAAGGACCGCGCTTTCTCTGAAAGCCTGCGCGGACTTACGTCCGGGCTAGTATCTGCCGTCCCTCCGGGAGTGTTGTGTGGAGATCTCCCGCGCCAGAGCACACTCGCATTCGCGAGATTGAGCCGCCAATGATACACCGCTTGCCAGAGTTGGAGTGAAGCTCCGTTGATCCGCTACCGGATGGTTCTACCCACCGCCGGGGCGATGAGCCGCAATTCATTCATCAGAGTCGTGAATTGCGCGGGAAACAGCGACTGCGCCCCATCCGAAAGAGCCTTGTCCGGATTGCTGTGGACTTCAATCAAAAGCGCGTCAGCACCCGCCGCCACGGACGCGCGTGCCATGGGCGGCACCTTGTCGCGGCGCCCGGTGCCGTGCGACGGATCGGCCGTCATCGGAAGGTGTGAGAGCTTGTGCACGATCGGGATGGCCGAGATGTCCATGGTATTGCGCGTGTAGGTTTCGAATGTCCGGATACCGCGTTCGCAAAGAATGACTTCATAGTTGCCGCCGCTCATGATGTACTCGGCTGAGAGCAGCAATTCTTCGATCGTGGCCGCGATGCCGCGCTTCAGCAGAACCGGCTTGCGGCCCTTCCCCAGTTCGCGCAGCAGGTTGAAGTTCTGCATATTGCGCGCCCCGACCTGCAGGATGTCCACATACGGGAGCATGAGCGGGATCTGCGAAATTTCCATGACCTCGCTGATGACCAGCAAGCCGTGTTTGTCGGCGGCTTCACGCATGAGCTTGAGGCCTTCTTCTCCCATCCCTTGAAATGAATAGGGAGAGGAACGCGGCTTGAACGCTCCCCCGCGGAGCACCCGCGCCCCGGCTTCGGCCACTTGTTCGGCGATCTGAAAAATCTGATCGTGCGACTCGATCGAGCAGGGTCCGGCCATGACCACTACTTCCTTGCCGCCGATTTCGACGCCGTTGCGGAGACGCACCGTCGTGCCCTCGGGTCGAAAGGATTTCCCCGCCAGTTTGTATGGCGACGAGATGCGGTGGACCTCCTGCACACCCGGAAGCACCTCGAACATAGCGATGTCGACTTCCGGCCGTGCGCCGACGGCGCCCAGCACAGTCTGGCGGGCTCCGGTCGAGCGATGGACCTCGAAGCCCAGTTGCACGAGATGGTCGATGACCGCCTGAATCTGGTCTTCCGTCGCTATGTCTTGCATGGCTACGATCATAGAAAGGCAGCTACTAGCTTCTGGCTATTGGCTCTAGGCTTTCAACTCTTGATTTTCGTGAACTGCAACGGATGGAACTCGCTCCATTATGGCTGAATGTGAAAAACAATTTGTCACGCATCAGTCTTTTAGATCCCGGTCAAACTCGGACTCTCCCAGTGGAGGAGCTTCCTCCACAATCTCGTCCTTCTGAACGTTGCGCATGACATCCATGATGCGCTCGTAGATCTGTACCAGATGACGATGCTGCAAGGGGCCCCGGTTCTGCTGTTGAACCTGTTCGAGCACGATGCGCTCGCGGTCAGGTTCGTATATAGGAAGGCTGGTCTGGCGCTTGAGACGGCCGATTTCCTGCGCGGCTTGTGCGCGCTGATTCAGGATCTCGACCAGTTGCTCGTCGATTGCATCGATCTTCTTGCGCCAGTCAGCAATGTCCATACCGTCGCCAATGCCCGATCAGACAGCAACATGGCTGCGGCTCTGCCCTGAAAATGCCTCAGCGCCAGCGTCCATGAGCGGTAAGTGCAATCTTACAGTATTGGGGTTTCCGGCCAGAGACTACCGAACCCGGTGTCACATTGAACTGGCGCTTGTGCGCGCCATCACGTCTGCTTCCGTGGGATGAAGCTATGATCGCGTCAGCGTTACCTCATACTTTGGACGTCCTCGCCTCAGTGACGCAAACCACGCTTCGTGTTCTCGATCGTTTGGGCGCAAAGCGACGTAGCCAGAAGCATTTGCCTGTCCACCAGCAAGTCGGCCGCCGGGGCGAAGAGGATGCCTATTTCTACCTGAGAAAGCTTGGCTACGTGATGGTCGCACGCAACCACCGTTCTGCTGGCCGGCGTGGGGAGATCGACCTGATCGGCTGGGATAGCGGTATTCTTTGTTTCATCGAGGTAAAAACCCGGACGTCCTACGATGTGAAACCCG
>JGI12627J18819_10000108_pt1 | contig 29192 bp, 24 predicted proteins | sample TexAe_OM1H0_M2_FD_18819 | JGI IMG/M metagenome (IMG submission 18819)
CGCGACGGCGGCCCGGTTCGCGCCGCTTGCGACGGGCACGGATACAGGCGGATCCATTCGCCAGCCGGCCGCGCTCTGCGGCGTCACCGGGCTGAAACCGACGTACGGACGCGTGTCACGCTACGGGATGATCGCCTTCGCCTCCAGTCTCGATCAGGCCGGCGTGTTCGCGCGCAGCGCTGCCGATGCGGCTTACGCCTTGCAGGTCATGGCCGGCTTCGATCCGCGCGACTCAACCAGCGTCGATGTGCCCGTGCCGGACTATTCGAAAGGGCTCGGGGCACCGCTCAAGGGATTGAGGATCGGGCTCCTGCGTGAATTCTTCGATGGCCTCGAGCCGCGCAACGCGGCGCTCATTGAAGAGGCGCTGAACATTTACACCGGCCTTGGAGCGGAAATGCGCGAGGTGAGCCTGCCGCACCTGCCGCTGTCGGTGCCGACCTATTACGTCGTGGCGCCCGCCGAGTGCTCCTCGAACCTGTCGCGCTTCGACGGCGTGCGTTTCGGCTACCGTTGCGAAAACCCGAAGGACCTGCTGGACCTGTACAAGCGCTCGCGCGGCGAGGGGTTCGGCGCCGAGGTGAAGAGGCGCATCATGACGGGTACCTATGTGCTGTCGGCCGGCTACTTCGACGCATACTATTTGAAAGCGCAGAAAGCACGCCGTCTGATCACGGACGATTTTCGGTCGGCGTTCGAGAAGGTGGATCTCGTGATCGGTCCCACCACGCCGACGCCGGCCTTCGAGATCGGCGCGAAGATGAATGATCCGGTGCTCATGTATTTGAACGACATCTATACCATCGGCGCCAATCTGGCCGGCCTTCCGGGCATCTCGGTGCCTTGCGGATTCGTTGACGGGTTGCCCATGGGCTTGCAGCTGATCGGACCGCATTTCGCGGAGGCGAAGATCCTGAATGCGGCCCATCAATATCAGCAAGCCACGGATTGGCACACGCACGCGCCGAAGGGGTACGAGGAATGAGCAACTGGGAGGTTGTCATCGGTCTCGAGATTCACGCGCAGCTGGCGACGCGCTCGAAGATTTTTTCAGGATCGGCAACCGCCTACGGGGCGCCGCCGAACACCCAGGCTAATCTGGTCGATTTGGCCTATCCCGGCGTGCTGCCGGTATTGAATGCCAGCGCGGTGCAGATGGCAGTTAAGTTCGGGTTGGCAGTCGATGCCAGCGTGGCCCGCCGCTCCGTGTTCGCCCGCAAGAATTACTTCTATCCGGACTTGCCCAAAGGCTACCAGATCAGCCAGTACGAGCTGCCGGTGGTGGCGCGCGGCACGCTCAAAGTGCTGCTGGACGACGGGGCCGAAAAGATCGTCGGCATCACGCGGGCGCACCTCGAGGAAGATGCCGGCAAATCACTGCACGAAGGGCTGCCCAACGCGTCCGGCATCGATCTGAATCGCGCCGGCACGCCGTTGCTCGAAATCGTCTCGGAGCCCGACATGCGTTCCGCCAAGGAAGCCGTCGCGTACATGAAGAAGATCCACACCCTCGTGCGGTATCTGGAGATTTGCGACGGCAACATGCAGGAGGGCTCGTTCCGCTGCGACGCGAACGTGTCAGTGCGGCCCAAGGGCCAGGAAAAATTCGGCACGCGCGCCGAAATCAAGAATCTGAATTCTTTCCGCTTCGTCGAGAAGGCGATTCAATTCGAAGTGGCGCGGCAGATCGAACTCATTGAGAGCGGCGGCAAGGTGGTGCAGGAAACTCGCCTGTACGATTCCGACAAGGACGAAACCCGCTCGATGCGCTCCAAAGAAGAGGCGAACGACTATCGCTACTTCCCGGACCCGGACCTGTTGCCGGTGGAGATCGATGACGCTTTCATCGATTCGGTGCGCAAGACCCTGCCCGAGCTGCCCGACCAGAAGGCCGCGCGCTTCGCCAAAGACTTTGGTCTGTCTGCCTACGACGCCGGGGTATTGAGCGCGAGCCGCGAGCTCGGCGCCTACTTCGAAGCCGTGGTCGCGGGCTTGGGCGCAGCCCATGCGAAGCTGGCGGCGAATTGGGTCATGGGCGAATTCTCCAGCGCTTTGAACCGCGACAGCGTCGAGATACAGCTCGCGAGAGTAGATCCGATCGCGCTCATCGGCCTTCTGCAAAGAATCGTGGATGAGACCATTTCCGGCAAGATAGCCAAGGAAGTGTTCGAGGCAATGTGGTCCGAGGGCAAATCCGCGGACGCCATCATCGAGGCCAAAGGGTTGCGGCAAATCACCGACTCGGGCGCCCTCGAGAGCGTCATCGACTCCGTCATCGCAGCGAACCCGAAGCAATTGGCGGAATACCGCTCGGGCAAGGACAAGCTGTTCGGGTTTTTTGTCGGTCAGGCGCAGAAAGCGACGGGAGGCAAGGCGAATCCCGCGCAGCTGAACGAGCTGCTGAAGAAAAAACTGGGCGGCGGCGGAAATGCATGATCGAGACACGCTGCACCGTTTCCTGTTCGAGCGCTTCCCGATCCGCGGGCATCTCGTGCACCTTGATGCCGCTTGGCGGGCTCTGATCGAGCACCGCGATTATCCGGACGTCATCCGCGAAACCCTGGGCGAGGCAGTCGTTGCATCGCTGCTGCTGGCAGCGACGATCAAGTTCGAGGGGGTGTTGTCGCTGCAGCTGCAGGGCAACGGCCCGATGCACCTGCTGCTGGCGCAGTGCACGAGCGGCTTGGGAGTGCGCGGCCTGGCGCGCTATCGAGACTTGGGCGACGCGCCTGCAGCGGACATCCGCAATCTCATCGGCGAAGGGAATCTGACCGTCACCCTGGAGACCGACGACGGGGCGCAGCGCTATCAGGGAATCGTGCCCATCGAAGGCGAACGCCTGGCCGAGTCCCTGCAGGCGTATTTCCAAAATTCCGAGCAATTGCCGACGCGGCTGTGGCTGCATGCCGATGCCACCGGCGCTTCCGGCATGTTGCTGCAAAAGCTTCCCGGGAATGGCTCGCTACCGGNCGCCGAAAGCGCGGAGATCGATGACGCGTGGCGCCGCGTTCAGATCATCGGCGAGACCCTGACTCCGGAAGAGTTGCGCACGCTCGCCGACGCGGAAATTTTGCATCGCCTGTTCAGCGAAGACGACCTGCGCCTGTTCGAGCCTTCGCCCGTGTATTTTCGTTGCCGCTGCTCGCGCGAGCGGGTCGCCGGCATGCTGCAGGGCCTGGGCGAAAAGGAAACACGCAGTGTCATCGAGGAGCGCGGCAAGGTGGAAGTGCACTGCGATTTCTGCAACCGCGCCTACGTGTTCGACCCGGTGGACGTCGAGCAATTGTTCAAGGCGCCGGTAGCGGCGGATTCCGGCAGCTCGGTGCACTGAACCAACGGCATGCTCGCCAGAGCAGCGCTCATCGCGATTTTGTTCATCGCCGCCGCGGAGCAGCCGGACAGCCACGCTGCCGGCGATGATCAGCCCTTCTACGCGACTCGATTTGAAAGAGATCCCTCGGCTGCCACGCTGACGTCGCTGGGCCGCGCGCTGTTTTTCGATCCCGCGCTCTCGGCATCGGGAAAAATCTCCTGCGCCTCCTGCCACGATCCTCAGCATGACTTTGGGCCGCCCAATGCCCTCGCAGTCCAGCGAGGCGGGGGCAATGGGAGCAGTTTCGGCGCGCGCGCGGTGCCTTCGCTCAAGTACACACAGGCTGTGCCCCCCTTCACAGAACATTTCGTGGACGATGACGGAGATGACAGCGTGGATCAAGGTCCCGCCGGCGGCCGAATGTGGGACGGCCGCGCTTCGTCCTTCCACGATCAGGCGCGCCTGCCGCTGTTCTCGCCCTTTGAAATGGCGAATCCGAATTCCGATGCCGTGATCGTCAGAGTCGAGTCCCGCCACGCGCAGCAATTTCGTGAGGCTTACGGCGCCGGCATTTTTGCGGACAAGCGGCTGGCGTTCAAGGGCGTGCTCCTGGCGCTCGAGGCATATCAGCAAAGTTCCGCAGAGTTCTATCCCTACAGCAGCAAGTACGATGCGTATCTGCGGCATCAGGCGGCGTTGAGCGCGCAGGAGATGCGCGGCCTTGCGGCGTTCAACGATACGGAAAAGGGCAATTGCGCGCGCTGCCATCCCAGCGCGATGCAGAAAGGCGCCTTTCCTCAGTTCACCGACTTCGGTTTCGCCGCCATCGGTGCGCCGCGCAATGCCGCCATTCCCGCGAACGCGCAACACGAGTACTTTGACCTTGGGTTGTGCGGACCGATGCGGGCGGACTTGAAGGAGCGGCACGAATACTGCGGCATGTTCCGCACGCCTTCATTGCGCAATGTGGCCCGGCGACCGGTGTTCTTTCATAACGGTGTGTTTCGTTTCCTGGACGACGTAGTGCGTTTCTACGCGCAACGCGATACCCGGCCGGAAAAGTGGTATCCGCGCGCGAGCGACGGCAGCATTCTGAAGTTCGATGACCTGCCTGGGGTGTATCTCGGCAATCTGGATGTTCAGGCGCCGTTCGACCGCCGCGCGGGCGACGCGGAGGCATTGAGCGAGCAGGATATTGCCGACATCGTCGCTTTTCTCAAGACTCTGAACGATGGTTACAAGGCGGAAGGCTCGTAGTGTGCCCTTGCGCCATATGTCGCAGTTGACTGTTCAGAGCGCCGAGACGCCCGCGAGCTGGGTGAGGCTTTGGCTGCGAGTGAGCGCGATGAACTCTCTTATATACGCAGCGTCTGCCGCAGCCCGCGTGGTCGCCGCATAGAGTTCGCAGCGCAAGCCGGATTGCCCGATCGGGCGCGAGACTACGTAGCCGCGCTCTATATAGTTTCCGACAGTCCAGGAGGGCAGGGCCGCGATGCCGCGTCCGCTCGCCACGAGCTGCAGGATGGCGACGGTCAGTTCCGCGGTGCGCCGTTTGGGGTTGACGTTGGCCGGCATCAGGCAGTGCTTCATGACATCCAGCATTTCGTCGGGCACGGGATAGGTGATGAGCGTTTCGTCGGCGAAGTCCTTGGCATCCAGATAGGGTTTTGCCGCCAGTCGGTGCCGCGGACTCATGAGCGCTACGCTTTCATAGCGAAACAGCGGACTGAAGACGATATTGGGCTGCTCTTCCTGCGGATCGTGGATGATGGCCAGCTCAGCTTCGCCTTGGTCCAAGAGCGGCAAGGGATCCTTCAAGAATCCTGAAATGATGTCGAGTTCGACCTCGGGCCAAAGGGTGCGATAGGCATCCATTGCCGGCATCAGCCAATCGAAGCAGTTGTGGCACTGAACGGCGACCCGCAAAGGCCCGGCGTGACCTTGTGCCAGGCGGGCCACATCGCGTCCGGCCTCCGCCACTTGCGGCAAGACGGTACGCGCGAGCCCCAGTAGCCGCTGCCCAATCGCGGTGAATCGCAGGGGCCGAACATTCTTTTCCACCAGCGCGGCGCCGTAGTGGCTTTCCAAGGTCTTGAGCTGGTGGGACAAGGCGGATTGGGTCAAAAACAGCCGGGCGGCAGCTTTTGACAAGCTTCCGCACTCAGAAAGGGCCAGCAGGGTCTCCAAATGGCGGATTTCGAGGGCTGTGGACGACATGAGCCTAATTCATTCCGGATATTAAAATAATGAGATTGAATCAAATCCTAGGCTGAACCATGCTGAATGTCGAGGTGCTGTCCGTAAGGTCTCCAAATGGCTGATCCAATCGTTTCATTCGAGTTTTTCCCGCCCGGGGACGAAGCCATGGCCGCACAGCTGTGGCAGTCCGTCGAACGGCTCGCGCCTTTATGTCCGAGCTTTGTCTCGGTGACCTACGGCGCAGACGGCTCGACCCGGACTCGGACGCACGAATTCGTGCAACGGGTTCTGGCGGAAACGGACCTGCGAGTGGCGCCGCACCTCACTTGCGTCGGCGCCTCGCGCGAAGAGGTGCTTGAGATCGCGCACGCTTATTGGCAATTGGGCGTGCGCCACTTGGTGGCGCTGCGCGGCGATGCGCCGGCCGCCAGCCTTTCCGCCGATGGCCGCTATCAGCCGCATCCCGGCGGATTCGCGTATGCCTCTGACCTGGTCGGCGGCTTGAGCCAAGCCGGCGACTTCGAAATATCGGTGGCCGCCTATCCTGAGGGTCATCCCGAGTCCGGCGGCGTCAATGCTGATTTGGAGAACTTGAAGCGCAAGGTGGACGCGGGAGCCCGGCGCGCCATCACGCAATTCTTTTTTGAACCCGACTTATTTTTGCGCTATCGCGACCGCTGCGCGACGGCCGGCATCAATGCGAGCATCGTTCCTGGAATTCTTCCTATCACGCGCTTTCCGCAATTGCTGCGCTTCGCCGCCCGCTGCGGCGCTTCGGTGCCCGATTGGCTGCGCAGCCGATTTGACGGGCTGGACGACGATCCCGACACGCGCAGGATGATCGCGGCGAATGTCGCGATCGAACAGGTGCAGCGGCTGCGCCAGCACGGCGTAGACGAGTTTCACTTCTACACGTTGAACCGCGCCGAGTTGGCCTACGCCATCTGCCATGCCTTGGGCCTCCGCCCGCGCGTCAAGCAGGCCAGGGTAGCCTGATGTCTGGGCCTTCTTCCCCGACCGACGCATTCACTGCGCTGCTGCGAGAGCGCGTGGCGATTCTGGATGGCGCAATGGGCACGATGATCCAGCGTCATCGCTGCAGCGAAGAGCAGTTTCGCGGCGAACGGTTCAAGCAATGGCGCAGCGATGTGCGCGGCAACAACGACCTGTTGACCCTGACTCAGCCGAAGATCATCGCCGACATTCATCGCGCCTACTTCGATGCAGGGGCGGATGTCATTTCAACCAACACGTTCAATTCGACCTCGATCTCGCAAGCCGATTACGGCATGCAGGACCTGGTGGGAGAGTTGAACCTTGAAGCTGCACGTCTCGCGCGCAGTGTCGCAGACGAGGTCGGCGCGGCGAGCGGCGTGCAGCGCTTCGTGGCGGGCGCTTTGGGCCCCACCAATCGCACCGCCTCGTTGTCGCCGGACGTCAACGATCCGGGGTTTCGCAACGTCAGTTTCGATCAGCTCGTGGCTGCGTATTCCGAGGTCACACGCGCGCTCATGCAGGGCGGCGTCGACCTGATTCTGATCGAGACGATTTTCGACACGTTGAATGCCAAGGCCGCATTGTTCGCGGTTCGGCAGGTGTTCGACGAGGCCGACAGCGAATTGCCCATCATCGTTTCCGGCACGATTACCGATGCGTCGGGCCGCACGCTCTCTGGGCAGACGACGGAAGCCTTTTGGAATTCCATCCGCCACGCCAAACCTTTGGTGGTGGGCTTGAATTGCGCGCTCGGCGGCAGGCAGCTTCGGCCCTATATCGAGGAGCTTTCCCGCATTGCCGGCACTTACGTGTGCGCGTACCCGAATGCTGGATTGCCCAATGCCTTCGGCGAATACGACGAAACCGCCGGGCAGACCTCGGAAATTTTNCGCGAATTTGCGGCGAGTGGTTTCGTCAACATGGTGGGCGGCTGCTGCGGCACGACGCCTGAGCACATCAAGGCCATCGCGCGCGCCGTCAAAGGCGTGAAGCCCCGCGCCATTCCTCGCGTTGCGACGGCGTGCCGTTTGAGCGGCTTGGAACCGCTGACGATTGACGACAGCAGCTTGTTCGTCAATGTCGGCGAACGCACCAACGTGACCGGCTCGGCCAAATTTCGCAAGTTGATCGAGGCTGGCGACTACGCGGCGGCGGTCGACGTGGCTCGCCAGCAGGTCGCGAACGGCGCGCAAGTGATCGACGTCAACATGGACGAGGGCATGCTGGATTCGCAGGCCGCGATGGTAAAGTTCTTGAGCCTGATCGCGGGCGAGCCGGACATCGCGCGTGTGCCCATCATGATCGACTCGTCGAAATGGTCGGTGATCGAGGCCGGGCTCAAGTGCATACAAGGCAAAGGCATCGTCAATTCCATCAGCCTGAAGGAAGGCGAGGAAGCCTTCTTGACGCACGCCCGGCTATGTTTGCGCTACGGCGCCGCAGTCGTCGTGATGGCGTTCGATGAAAAAGGCCAGGCCGACACCATCGACCGCAAGGTGAACATCTGCCAGCGCGCCTATCGGATTTTGACCGAGCGGATCCAGTTTCCGCCCGAAGACATCATCTTCGACCCGAACATCTTCGCAGTGGCCACGGGCATCGAAGAGCACAACCGCTACGGACTCGATTTCATCGAAGCGGTCGCCGCCATCAAGGAGCGTATGCCGGCGGCGCGCACCAGCGGCGGCGTCAGCAATGTGTCGTTCTCGTTCCGCGGCAACGATCGGGTGCGCGAGGCGATGCACTCGGTGTTCCTGTATCACGCGATCCGCGCCGGGCTCTCGATGGGCATCGTCAATGCCGGCCAGCTCGCCATTTACGAGGATATCGATCCAGAACTGCGCGAGCGCGTCGAGGATGTGATTCTCGCGCGCCGCGCTGATGCGACCGAGCGGCTGCTGGAAATCGCGGAGCGCTTCAAGGGCGGCGGCGCGCAGAAGCGCGGCGATGACCTGGAGTGGCGCAAGCTGCCCGTCGCGGAACGCCTGCAGCACGCGCTGATCAAGGGATTGGATGAGTTCGTATTCGAAGATACCGAAGAGGCGCGGCTGCAGTCGAAGCGGCCCCTCGATGTCATCGAAGGTCCGCTGATGGACGGCATGAACGTGGTCGGAGATCTGTTCGGCGCCGGCAAGATGTTCCTGCCGCAGGTGGTGAAATCGGCGCGCGTCATGAAAAAGGCCGTCTCTGTGCTGATTCCCTACATCGAAAAGGAAAAATCAGGGGCAAGCCGCTCCAATGGCAAGGTGGTCATCGCGACCGTGAAGGGCGATGTGCACGACATCGGCAAGAACATCGTCGGCGTGGTGCTGCAATGTAATAACTTCGAGGTCGTCGATCTCGGCGTCATGGTGTCCTGCGAAAAGATTCTCGAGGCGGCGACGCGCGAAGGCGCGAATCTGATCGGCCTGTCCGGGCTGATCACGCCGTCACTCGATGAAATGGTGCATGTCGCTAAAGAAATGCAGCGCTTGGGCTACAAGCAGCCGCTCTTGATCGGCGGCGCCACCACTTCGCCGGCGCACACGGCGGTGAAAATCGATCCCCAATACGCGGGAGCGGTGGTGTACGTCAAGGACGCATCGCGCTCCGTGGGTGTCTGCCAGCAGCTGGTCACCGCGAGTTCGCGCGATGCCTATGTCGCGACCCTGAAGGCGGATCACGAGCGCCGGCGCGAGCAGCACCGCAACAAGGGCGCCAAGGCGCCGCAGTTGTCGCTGCCGCAGGCGCGCGCCAAGAAGTTCAAGATCGATTGGGCGGCGTATTCGCCGCCGGTGCCGACATTCTTCGGCACCAAGACCTTTGACGACTATCCGCTTTCAGAGCTGGTGTCTTACATCGATTGGATGCCGTTTTTCAATGCCTGGGAATTCGCCGGCAAGTTTCCCGACATCTTGACGGACGAGATCATAGGCGAGGCCGCGAGCAACCTGTACGCCGATGCCAGGCGCATGTTGGATAAATTGGTGGCCGAAAAATGGCTGAAGGCCCGCGCAGTTGTCGGTTTCTTCCCCGCCAACAGCGTGGGGGACGATGACATCAATGTGTACACGGATGAATCGCGCCAGCATGTGCAGATGCGGCTGCATAATCTGCGGCAGCAAAAGTCCAAGCCGCAGGATCAGGCACAGCTGTGCCTGAGCGATTTCGTGGCGCCTGCGCAGAGCGGCCGCGCCGACTATATAGGAGCTTTTGCCGTGACCGCGGGCATCGGCATCGATGAACATGTGGCGCGATTCGAGGCACAGCATGACGACTACAGCAGCATCATGCTCAAGGCGCTTGCAGATCGTTTGGCGGAAGCGCTGGCGGAGCGCCTGCACGAAAGGACGCGGCGGGAGTTCTGGGCTTACGCGCCGCGCGAGCAGTTCAACAACGAGGGCTTGATTCGCGAGGAATATCAAGGCATCCGTCCGGCCCCGGGATACCCTGCTTGCCCGGACCACACGGAAAAGGCGCTGTTGTGGCGCTTGCTGGATGCCGAGCGCAACGCGAGTTTACATTTGACGGAATCGTTTGCGATGCTGCCCACAGCGGCGGTGAGCGGGTTTTATTTTTCCCACCCGAAAGCGCACTATTTCGGCGTCGGCAAGATTGACCGCGATCAAGTGGCCAACTATGCCCAACGCAAGGGATTTACGATGAACCAAGCAGAACGTTGGCTGGCGCCCATCCTCGGTTACGAACCTGAAGCAGCGGACGCCGCTGATGCTGCCTAGCGCGGGACGGGCGGCTTTTGTCACCGGCGGAACGGGCTTTGTAGGACTCAATCTGGTCCGGGAACTGATGGTTCGAGGCTGGGACGTAACCGCGCTGCATCGACCCTCCTCGGAACTGAAGCTCCTCAAGCGATTCCACCCGAAGCTCGTAGCGGGGGACTTGAGCGATGCGAAGTCGCTGATCGCGGCAATTCCAACGGGAACCGACACGGTTTTCCACGTTGCCGGCAACACCAACATGTGGCGCGGCGGAAATGCGCAGCAAACCCGCGACAATGTCGAGGGCACGCGCAACGTGGTCGAGGCGGCGCTGGCCAAGAAGGTGCGCCGCCTCATCGTCACCTCGTCGATTTCCGCCTACGGTCTCGTCGACGGCGAGATCACCGAGGAGACGCCCAGTCTTGCGGCAAATTCCAGCGTCAATTATCAAAAAACCAAATGGCAGGCGCAGGAGATTGCTCGCGCCGCGGTTCCCAAGGGTCTCGAAGTGGTGATTATGCAGCCCGGCGCGATCATGGGACCTTACGATATAGGCACTTGGTCGCGGCTGTTCGCGATGGTTCGCGACGGCAAGCTCCCGGGTGTTCCGCCGTCCTTGTTGACCTTCGCGCATGTGCGTGAGGTGGTCGCGGCGCATATTGCAGCAACGGACAAGGGAAAGAATGGGGCCTCGTACCTGCTGGGCGGCGAGAACAGAACCATGATGGATCTGGTGAGCGAGATTTCCGCGCTCCTCGGCAAACCAAAACCGACCAAGGAAACGCCCTTGTCGCTGTTGCGAATGGTTGCCGCGGTGGGCGATATCGCGAGCCGCTTCACCGGCAAAGAACCGCCGATCACGCCGGAGGTCGGCCGCATGATGAGCCGCCGAGTCAGCGTCACCTCCGCGAAAGCGAAACGGGAACTCTGCTATCGGGTGGTTCCGCTGAAAGACATGGTGAAGGACTGCTACGACTGGATGGTCGCGGAAGGCCGGATTTGAGCTGATCTCGCCGCAAGACCTGATCTTGTCGGGAGCGCCTCACCGTCCCGGCTTTGACGCCAGATTGCCCTGAGCCTCTACCGAGAGCTCGTTCCACTTCTCCCAGGTCTCGATACGCCGCCCGTACTCCGCGCGCGTCATCGGCAATCCTCCGGAACCAAAGAAAATGCGCAGTGGCGGATCCTGTGCATCGACCAGCTTTAAAATCGCCCGGCCGGTGGCCTCCGGATCTCCCGGTACATTGTCTTTGCGAAAGGATGCGATGGCGGCGCGAGCCCCATCGTAGGCGGGAATTGCGGCGGCGCGTATGGCCGAGGCCCCGCCCCAATCGGTGGCGTATCCGCCCGGCTCGACGATCGTTACCTTGATGCCGAAACCCGCGACCTCCGCCGCCAGGGCCTGGCTGAATCCCTCGAGACCCCATTTCGATGCGTGGTACAGGCCGATGGTGGGAAACGCGTTGACGCCGCCGATGGAGGACACCTGAATGATGTGTCCCGAACCTTGTGCGCGCATGACGGGAAGTGCCGCTTGCGTGACCCACAGCGCCCCGAACAAATTGGTTTCGATCTGCGCGCGAGCTTCCTGCTCGTTGACCTCCTCTATCGCGCCGAATAGTCCGTAACCTGCATTGTTGATCACCACGTCGAGACGGCCGAAACGCTTATGCGCCTCCGCGATCGCCGCATCGACTTCGCTCTTATTGGTAACGTCGAGCTTGAGCACCGCGACTTGCCGGCCGTAGCGCTGAGTCAATGGCGCGAGCGTCTCCACCTTGCGGGCCGTGGCAGCGACCTGATCGCCGCGCGCCAGCGCCGCCTCCGCCCACACGCGGCCAAAACCTTTGGATGTGCCCGTTATGAACCAGACTTTCTGTGCCATATGTANCTCGATTGCGCCGCGGAAGTGCTTACACTAACGCAAATCGCTGCTAACAACGAACGGCCGCTGCAACCGCGGCGTCGGTTGGTCAGAGCCGNTCGCGACCGAGCGACCGAGCGACNNAGCNACGTAGCAACTAGCAACTAGCGTCGAGCGGCGGAGAGGATCTCCTTCGCGAGCCTCGTGTAATCGCCATCAAAGTGGTGGCCGCCTTTGAGCTTCACCACATGGAATTTATCAGGGTCCAATTTGGGGCAGAGCGAATCGTGCTCATCCTCGCCGTAGATGCAGAGCACGGGAATTCCGGCAATGCGATTGACCTCCGGCAAGGTTGCGGGACCCGAATTGTCGTCGGAAATCCAGTTCGTGACATGGAATTCGAACAGCGCGTGCTCGGACATGCCCAGGATTGCGGCTAGCGCGACTTGATTGCGCGTCTCCGGCGGCAAGCGATTCACGGCGAAGGGCAGGACATCGGCGCCTTGCGAATAGCCGATGAGCAGCGCTTTCTTTTTGTTGAAGTGCGTCAGGTAGTACCGAATCAAGCGATCGGTGTCGGCTGCCAGTCCCTCGGGCGTTCGTTTGGTCCAGTAGTAGCGCAACGAATCGAGGCCGACGACAGGAATGCCTTGAGCGCTCAGGGCGGCCGCGATGTCCTGATCGAGTCCCGCCCAGCCGCCATCGCCGGACATGATGATGGCAAAGGAATCCGAGGGCGCAACGTTGGTCAGTGCGGGAACCTCGACCACCGGTAGATCGACCAGGGCTGCAGGCGGGGGCGCAAGGCCACGATTGAGCCTCGCGGCGACGAGCGTCGAGAACGCCGCCACGACTGAAGGCGTGTTCACTTCCGGAATCACCGCGATGGCTGCGCCATGCACCTGGGCTATGAAGTCGCGGCTCGCCGCTAGGGGACAGCTGGCGTCGTTCATCGGCCGCAGAGTGACCCAGGGGTTCGCCAAGGACTTGATTGGTTTCAGCTCCAGGCCTGTGCCGTGTTCGCCGTGCGTGAGTTCGAGTCCCGATCCTTTGCAAATTGGCTTGTCCAGCTTCATGTGCGGACAGAAACCCAAGCTCATCGCTGCTGCGAACGTGTCCTTTGGGGCCTGCGCCAGCGCTGCATAGGCCATATCGCCGCCGGAGCCGACGCCAACCAGCAGCGGCGCGAGGTACGTGGAATTATGAAAGTAAGCCTGAACGAAGTGACTCAGATTTTCCAAATCTCCGTCCGGGAAAACGCAGTCCGCGCCGTCTGCTTCGAGGACTGATTTGAATTTGGGATAGTCGATACCCGCCACCATCGCGCCCTGCTGCGACAGCTGCAGTGCCAGTGTCTCAGCTGCGTTGTTCCAGCCATCTTCACCCGAGAGCAAGAGTACGAAGCTCGTGGCGGCGCCCCTGGGCGCGTAAACCGCCAGGTCCTTGAAGCGCCCATGACTCAAATGCGCCGGATTCGCGGCCGCCTGGCCGCTGAGGAGTAGAACTGTGATCAATATGACAAGCGATTTCATCGGACCGTCATACTCGCCATAGAGAATGCCTGGTAATGCAAACGATCGACCTCGTGTATATCAATGCGGGAGGGGGACATCGCGCGGCTGCTACCGCTCTCGAAGCAGCAATCCGCGACCAAGGCAGAGACTGGCAGGTCAGGCTGGTCAATCTATTCGAGGTCCTCGATCCTCAAGACGTCTTTCGCAGAACCACCGGGGTCAAGCCCGAAGACTACTACAACGTGCGCCTGGCGCGCGGCTGGACCATAGGGTTGGCGCAAGAGCTGCGCATTCTGCAGATGCTGATCCGATTGAGCCACAGATCCTTGGTTTCGCAGCTGCGCCGTCACTGGCAGGGGAGCAGACCGGATCTGGTTGTCTCCTTGGTGCCCAACTTCAATCGAGCCATGTACCAGGCACTGGCCCATGCCTGTCCTGACGTCCCCTACGCCACGATTCTGACGGATCTGGCCGATTTTCCGCCGCATTTCTGGATCGAGCCCAATCAAGCACAGCACTTCATCTGCGGCACGCCGCGCGCGACGGCGCAGGCGCGCGCGACGGCCAGGAAGGACGCGCACATATACGAAGTTTCGGGAATGATCATCAATCCGAACTTCTATCGCGACCTGAAATTGGACCGGCGCGCCGAAATGGTCAAGCTGGGTCTGGATCCGGATCGACCGACCGGCATCGTGATGTTCGGCGGGCACGGCTCGCGCGTCATGCGCGGAATCGCGAAGCGCCTGGACGATGTGCAGCTCATTATGATCTGCGGCCACAATGCGTCATTGGCGGACAAGCTTCGGACGCTCGAGCCCTCGGCGCCGCGGGCGATCGTCGGCTTCACCTCGCAGATGAGCTATTACATGCAGCTCAGCGATTTCTTCATCGGCAAACCCGGGCCGGGAAGCATCAGCGAGGCCGTGCAGCAAGGGTTGCCGGTCATTGTCGTGCGCAACGCATTTACGATGCCCCAAGAACGCTATAACACCGAGTGGGTCGAGGAGAATGGCGCCGGCGTAGTGCTCGACTCATTCAAGCTGATCCGCGACGGCGTTGCACAGGTGGCGGGCAACATCGATGTCTATCGCGCCGGCGTCAAACGAATGCACAACCGGGCGGTATTCGAGATCCCCGGCATTTTGGAACGGATTCTAGCGACGCCTGCTCGGATAGGCGTCGATTTCATTCATCATCTCCGCCCCGCCGAGCGCCTGCATCTGTCCTAGGATCCAGTCGCGTCTTTGCTGTACGTAGGCGGATGGCGCGGCGGCAAGCAACTTTTGCGGACTGGGCAGGACGGCGGCCAGGGTTGCCGAGTCGCTGCGGCTCAGCTTTGAGGCGGGNTTTTGAAAGAAGCTCTCGGCCGCGGCTTCGGCGCCGTAAATGCCGTAGCCGAATTCGGCAATGTTGAGATAAATCTCGAGGATTCGCCGCTTCGGCCAGAGCGCTTCGATGAGCACGGTGAAATATGCCTCCAAGCCCTTGCGGAAATAGCTGCGGCCCGACCACAAGAACAGATTCTTCGCGACTTGCTGGCTGATGGTGCTCGCGCCGTGTACTCGATGGCTGTGTTGATTCATTTCGTAGGCCTTTTCTATGGCTTCGACGTCGAAGCCCCAATGTTCCGGGAATTTCTGATCCTCGGAAGCCACCACCGCCAAGGGCAGATTGGGCGAAATCCGGCTTAAATTAGCCCATTGGTGGCGGGAGACGTAGTTGCGGTCATGCGTCGACCACGCCGCAAGTTGGGTTTCCGCCATGAAGGCGCTGAACGGCGGATTGACCCATCTGAAAATCGCCACCACAGCCACGCTGACGAGGACGCACACGAACGCCAACCCGACAATCGCCCAGAGCAGGCGGCGAAAGAATGATTTCTTTTGCGCCACGCCGGCTACGATTTCACATGCCGCACGCTCTTCATGGTGACCGCTTCCACCGGCACATCATCGAAGCCCCGCTTGCGTCCCGTTTCAACCGCCGCGATCTTGTCGACGACGTCCATTCCGTCCGTGACCTTGGCGAAGACCGCGTAGCCGAAATTGCCGCGAGAATGGTCGAGAAAATCGTTGTCTTTCAGATTGACGAAGAACTGCGATGTCGCGCTGTTGATGTCATTGGTGCGCGCCATCGACAATGTGCCTCGCTTGTTCTTCAGGCCGTTGTCAGCCTCGTTCTTGATCGGTGCCTTGGTTTTCTTTTGCGTCATGTCTTCCGTGAAGCCGCCGCCTTGGATCACGAAGCCCGGCACGATGCGGTGAAAGATCGTGCCGTCGAAGAACCCCTCGTCGATATAGCGGGTAAAATTGGCAACCGATTCCGGCGCTTCTTTTTCGAACAGTTCGATGGTGAAGTCGCCTAAAGTAGTTTCGAAGCGAATCATGGAATTTCCTAGTGTTGTGTGAGTACGCCCAGCGTGACGCGGGGTCTGCCTGAAAAATCGTGACGAGTGCGGATCGAGTCAAAACCGTGTTGTCCAAGGAGCCGCGATACCTCCGCCGCTTGCTCCATGCCATGCTCCAGCGCGAGCCGGCCTCGCGCATGCAGGTGCTTCGGCGCGGCGGCGATTATGACACGCAGCGCTTCGAGTCCGGTCGGGCCGGAGACCAGAGCTTGAGCAGGTTCCGCGGTCAGCCCTCTGAGCGCCGGATCTCCGGCGGCAATGTAGGGAGGATTCGACACTATCAGATGAAAGCGTTCGCCCTGCAGCGCCTGGAACCAGTCGCTCAAACGCCAGCTGATGTGGCTGAGGCCCAACGAATCTGCGTTGCCCGCAGCCACTTCAAGAGCCGCAGCCGATTGATCGGCCGCCGTGATGTGCCAGTGCGGACGTTCATGCGCGAGACTCAAGGCGATGGCGCCGCTGCCGGTGCCCAGATCCAGGACCGAGCAGGGTTCCTCGCGCGGCATCAAAGCCAGCGCCTCTTCCACCAGGCATTCGGTTTCCGGCCGCGGATCGAGGACGGCAGGCGTGACGTTGAGCGGCAGCGACCAGAATTCGCGGACCCCCGTCAGGTACGCGACAGGCGTCCCGCCTGCCCGTTCGCGAATGAGCTTCGCGTATGCGGCTTCGTGATTCGCATTGAGAGGCTCCTCGCCTCGTGCGATCAACGCGGAGCGGGGCAATCCCAGTACCTTGGCCAACAGCAACTCGGCGTCGAGGCGCGGCGAGCCGCTGTGCTCCTGCAATGCTTGCGCGGCATTCTTGACGGACGCGGCAATGGTCGCGGCGGCGCTCATTCGACCTGGTTCGCGAGTTCCTCGGCCTGGTGCTCCTGATTGAGCGCGCGCACCAGTTCGTCGAGGTTGCCCTTCATGACATCGTCGAGCTTATAGAGCGTGAGGTTGATGCGGTGATCCGTCACCCGTCCCTGCGGAAAGTTGTAGGTGCGTATGCGCTCGGAGCGATCACCCGATCCGACCTGCAGCTTGCGCGATTGCGCCTGCGCGCTCTGCTGCTTCTCGCGCTCGGCTGACAAAAGCTTGGCCTTGAGCAGTGACATGGCGCGCGAGCGATTTTTATGCTGCGAGCGTTCATCCTGGCATTCGACCACGATGCCGGTCGGCAGATGCGTGATGCGAATGGCCGAGTCGGTTTTGTTGACGTGCTGACCGCCGGCGCCCGAAGAGCGGTAGGTGTCGATGCGCAATTCGGCAGGATTGAGCTCCACCGCTTCGACTTCTTCCAGTTCGGGAAGAATGGCCACTGTGCATGCCGAGGTATGAATGCGGCCTTGTGCCTCCGTGGCGGGCACGCGCTGCACGCGATGCGTCCCGGATTCGAACTTCAGAAGCGAGTAGGCGCCGCGGCCGATGACGCGGCTGATGATTTCCTTATAGCCGCCGTGCTCGCCCGGACTCTCGCTCAGCACTTCGACTCCCCAGCCTTTGGATTCGGCGTAGCGGGCATACATGCGAAAGAGATCGCCCGCAAAAATGGCAGCCTCATCGCCGCCCGTGCCGGCGCGCACTTCCAGGAAAATGTTGTTGTCGTCGTGAGGGTCTTTGGGAACCAGAAGACGCTGCAGCTCGAGTTCCTCGCCCAGGATGCGCGGGGTCAGATCCGCGAGCTCTTCCTCGCCCATCGCTCGGGTCGCCGGATCTTTATCGGCGGCCAGTTCCTTGGCAGTGGCGGCATCGCCCTCGAGTGCGAGGAAGCGTCGATAGCGACCCACGAGATCTTCCAGGCGCGAGTATTCCATGGAGAGTTCGCGGAACTGATTTTGCTTGGAAATGACGCCCGCATCGGACAAAAGCCGGCCGACTTCCTCAAAGCGTTCATCGAGTTTTTCCAGCTTGCGCCGGATGGAATCTTTCATGGCCGCGAATTATAGCGGCCTTGGGGGCCGGTCAGGCTCCTAATGCCGGTCAAGCTCCTAATGCCGGTCGCGATCTTCGGTCAAGAGGCGGGTTACCGTCTCGGCGAGCTCCAAATTGGCCAGTTCCGAGGCCTGACGGAGCGCTTGGGTGGGGGCATGCAACAGACGATTGGTGAGTGTGTTCGCGAGGTATTCAAGCACCTCGTCGGTGGATTTGCCCGAAGCCAGCAAGCGCTGCGCCTGCTCGACCGTCTGCAGCCGGATGGCTTCCGCCTGCTGGCGCAGTGCACGAATGGCGGGGCCTGCATCCTGCGCCCTGGAGTCGGCGAGAAACCGCGCCACTTCCTCGTTTATCAGCAGGCGCGCGCCGCCCGCGGCCGCTTCGCGCTGCTGAAGATTTTCGTCCACCAGTTGCTGCAGATCATCGATGGAGAAAAGATACACATCCTCCAGTTCGGCAACCTCGGGCTCGATATCGCGCGGCACCGCCATGTCCACCATGAAGATCGGGCGCCGGCGCCGCGCGCGGATCGCAGCTTCCACCGCCTGCCTGGTGATGATGGGCGCAGGGCTTGCGGTACAGCTGATCACGATGTCGGCATCGGCCAGCTCCTTGTCCAGGACGTTCAAGGGCACGGCATGAGCCTTGATCTCGTTTGCGAGTGTTTGCGCCCGTTCGAGCGTGCGGTTGGCGATGACCATGCGCTTGATGCCGGCACTCATGAAGTGCCGGGCGGTCAGCGCGTTCATATCGCCCGCGCCGACCAACAAGGCGCTGTGCTCGCTCAAGTCCGCATACACGCGGCGCGCCAGGCTGACCGTCGCCGATGCGAGCGACACGGCGTTGGCCCCGATGCGCGTTTCCGTGCGCACCCTTTTTGCGGCCGAGAATGCCGCCTGAAACAGCTTGTTCAGTATCGGGCCCGTGTTGCCGCTCTCTTGCGCCACGCGATAGGCATCTTTTAATTGGCCGAGGATCTGCACCTCGCCCAGCACCATGGAGTCGAGCCCGGAGGCGACGCTGAAAGCGTGCTCTACGGCATGGGACTCTTGATGAATATAAAGACTGGGGCCAAGGTCGAGGTTGTCGCCATGATGCCGCTCAAGCCACTTCGAGAGCTCTTCGCCGCTGATGGCGCCCGACCAGTACACTTCGGTGCGGTTGCAAGTGGACAGAATGACGGCTTCCGCCACTCCCATTTCCTGGCGCAAGAGTCGCAATGCGGCGACTAACCGGTCCTCGCTGAACGCGACCTTTTCGCGCAACGCGACGGGTGCGGTCTTATGGTTGATACCGAGGATTTTGAATGACATGGGAGCGCTTTGGCCGGTATTCAAGCGATTTTGGTGTATGACACGCCGCCAGAGCAAGGATGAATCCGCGGCATGCCGTAATTCATTTCGCTATAGTGCGGCCGTGTTCTCGTTTTCCATCATCTTCAGGGCTGGTTTGGCCTTTGGCGCGCTCGCGTTGAGCGCCTGCGCTTCGACGAGCGCCAAGCCCGAGGTCCCGGCGCCCGAGTCATTTTATACCGTCACGGGCGAGATCGCCTTGGCGCGTCAAGAACCGCGAGTCGCCGCCATTCAGTACGCTACCGCCGCGGCGCATGAGCGGGACCCGAAACTGCTCCAGCGCGCGACGGAGGTAACCGCCGAAACGCTGCAGCCGACGCTCATGGCGAACGTCGCCGCGCATTGGCTCGTAGTCGATCCGAAGTCCCTGGATGCGCAACGCGCGGCCGCGAGAGCCGCGTTGGCGCTCTACAAGGTCGACGAGGCGGCCGCGCACTATCGGATACTCCTGCAGAACTCACCTGCCGGCGTCGATGCTGAATTCGTGGGCGTCGAGACGGACATCGGATCCGACGAGAACGTATTCGGCGCGCATCAGCTTGCCGACCGGTTGGCATCCTATTTCCCATCTTCGCCATCCGCGCTGCGCATCCAAGGGATCGCGGCCATGCGCGCCGATGATCCCGCGGCGGCAGTGCACAGTCTGGCCGGCGCGCTGGCCATGGAGGCGGCAGCCAGTAATGAGGCCCGCACCGGGCACAAGGAATTGGCGCAGACCTTGCTGCGCGCCCGGATCCTGTCGGGGGATGTCGAGGAGCCGTTGCGCAGCGCGAAGGCGCAGCTGGATGCTGACCCTTCGCCGACAAACCGGTTCAACTATGCCGCGTTGCTGATGACGGCGCAGCGCCTGTCCGAAGCCGGCGAACAGCTGGAAATTCTCAGCCGCAATCCCGAGTCGACAGCCGTCGCTCTGCGCCTGCTTGGTCTGTTGGAGTTTCAGCAGGGCCATTTCGACGCGGCATCCGCAAAGTTCAGGCAGTTGCTCAATACCGGGAAGTTCTCGGATGACGCATTCTACTATCTGGCGCTGATTGCGGATCGCAACGGCGATCCCGAACGCGCGCTGCGTCTTTTCTCGCAGGTGCAAAGCGGCGAGAATGTGGTGCCCGCGCTGCTGCGCGCGGCCGCGCTGCTGCACAAGCATGGCGCGCCGAGCGCCGCCGACGAATTGCTCGACCGGTTGCTCGAGGATGAGCCGCTGCGCAGGCCGGAAATTCTCACTGCCCGCGCCCGCATGTACTTGCAGTCGAACGATCTTTCAAAGGCGTTCGAGGTATTGGAGAAAGGCGAGACCGAGTATCCGGACAGCGTCGAGTTGCACTATGCCGCGGCATCGGTATACGAAGAGGAAGGACAGGTTAAGGCTGCGCTTCGTGAGCTCAGCGCGTTGGTCAAGGCGCGGCCCGACGACCCGGCGGCGCTCAACGCCCTGGGATTCACCTTGGCCGATCACACCAAGAGTCTCGGCCGGGCGCGCAAGCTGATCGAGCGCGCGCATGCGGCCGCGCCCAAAAACCCTGCAATTCTGGACAGTCTCGGCTGGGTCTCCTATCGTCAAGGTCGAAGCGGAGAAGCCCTCGTTTTATTGAAAGAAGCTTACGCGGATGATCGCGATGGCGACATTGCCGCACACTTGGGCGAAGTCCTGTGGCAGTCGGGCCAACGCGACGAGGCGCAGCGAATCTGGTCCGAGGCGAGTGCTGTCGACGCCGACAATCATCTGCTCAAGTCGACGCGGCATCGCCTCACCTCCGCGAACTGATTCAAATATGCGGCGCGCATTGACGGTGATCGGGTGTTGCGCGTTGGCGGCCTGCGCGACCACGCGGCCCGCGCCGCCGCCGGCGCTCTCTTGGGATCAGCGGGTCACCACCTTGCAGAATGCCGGCGATTGGCAGCTCGATGGCCGGGCGGCCGTGGCCTTGGGAAGCCAGGGCTGGCAAGCCACACTCAATTGGCGTCAAGCCGACAATACTGCAGAAGTGCACCTTGCCGGTCCCTTCGGCATCGGCGCCGTGGTGTTGAAACAGACCGCGGCGGGTCTCTCTTACAATGGCGCGCCGCCGAGTGATGCCGTGCTTGCCCAAGTTCAAGAGAAATTGGGATTCGATCTGCCGATCGAAGATCTGCATTATTGGCTGCTCGGCGTACCGAACCCCGGCTCGACCTTCGACTTGAAGCGCAATGAGCAAGATCGCGCGAAGACGTTGGGACAGGGTGGATGGAACGTCGACTACGATCGCTATGTGCCGGTAGCCGGGGATTTACTGCCGGCGCGCTTGGTGATGAGCCGCGGCGATGTCCGGGTACGAATCATCATCGATCACTGGGATTGGCCGAAATGAGCGGGCCGAAGTCGGTGTGGCCCGCGCCGGCGAAGTTGAATTTATTCTTGCACATCGTCGGAAGACGGCCGGATGGGTACCACGAACTGCAGACCTGCTTTCAGTTCGTTGATCTTTGCGATGAGATTACCCTGGCGGTGCGCGGCGACGGACAAATTTGCCGCGTCAAGGAACTGGCAGGAGTTCCTGCCGATGCAGACCTTTGCGTACGGGCGGCGCGCGCGCTCAAGGACGCGTCGGGTTCGACGCTGGGCGCCGACATAGATCTCGAGAAAAGAATTCCCATCGGCGGCGGACTAGGGGGAGGAAGTTCTGACGCGGCGACCTGCCTCGTTGCATTGAACCGTCTGTGGGGCATCAATTGGCCGCCCGAGAAATTGGCATCTATCGGACTTAAATTGGGCGCGGATGTTCCGGTATTCGTGCATGGCCGGGTGGCGTGGGCAGAAGGAGTCGGGGAACGCCTTACTCCTTTGTACCCGCCGCTGGCCCCGGCGGCGCCTAACTACCTGATTTTAAAGCCGAATGTCTTTGTAAGCACCGCTCAAGTGTTTCAAGATCCTGAATTGACAAGGAATTCTCCGCCCATCACAATTCACGGTTTCCTGGCGTCCGGTGGAAGGAACGATTGCTTGGGCGTGGTGCGACGCCGTTTTCCGGAGGTTGCACGCGCGCTCGATTGGCTATCGGTCTATGGTTCTGCGCGCCTGACTGGCACTGGGGCCTGTGTTTTTTTGGCCTGTGAGACGGTTGAACGGGGGCAAGAGATCATGAACAAGTTGCCGCCGGAATTTGAAGGTTATCTGGCTCGCGGACTGAACGACTCGCCCTTGCTTGAGGGATTGCGGACCGGCTGAGGCCGATCACGGTTTTTTTCCAAGTTGGGGTGTCGCCAAGCGGTAAGGCAGCGGGTTTTGATCCCGCCATACGGAGGTTCGAATCCTTCCACCCCAGCCAATCTATGCGGTTGGGTCGATTCGTCTTGAGCAAGGTTGATGTCGCAAACGAATGAATTCGATTCTCTGTCGATCGCGGTGTTCACTGGCAACGCCAATGCACCGCTGGCGCAGGAGATTACGCGGCATTTGCACGTGCCGCTGGGCAGGGCCGATGTCGATCGCTTCAGCGACGGCGAGGTCAGCGTCGAGCTGAGAGAAAACGTGCGCGGTCGCGACGTGTTCATTCTGCAGCCGACGCATCCGCCGGCCGAGCATTTGATGGAGCTGTTGATGATGGCGGATGCCTGCAGGCGGGCGTCCGCGAAACGTGTGACCGCGGTCGTGCCGTACTTCGGGTACGCGCGCCAGGACCGCAGGCCGCGCGCGACGCGTGTTGCGATTACCGCGAAGNTGGTGGCGAACATGATGACGCGCTCGGGCGTGGATCGGCTGCTGACGGTGGATTTGCACGCCGATCAGATCCAGGGATTCTTCGATATCCCTGTGGACAATGTGTACGCATCGCCGGTGCTGCTCGGCGAGGTCTGGAAGCAGAAGTACCAGAACATGATTGTGGTGTCGCCCGATGTGGGCGGCGTGGTGCGCGCAAGGGCGCTGGCGAAGCGATTGGATGATGCCGATTTGGCCATCATCGACAAGCGACGGCCGCGCCCCAACGAATCGAAGGTGATGAACATCATCGGCGAGGTCGAGGGCAAGACCTGCGTGCTGGTGGACGACATGGTGGATACGGCGGGCACTTTGTGCCAGGCCGCGCAAGCGCTCAAAGACGAGGGAGCGCTGAAGGTTGTGGCCTACATCACGCACCCGGTGTTGTCCGGGAAGGCCATCGAGCGCATTGCCGGCTCGGTGTTGGATGAATTGGTGGTCACCGACACGATACCGTTGTCGGCGGCCGGCGCCGCGTGCAAACGGATTCGCCAGCTGAGCGTGGCGGGATTGTTGGCCGAAACCATCCGCCGCATCAGCGACGAGGAATCGGTGAGTTCGCTGTATATAGATTAGTCGGTTTGGTCGGTGCCTTTGCAATTGGTCGCGATGCAGGGGCGCTGTTTTTGAGATGTAACTGGAGAAGATTATGAAAACCTCTTTCGAACTCGTTGCCGAGTTCCGCGAGACGCAAGGCAAAGGTGCGAGCCGCCGCCTGCGTCACGACGGGAAAGTGCCGGCAATTCTTTATGGCGGTCACCTGGCCGCGCGCACGCTCACGCTGAGCCATCAGAAGCTTCTGATCATGCTCGACAACGAGCGCTTCTATTCGACCATCCTCAATCTGAAGGTGGGAGATCAAACGCAGGCTGCCATCCTGAAGGACGTGCAGCGGCACCCGTTCAAGAATGCGATCGTGCACGTCGACTTCCAGCGCGTGGAAGAGAACGAGAAGATTCGCATCAAGATTCCGTTGCACTTCACCGGCGCTACGGTTTCGCCTGGGGTCAAATCCCAAGGCGGCATCGTCTCGCACATGCGCAATGACGTCGAGGTTTCCTGCCTACCGAAGGATCTGCCGGAATTCGTCGAAGTGGATATTTCCGGCCTTTCGCTCAACGAAAGCGTTCACTTGTCGCAGCTCAAAGTTCCGCAAGGCGTTGTCCTGGTGGAACTGGCGAAAGAAGATGCAGCGGTCGTTGCGATCCATAGCCCGCGTGCTGAAGAGCCTGAGCCCACTGCGGCAGCGGCTGCAGCGGCGCCCGGAGCAGAGGGTGCGGCAGCGGCACCGGCGGCTGGCGCAGCCCCGGCAGGGGATGCGGCCAAGAAGGCGGATCCTGCGAAGAAAGAGGAAGCCAAGAAGGAACCGGCAAAGAAAGACGCAAAGAAGTAGTTTTCGAAAGCGTCATGTCATGAGGGCCGTCGGTTTGACGGCCCTTATCTTTTTACAAGGCTTAGATTGATGGCTGGCTTACCGTTGCGCATCATTGTCGGCCTGGGAAATCCAGGTCCTGAACACCAGGTGACTCGGCACAATGCCGGATTCTGGTTCGTGGACCTTCTTGCGCGCCGTCACGGCGGCGAATTTCGCGACTACCGAAAATATTCCGGCGAGACCGCGAAAATCGATATCGAGGGACACGAAATCGTTCTGCTAAAACCGACGACTTACATGAATCGCAGCGGTTTATCCATCCGGCAATTGAGCGAGTTCTACAAGATACCGCCAGAGGAGATCCTGGTGGCCCACGATGAGCTCGATCTGCCGGTCGGCGCAGTGCGCTTGAAGCAAGGCGGCGGCCACGGAGGACACAATGGCTTGCGCGACACCATCGCGCACATCGGCGAGACCTTTTGGCGCGTGCGCCTGGGGATTGGGCATCCGGGCAACAAGGCCGAGGTCATCGACTACGTGCTGACTCGGGCGCCTCGGGTGGAAGAGGATTTGATTCTGGACGCCGTCGGCACAGCCGTGGACTGCATCCCGCTGCTGCTCGAGCAAGGCGCCGAGCGCGCGATGACCCGGCTGCACAGCCGCGCAGGAAAAATTTAATGCCCATTCGTTGCGGAATCGTCGGGCTGCCGAACGTCGGCAAGTCGACGTTGTTCAATGCTCTCACGCGCGCGCAGATAGCGGCGGAGAATTATCCCTTCTGCACCATCGATCCGAATGTGGGCGTGGTGCCCGTGCCGGATCCGCGCTTGGACCAGCTCGCGGCAATCGTGCATCCGGAAAAGATCCTGCCGACCACCGTGGAATTCGTGGATATCGCAGGCCTGGTTGCCGGTGCGTCGAAAGGCGAAGGATTGGGCAACAAGTTTCTCGCGCACATCCGCGAGGTGGATGCGATCGCGCACGTCGTGCGCTGTTTCGAGAACGACGACATCATTCACGTGGCCGGCAAGATCGACCCGGCCGGCGACATTGAGGTCATCAACACCGAGTTGGCGCTGGCCGATCTCGACAGCGTCGAGCGCGCCTACCAAAAGGCGTTGAAGGCTGCAAAGGCCGCAGACAAGGATGCGATAAAGCTGCGCGATTTGCTGGAGAAGGTGAGGGCGCAGCTCAACGAAGCAAAAGCGGTTCGCCTCTTGAAACTCGATGCAAACGACCATGCGCTTCTGCGCGACCTGCACCTGCTGACCGACAAGCCCGTCATGTACGTCGCGAACGTCGATGAGGGCGGTTTCAGCAACAATCCGCGGCTCGATCGAGTGCGTGAGATCGCGAAGTCCGAGGGCGCGATCGTCGTGCCTGTTTGCGCGGCGATCGAGGCCGAGATTGCGCAGCTGGATGAAGCGGATCGCGCGGAATTCTTAGCGGAGCTCAAGCTCGATGAGCCGGGGCTCAATCGCGTGATCCGCGGCGGTTACTCTTTACTGGGTCTGCAGACTTATTTTACGGCCGGCCCCAAGGAAGTGCGGGCCTGGACGGTGCATGCGGGCGCCACCGCGCCGCAAGCGGCCGGCGTCATTCACACGGATTTCGAGCGCGGATTCATTCGCGCCGAGGTCATCGCCTACGATGATTACATCAAATTCAAAGGCGAGGCCGGGGCGAAGGAAGCGGGCAAGTTGCGGTTGGAAGGCAAGGAGTACATCGTCAAGGAAGGCGATGTCATGCACTTCCGGTTCAACGTATAAGCGAACAGTCGCGCGCATTCCTGGCGTGGCGCCCGGGTCACTTTGGCATTCCGTTGAGACCGCTCGCCCGCCTCAGAGCCCCCGCGTTCAATCGGTAGCCGTCCAAGAACACGGTATCGACGTGTCGTAGGTTGGCCAGGTCCTTGGACACATCCCCATCGACCAGAATGAGGTCCGCCGTCTTTCCAGGCGCGATGGACCCTGTGCGATCGGCCATGCCGGTCATCCTTGCAGGGATGATGGTTGCGGTTTGCAGCGCTTCTGCGTTACTTAGGCCGGCCTGGGTGTAAAGCTCCAGCTCTCGCACCAGCTCCAGACCGGACCCATCGGTACCGGCGACGATCCGCACACCGGCCTGATGGAGTTTCCCCACAAGTTGCACCATCTTGGCGAAGCTTTTGCGATAGTCATCGCGCGTGAGACCCTCGGAGAGGGGGTAGCCGCCGATTTTCCAACTACGGGTGACCGACGCCGGCGCGATCTCAGCGAACGGCGCATATTCAGGCAAGATGGCCGTGCCGTCGGAGGTCATCAGCTGCTCCCACACCGTCAGTGTTGGATCGATGATGGTCTGTCGCTTCGAGAGTTCAGCGTAGAAAGACTTCATCGCCGGCGCGTCAAGATCAACGTCCTTGCCGTATCTGGCAGGGCCCTCGAGCCGCGCGGCGGTGTTGGATTTGTCCACCACGCTTTGCGGCATCGCCTGCATCAGTATGAAGTTGATGTGCGTGACTTCGTCATAGCCCGCCCGCACCGCATCGAGCGGGCGCATGCCGGCGGGAACGTGACCATGAACATGCAGGCCAAGCTTGTGCGCCTCGGCGGCGGCCGGGGCGATCCACGCTGGGTTCATAGACGTATAGAATTTGACGCCCCACAAGCCGGCCGCCTTGATCCTGTCAACTGCGGCGATTGCCTCTTCCGCCGACGACACCGTCAGCGCACCCTGCGCCGCCAGGGGATCCTTGCGATCGATGATCACTGAAATTTTTCCGTCGGGCGCGAGCAGATCGCCGGCGGCACGGCGTTTGTAGATGCTGAGCGACTCGTCGATCATGGAGCCGGGACTCCGGTAATTCGTCATTCCCGTCGCGACGTTTTGCAGCAAATTCCAATCGTCGCCCACATGCTGGTGCGAATCCCACAGACCCGGCGTCAGAGTCTTGCCGCGCCCATCCATCAAGACGCCGCCGGGCGGCAGCTTGATCGATCCCGACGCGCCCACAGCGGCGATCTTGCCGTCGACAATCAAGACTGCGCGGTCGGGCAGGTAACGCCCTTGGATTGAATCGAACATGAGCACATGATTGATCAGCGTCGGCGTGTGATTGGCGGCGCTCAGAAACTCATGCGCGACTTCCCGGACCATCACTGCCGTCGCTTCGTCCTGCAAGGTCTTCAGCTTCGGTCCGCTCGCTTCGTAGCCTTCCGGCAGCAGTGAAATCACTCCGGCATTGCCAAAAAAATGGTTGTCGCTGTCGAGCCAAACAGGGGAGGGCGAAAAGCTATAGCCGCGAAGGAAGGCAAGCTTGACGGTTTTGGGCCCGCGCGGACCGTCGATCTGTGCTGACGGGCCGAAAGAAATGCTGGCATGACCGGAGGGGAGTAATTCGATCCCCTTATCGCCGGCGGCGACCAGCGCCTCGACACCCAACTCACTGTCAAGCCATGGCCCGCCGTAGGCATTGTAGCGTTTGGTGCCGAAGGGCGCGGCGCCGGAATCGACTGCTGTTTTCCAGTGCGCGACTCCTGCGCCGTCCACCGTGAAGTCCTCAGTCGCGTCACCCTGATCGGTGTAGCCGCGGATGGCGATGACTGTCGGGCGACGGTCGGCGCCGAGGGTCACAAACTCGTCTTCCTCGGTCACCCAACCACGCAGGGACATTGACATGCGATAGGCCACACGGCCATCGGTCGTCTTCCATGACCAAATGTCACCATGCTTTCCGGCGGTCGAAGTGATCGTAAAGTGGCGCGCGCCGGCCGGCGGCGTGCTCAGCTGCTCCTTTTCTATGGGAGCGGCGGCTGCGAGGGTTGCCCATGTGGTTACTAGGGGCAGAAGCAAGAATCGGCGCATCTCTGATTCCCTACGTTAGAAGCTCATGGCGTAATCCTATCGCAACGTTCGGTAGGCCATGTAAGGCACTTCGGATTTGACGTATAAGTGAATGGAGACGGCAGATTTGCGCGTTGACGCGAGTCAGCAAGCGGCGCCTCATATACAGCTTGTAGGTCCTGTCCTTTCATTCGACACGTCCGGGAGATCGAAATGAAGAGTTGCGAGACTCGGAACCTTTGGCTACTCGCGCCTGCACTCGCGATCTATGGCAGCGTCGCATGCGCGACAACATCCGATGATGCTGGCATCCGCCAGTTGCAGGTCCAACAAGCGGACGCCTGGAATCGTCACGATGCGGCGGCCTATGCAGCTTTGTTCACCGAGGATGGGGACTGCGTCAATGTGCTTGGCTGGTGGTGGAAGGGTCGTGCCGAGATACAAAAGCAGCTCACCGCGGCGTTCGCATTCGTGTTTCGCGAAAGTCAGCTCACTGTCACCGAGACGACGGTCCGTTTTTTGACTCCGGCAATCGCCGTTGCGCATGTTAGGTGGACAATGAGCGGTGCGAAGACGCCCCCGGGAATGCCGGAACCCAAGCAAGGGATCGAGATTCAGGTGCTGCAAAAAAAGGCGGGGCATTGGTTGATCGAGAGCTTCCAAAATACCAACGGCATCCCGGAGCGGCCGTTTCCGGCTGGGTCTCCCGCTAACCCTTAAGATCGTAAGCATGTGCGGCGCGCGTGAAGCGCTAACTCATTGATTTTTCAGAGCTAGGTTCTAAATTTGGCTTGACAGCGAGGCCGTAGCTCCACAAAATCCGCGGCTCTCTGTGGTGAGGTAGCTCAGCTGGTTAGAGCGTGGCACTCATAATGCCGAGGTCGAGGGTTCGAGTCCCTCTCTCACCACCATCCTATTCAAAATCTCCATGTACCATCGAGTCCGCAGTGCGCCGGGTCAGTGCATGGGCGTAAACCGCCTGTCGCTTGCCTGCCGA
>JGI12627J18819_10000110_pt1 | contig 29072 bp, 21 predicted proteins | sample TexAe_OM1H0_M2_FD_18819 | JGI IMG/M metagenome (IMG submission 18819)
GGTTCGCAGCTTCTTTCCGTTCCACTCCTATGCTACATTTGGCATCCTCATGGAACCAAGCCAGCCAGCGGCCCAGGAACCGGACTCCGGGCCATCGATGCTCTATTGTCCGCAGTGCGCCCGCGAAATAAGCGACCCGCTGACCTGTGGAGATTGTGCAGCGGTCATCTGCCGGGTTTGCGGCTCGCCGCTGGAATCTCCCGACGAACTCGGAATCGGATAATCATGAAGTCTCCCAGCGTCGCTCAGGAAAGCGATCTCGCTGCAACGGAATCCAAGACCAGCCTGGTGCGCGGGCTGTCGCTCCTCGATTCGGTTCTGCTCCTCGCGGGTGGGATCATCGGATCGTCGATTTTTCTGACGGCGAAAGATATCGCGGCGCCTCTTCCGCACCCAATCCTGTTCATGCTGGTGTGGGTGATGGGCGCGCTGATTTCGATGTGCGCGGCCTTCGCTTTTGCGGAACTGGGCTCGATGTTTCCCGACTCGGGCGGACAGTACGTCTACTTACGGGAAGCATTCGGTGACCTGGTCGCGTTCCTGTATGGGTGGATGCTGTTTGCGGTTGCAAATGGCGGAACGATTGCCGCGCTGTCGGTCGCTTCGGCCGCTTACCTGAGCGCGATTTTCCCTGCAATTTCCGAGCAGCATGTGGTCTTCACGGCCGTGGGCATCACGCTGACAAGGACCCGTGTCGCGGGGCTGATCTCGATTGTCTTCGTCACCTGGATGAATGTCATCGGCCTGCGCAAGGGCGCCATCCTGCAAAATATCGCGACCTGGGCGAAGTTTGTCGCCATGGGCGCGTTCGTGATCCTTGGCCTGGCGATTGGCAAGGGCAGCTGGGGAAATTTCAGATGGCAGGGAGGGCATGGAGGCCTTGCGATGGGGCTGAGCATGAGCCAATTGATTTCCGCTCTCGGCATTGGGCTGATTGCGGTTTTCTGGGCGTATGACGGGTGGGTATACATCACCTGGGTAGCGGGGGAAGTCAAAGAACCGCGGCGCAATGTGCCGCGTGCGATGGTGCTTGGCATCATCGTGGTGGCAGTGGTCTATCTCGCGATGAACATGACGTACATCTATGCGATGCCGCTGGCGGAAGTGGCCAAGCACGAAACGATCGCAGCCGCCGCGGCCGAAGCCATGTTCTCGCCTCGAGCCGCCAATTGGCTTTCCGTGGTGATTGCGCTCGCATGCTTTGGCGCGATGGCCAGTTGCACTTTGTCCGGGGCGCGGGTGTATTACGCGATGGCGCGCGATGGCGTGTTTTTCGGGCGCATGGCGGAAGTGCACCCGAAATGGCGGACGCCGGCGTTCAGCCTGATTGGGCAGGCGGTATGGGCGTGCCTGTTAACGGTCAGCGGGCGATACGACCAGCTCTATACGTACGTGATTTATGGGATGGTGCTCTCTTACACGCTCACCGTAATTGGAATGTTCGTGCTGCGCTGGAAGCGTCCGGAAATCCCGCGACCCTACCGTTGCACTGGCTATCCCTGGCTGCCCTCAATCTACGTCCTGCTGGGAACTTGGTGGACCATCAACACCATTGTCGAGCGTCCGAAAGAAGCCCTAGCCGGGACCATCATCGTGCTGGTGGGCGTGCCGGGATACATGTATTGGAAGCGGCAGAGCCGCAGACGCCCGTCGCTCGTTGACTAAGTTGATTGTATTTCGGAGACCTGCGCCTATTGCGGCAACGCTCCGCCGACGAGCTTTACTCTCAACTTTACGGTGCCGATTTCACGCCCTGCAGCTTCGGCATGGCAGCTCAATTCGCTGATCTGGTCGGTCTTCTTCGGTGGGGTCGTGACTTCGATTTCGATGGGAACGATATCGCCGGGCGAGAGCTTGTAATGCGGCAGCGGATTCTTCAGCGTCCATCCATCCGGGAGTTTCGTGGTCAACGTCACTTCCGCAGGTTCTTTCTCGTCGTCGCGCAAGATCACCGGCAATTGCAGGATGGTACCAGCGGCGACTGCGATCTCCGGGACCTCTGGCTTTGGCAAGTCGGTCAAGTCGTGCGCGGCGCGGAAATCTTCGTAGAAATTCCAAGGACCACCAATCTCGATGGAAACGCCTTTGTGGTCTTTCGGATTCGGGCTGGGGAGGCGATCAAAGGGAGGCGGTTGCGGCTGGATGCCCTCGAACACGTCGCCGGTGGGCGTCGATTGGACTAGGGACTTTCCGAAAATCAACTCCACCGGAGTCGACCAGCTGTCTTGATCGGCCCCGGCCAGTTTTTCCAGTTGCTCGTCGTTCAACGATTGCAGCTTTTCGATGTAGGTACGGTACTGGGTCAGGTGGAAACGGAAGATATCCATAGAAACGCGCCAGTACGGGATGTGACGGGAGGGCGAGATGGCGGTGGTCGGGTACTGCGGGCCCTTGCCCTTGATGAGTTTGTCGTCGCTGGCGTCAGAGAAGAAATAGATCTTTTGAGGCTGCCAGGGCTGCAATCCTTCGAGCAGAGTTTCATTGATTTTTCGCGGCTGGGAGAGCTGGGAGGGAAAGACGGCGGGGTCACCGGCGCTGTCGAAAGCCTCAACGGCCAAGACCGCAGAAGCTTGATGGTCGCCGTGATTTTCGCCGATGAAAATTCCGGGGAACCAAGACAGGATGACATCGGGGCGTGTGAGGCGCACCATGCGCACGACATCTTCGAGGTTCGCGCCGTGTCCCCAGTTGCCGAGGGATTGCAGAACGTCCTGGCTGGGCGTGTCCTTGCCTTCGAGGAACCATACGTTCTGAATGCCGAGCTGGGTCATGGCGTGGCGCAACTCCATTTCGCGGACAGTCCCAAGCGAAATGGCGCGCTCCCTTCCCATGTTGTTGTGCCCGGCTTCCCCGTGCGTCAGGTAAACCGCGGCAACGCGCTTGCCTTGATCGAGTAACTGGGCGAGGTAGGCGGAAACTCCGGTTTCGTCATCGGGGTGCGCGACGATCAGAAGCACGTCCGCTTTCATCCGGTCGTCGGCTCTGGTAGCGGTATGCGCGACCTCAGGTGCATGAGTTTCGGTTTGAGCTGCTGCTTTTAAACAAACTACGAGGAAGAGCGCCAGAACGCGCCGGATGATCATTCTTGCTCCGTGAAGTTCAGATCAAATGGTATTGGACGGCAGGCAGCAAAAACGGTTTGCACGTCCTCGTTTCTTATCGCGGACTAGTATAAGGGATGGCTGGGAAGCAGTTGAGAACGAGCTTTTGGGCGTTGCGCGGGGGGAGCCTCCCGGAAACACAGAGGCACCGAGAAGGGCAAAAACTTAAACACGAAGGCCACTAAGGTTGCACGAAGGCGCGGGGGGGAGGCAAAGGGAGTCCATTTTCCAGACCGCAATGCCATGGCGCAGCTAGGGGCGAAAGACCGGAAGGCGTGAAGCAGAAAGCTCGCGGGCTAGTGGTGCCAATCCCAGACCGGCTTACCCTTATCGTCACGCAGCAAGAGCGTGTCTGTGCCCTTCACGATCTCGCGTGCCAGAATCAGGTCTCCACTCTCCTGCTTGATTTTGGACCCTGTCACGGTGACTTCGTCACCCTTGGCGTATGTGGCTCCCATGTCATCGAGAAATGATTTGGGGCAGAGATAGATGTCGAGCGTCTCGCTGCCGCTCTTCACAACGAGGTGGGCGACTTCCTTCTCGTTGCCTTTTGGGGGCAGCTTCAGCTCTTCAACGGTAACCTTCATCTTCGATTCGGTCGCCACATCGTACTTGGGCGCGCTCGCCGGGCCGGACATGGGCCAGGCGTTGATGACGATGACCACAGTTGCTAAAACAGTTGTCTGAAAGGAACGATGCAACCAGAGCGACATGGCTCCTCCTTAAGACGCACACTTTCGCTTTCGGCTGAGTATCAGGAACGGAACTGCTGGTGCTTTATGAAGGAAAGAAAGGAATGAGTCCGATGCCGGCCATGATTTTACTCCCGCCTGCCCCTGCGACGCCAATGGCGCGAGTTACGGAGCGAACCAGCGGTGATACCACAGCTGAATTGACGAACTGAGAAAGCCGTTGTGCTGATAGAGACGTTGCGCCTGAACATTCCGCCCCTGGGTCACGACAACGGCCCGCCGGGCACCCCACTCGTGCGACCAGGACAGGAAGGCCTGGACTAGTTTTGTGGCCAGCCCCTTCCCGCGATGGCTGCCGGCTACGCCGAGCAGTCCGATTTGCGACGTTTGCTCGTTCAGGTGGCAAGTCAGGTAAGCTGCCGGTTCGCCGTCTGCTTCCGCGACCAGCACCGACTGGGCAAAACCCCGGAAACTATTTTCGATCCAAGTCTCGTAAAGCAGATCGCATTTCTGCCGCGCAAAATGTCCGTCAAAATAGAATCGGGTGTCGCGGTGGGCAGTGCGCGCGATGGCGCGAAGCGCGGGAAGGTCGCTTTCCCGAGCGAAACGGGTACCGTCGAAGCTGAAAGCCGCGAGATCCTTCTGGACGACCGCGTGCTCCAGCGTCATACGAATATCAACGAAATGGAAATCGTTCGCCTCCGCCAGCCGCGGAGTCTCCTGATCGTCGGAATCCGCAAGCAAGTAAATACAGTCAATGCGGTGCTGCCGGCAAAATTCCGCGCACTCGGCGATGGTGGCAGGGTCGAGCCGGCGACGATTCAGGCGCGCGATTCGGTGCTGGAAGAACTCCGAATCCCATTCCAGATACGTGCAAACCGGATCGCACTCCGTGGATGAATTCATAGCGGTGGTTAAGCCCGATCCTTTGATGTCAGCTGCGAAAAGAAGTCACGGCCTTGATCACGCGACCCTGTTCTGATTCGTTCAGGTCTGTATAGAACGGCAGACGCAACAGACGAGCGCTGAGATCCTCCGTAACCGGGCAGGGCGTTTCCCGGGCTGCCCACTTGCGCCCCATCTCTGACTGATTCAGCGGAAGGTAGTGGAACACGCTCAGGATTCCCTGCTGCTTCAGGTGAGCGATCAGTCCTTGCCGGTATTCGAACGAAGGCACGATCAAATAAAACATGTGGAAGGCCTGCTCGCAGTCGGGCGGGACCACGGGTAAACGCACATTCCGTTCCTCAGCCCAGGTCTGGAGTTCCTCTTGATAAGTCTCCCAAATACGCTGGCGCTTTTGCTGGATTTCGTGACGGCCTTCAAGCTGCGCAAGCAGGAAAGCAGCCAGCAGATCGGAAGGCAGGTAGCTGGAGCCAATGTCGACCCAGGTGTATTTATCCACCTGGCCGCGAAAGAACTGGCTTCGGTTGGTTCCCTTCTCACGAATGACCAGGGCTCGTTCCAGCAGATCGCGATCGTTCACAACCAATGCGCCACCCTCGCCGCAGGTGACATTCTTGGTCTCGTGAAAGCTTTGCGTTGCGAGGCATCCGAAAGTTCCGGTTAACTTTCCTTTATAGCGAGAGAAGAGCGCGTGCGCGTTGTCCTCCACGATGGCAAGCTTGTGTCGTTTTGCGATCGAGCAGATGGCATCCATCTCACAGGGAACACCGGCGTAGTGCACGGGGACGATCGCTTTTGTGCGCGGGGTGATGAGTGCTTCGAGCTGGGTCTCATCCAGATTCAGAGTATCGGGGCGGATATCAGAGAACACAATTTGGGCGCCGCGCAGGACAAATGCGTTTGCAGTCGACACAAAGGTAAACGAGGGCACGATGACTTCGTCTCCGGGCGCGCAATCGAGAAGGATGGCCGCCATCTCCAAAGCATGCGTGCACGAAGTGGTCAGCAGGACTCTGGGGACTCCGAGTTCACGCTCCAGGATGTCGTGACAGCGGCGAGTGAAGGGTCCATCTCCAGAAGCGTGGCCGTTGGCGATGGCCTGGGCGATGTACTTGTACTCGTTTCCGGCGAGGCACGGACGATTGAACGGGATCGAGTAGGTTGTCACGGACCGCTCCGGCCGGCGTCGCTGCGCACCACATAGGGCGGCTTCTGCATGNTGCGGAAATGCATGCGGGCCAGGTACTCGCCGATAATTCCGAGCGCAAACAACTGTGCCCCAGAAAACAGCGCAATGATGGACGCGAGAAAGGGGAACCCGGGGACGGGCGTACCCTGCAGAAAGTATCGTATCAAGACATAACAAAGGACGCCGAAGCCGAAGAGGGTAAATCCGAAGCCGATGAAGCTCGCGATCTGCAGCGGCTTGGTGCTGAAGCCGGTGGTCATGTTCAGGGCGTGCGTGACCAGCTTGCGGAAGGTGTAGCCCGAGGTGCCCTGGCTGCGCGCGTCGTGCCGCACCGGAGTAGCGGAAAAGCGATTCGTTCCCCATGTGAGAAGCACATCGATGGAGACGAATGCGCCTTCGTAGTGGCTGAAGGCGTTCGCGACCTCGGCCCGGAAGGCACGAAATGCACTCACCTGCCGGGCAATTTCGGCGCCCATCAGATTCTGCAAGGCGAGCTTGGTGGTCAACGAAGCGAGATCGCGCATCAGGCCATGCTGCTCCTGTGCGGGACGTCCGTAGACCACGTCGTAGCCCTGGTCAAGCACGGCCAGCAGCTTGGGGATTTCCTCGGGCGGATGTTGCAAGTCATCATCCATGGTGACAATCAAGGAGCAACGCGTCGCCCGAATCCCGCACAATAGCGCATTGTGCTGGCCATAATTGCGCATCAGGTTGATGGCACGGATCCAGCGATACTGCTCGGCCAGAGCGCAAATCACTTCCCAACTGCGATCGGGGCTGGCGTCGTTGACGAGGATGATTTCGTAGCTGTGCGCCAGGGTTGGAAGAACCTCGGAGAGGCGGCGTATCAATTCCGGCAGGATTGCTTCGCTGCGATAGACGGGAATGACGACGGAAATGCCGGGTAGCAACCTTTGTGGATCTCCTGGATGATTCTGACCGGTCTGCGGGGACGGGGTCATCCGCCTAGCCGCGAGCAACCGTGGTGATACCCACGATGATGATCACCAGGCCCAAAAGTTTTTGTATGGAAATCTTCTCATGCAGGAAATAGAAGGCGCCGACCGTGATCAGGGAATATGTGAGGCTGATAAAAAGCGGGTAACAGGTGGACAGCTTCTGGGTCGAGAGGATGCGGAACCACATGAGTGCGGCGATGCCGGTCAGCAAAAATCCCACCGTGAAGGAGGGCTGCTGGAGCAACGAAAAGACCGTTGAAATTCTCAGGGCAAATCCTCCGGCCTGCGCGATGCCAGTCTTCATGAGCACATTCGCCACAGCCATGCAGGCGGCGGTTAACAATAGCAACAGGAAACCTGCCAGAGTCACGCCGGTCGTCTCCCAGCTAACAGAATGGTCTTCACGAAGAAGTGAGGAGTGTCAGTGTTGCCGAAGGGGTACGTTACCACAACGCGGCAACCTCATCCAACGAGGCTCCAACTGCTCTGCCTCAGGCAACGAGCAACGACCAGACGTAGTCTGCCTGGCTCAATCGGGAACGGTAAAGTCGTAAATTCGTCCAGAAGCGCTCCCGCCAGACCGCGCGCCCGTTCTGCCCTCGCCCATCATGGTTTGCTGTCCGGTGCCCATGAAGAATGCGTATTCACCGGGCTTCAGATCGGAGTCGAGCGTGATGCGATAGGTGCGCATGGCGACATGGTCGGCTTTGAAAGGAATCTCCTTGTCGCGCTTGACCCCTGATTTGCCTCCCGTGACACCCCCAAACGAGCCGACCTGGAACTCGCGCCGATTCCCTTTCTTTTCCAGCTTGATCAGCACGAAGTCAGACGAACTGGAGCCGTCCGGCACATAAAAGTAGAACAGCGGCCGGCGCTCTTTCACGCGATTCTTCGAGGTGGGGCCATTGATGTAGGCATCCCAATGTTGCGACCGCATGCCGTAGGTGAACATGCTGCCGGCACGGCCGCCTGCCTTGGCCTGGCTTACCATCTCGCTCTCCACACGCATGAACGTGTAGCCGTCTTTCCAATACACACCGACTTCCGGCGGAGGCAGATTGGGATCGTTGGTGACGGTAGCGGCGGTTGACGCAGGGACGACTGTGATGGAGGGCGATGGCGCGGGGTTGATCATCACTTTGATCACCGCATCGGAGACCTTCCCGGCTTTCAGTGCCTTGAGGCCCTCGGCGCTGGTGTCGAAAGCCAGGTCCTCCGGCTTGGCGGCGCTGTGAATTTTGGTGATGATGACGTCGTCGGAGATGCCCAGCGTCACCATGTCGATGATGTCCTGGTTATTCAGCCGGTGAGACATCTGCTGCGTCCAGCAGACGCAGGAGTACGCAATCAGGAACAGCACGGCAAACTTCTTCAATGTGAGCCTCCTCAGGGATGAGGGGGTGATCCGCAAATCTGTGCGGAAACTATAACTTTGATGCGGGGAATGAGCAAGTATCAAAGGGGTCTCGGTGTGCGCCTTTCGTCTGGATCAGAATTTCAATGGGCTCGAAGAAAATCTTAAACCGCAGAGGACGCGGAGGTTTCGCAGAGGGCGCAGAGTAAAGAGCCTTAACCGCGAAGGAAGCAAATAAAATCTGTGGGGCTTCCTCACTCTTTTCCGCCCGTTCTTGCGCCCTTCTGTGCGATCTCCGCGGACTTTCCCGGTCATCTCTGTGATTTAAGGTTTTTCTTAATGAGGTGTCGGCAGTGGTGTGCTGCTCACTTGCATTCTGCGGATTTCAGATTGTGTCCTGGAATTTGAACTTCACCTAGCGTTCCTCGATCTAAGCCGCGATCATCTTCCAGATGAACGGAGATGCGGGACGCAGTTTGGATGCTGAGATTCTGGTTGAGACTCACGATGTCTCGTGGGTCAACATTCTTGAGAGAGAAAACACCCGGTTCGGCCTTGCCCTCGTCAGAGACGTATGCCTTCAACTTGCCGGGGAAAAACACACCAAACGAGCCCGAAATTTGCAGACCATCGGTACTCCAACAGGCTGAGAGGGCGCGACTGACCACCCCCGCCGGATTGACCGCTGTGAAACCATTGCCGGCGCGCGTGGGGCGCCATATGGTGTCGAAGGCATACGATTCTTTGGGCGCAAGGCGGACCATCGGGCTGTTCACCTCGGCCTCCATGTAGTAGGGCGCCTGTTCCGGCTTTACGGAGCGGAGGGTGGGAGCACCGCGGTCGTTCAATTCGAGAGCGGCTCCATTTTTGTAAAAGATGATGGACGCCTTGCCCGGGTACTCGGCCTCTGCGGCGTGCTGGAATGTTTCGACCATGGAGTAACCGGAAGCCTGATCGACCACCGCAAGCCATCCGGCGACAGAGTCCAGCCAAACCTCGTTTTCGAGATAGAGCCAGTGCAAGCGAAAGAGTCCGCCGGTTACGGAGAACGAAGGGTCATCGGCGAGTCCTGCGCGGACGTGATAACCGCCGTAATACGCGCTGTTGCCATTCACAGGCGCAACCGCCCAAAAATTACGGTTGTAGTCTGCGGGATTTTGCGAATCGGCGGTGTCGTATTGTGTCACGGATTGGACCGACCAGTAGATAGGGTGTTCACTGGCGTTCTTCATGGTGGCGTGAAAGGAAATTTCCGGGCTGTCGCTGGCGATGGTGATTTCGCGCGAGTACTGCAAACCAGTTGCAGGATCCGGCGGTCCTTGTAAGGAAGCCACGCAGTGCGAATCCTGCGCGCGAGTTGTCAGGGAGTATTCGCCATCATCGAGGACATCGGAAATGGGGCCCGGCCACTGGCCCTGTTCTTGACCTTCCGGTAAGGGCCACAGTTTGTCTCCGCCATAGTTGATCCATCGACCTGTCTTCCCTGCTTCCGCCGGAGCAATGTACTTACCTTTGTATTTTGGATTCACAAACAGGTAGGGGTGTCCGGCGAATTCGACTTGCATCAAGCGTCCGCCGATCTGAGGCACGATGGTGAGCCGCAGCCACTCATTGGACAACTGCTCGGCGTCCCAGCCATCAAATTTCACGGCATTGACGCGGCATGGGGCATGAACTGGCGAGCCTGCCGCGAAGCCGGCAGATGGAAGAGCGATCAAGGTTGTGACAACCAGCGCCAGTCGCTGGGCGAACACAAGGCGGATTCGTTCGTTCCGGGGCATTCCCGTGTTTAAGGCGCTCCCTGGACGCGTAACCGCGCCAGTTATTTATTCTTACTGAGCATCGGCGATTCTGGTAGCAGAAATTATGCTTCGGGAACTACGAGATTGAACTGGCTGGTGAAGATTCTTTCATGTCACCGAAGCTGGCACCAACTCGACCGAAGACGTGAGCTGAATCGCGTTGTGCAAGGTACGATAGAGGGGGCAACTCATCGGATACAGCGCGTGCACGCGCTCCACCTTTTCCTTCACATCCTCTGGCGCCACCAAGCGCATGGAAACATGAATCCGGCGGATCACGAGGACGCCTTCCTCCTGCTCCACCTCTCCGGTTACGTCTGCAATGAGCTTCCCATCGCTGGCATCGATGTGACGCGCTTCCAGCGCGCCTCCGAAGGTACCCATCATTCAACCAGCCGTCGCCGAGATAACGTAATCGATGGTGGCAGCATGGGATTCCTTTAGTTTCGCCGGATCGACTTTATAGTGCTCCGCTATGGCTCCATGAACACTGTAAACAACCGGTTGAGACTCACCCGGCAAGTGTGCGATCCGGAGAGGACCACGTTTGCGTTCAATACGCGATTTAGAAATGTAAACAATCTCGCTCATGACAACCTCCAAAACCGTATCGATGATCCGCCTGCGAAATCGGACTCATAATTGGCTACTTCGCTCAGTGGCAATCAGTGCACCCTTAACCCGCAATGTCAGGAAGCACGACGACATGGTCCGCGCAATTACGGAGAGCAGGTGCGATGAGTCGGGGGTGAAGATGGAGTTGCTGCACGAGTGGGCCTCCATCGCACAACCCGTTTTCGCGCCACCAGGCTTGGACTGCCGCAGCGCCGGCAGTTTGCACTTGACAATCGATTCCATTCGAAAGTACAACTTTCAGAAACACAAGAAAAGGAAACAATGTGTAACGATCCGTAACCGAAAGAGGTCAACCATGGGATTCACCAGACGTCCGTTGGTCCTAGCAGTTCTGTTCCTGGCGGTATGTCCCGGTTATCGATGCGCGTGGGCGCAGAAAGACGCCGGCAGCATTGCCGGTACTGTGCGTGATCCCAGCGGAGCAGTGATTGCGAACGCAAAACTGACCGTGACTGACCTTGAGCACGGTCAGACTTTTCAAACCACTACCGACAGCCAAGGTGGATACGTGGCAAGCCCGCTTCGCGTTGGGCGCTACACGGTGAGCGTCGAAGTGAGTGGGTTTAAGAAAGCCGTCTCCGAGCCGGTCGCTCTGGATGTGCAGCAGCGCGCGGTGGTGAATATCAATCTGCAGATTGGAGAAATCAGCGAAGTCATGCAGGTATCGACCGCGACGCCCCTGCTGGAAACAGAGACCTCAGAGCTCGGCCAAGTCGTAGACAGTCGCCGCGTGTCCAATCTGCCTTTGAACGGGCGCAATTTCGCACAGCTTGCGTTATTGAGCGCAGGTACTGAACCTTCCGAGCCGGGTGCCCGCGATGAGAATAGCTACGGCTTCAGTTCGAACGGCGCGCGTTCGTTACAAAACAATTTCCTGCTGGACGGCGTGGATAACAACTCCAACCTTCCCGACCTTTTGAATGAAACGAATTTCGTCATCCAGCCGCCGGTCGATGCGCTGGCCGAATTCAAAGTGCAGACCAATTCCTACAGTGCGGAGTTTGGCCGTGGCAATGGCGCCATCGTGAACGCAGTCATTAAGTCGGGAACCAACCAGCTGCATGGCTCGTTGTGGGAGTTCTTTCGTAATGACAAGCTCGATGCCCGAAACTACTTCGACGACCCCACCAAGCCGACGCCCCCGTACAAGCAGAATCAGTTCGGCGGAACCTTGGGCGGACCTGTTTATATTCCCGGACTGTACAACGGCAAGAACCGGACTTTCTTCTTTGTGGACTATGAGGGTCTGCGCATTCGCCAGGCTCAGACTCAAAGCGCCTTCGTTCCCCCGGGTCCGTGGCGAACGGGCGACTTCTCCAGTTTGATCGACTACACCAGCGTGACGGGTACCGACTGCAACGGCGTTCCCACTTACGCCGGCGAGATTTTCGATACTCGCAGGACCCAGACCTCCGCCTCTTCGAGCACCGGTCTGTGTGGCGTACCGTTTGCCTACAATGGATCGGGGCAGCCGGCGAACATGATTCCCGCAACGCCCAGTGTTTCCGGCGCGGGTGCTCTCGACCCGCTTGCCCTGAAGCTGGCAGCTCTTTTCCCGCCTGAGAACGTCGCCGGAAACTCCAGCATCAACTTTCTCGCAAATCCTGTTTTGGCAGAGACGAGAAACAACTTCGACGTCCGAGTGGATCAGAGATTCTCAGATGCCGACAGCACATTCTTCCGCTTCAGTTATGAGGATCAGCCCAGCTCGATTCCCGGAACTTTTGGCGGTCTGGCAGACGGAGGCGGCTTCTTCAGTGGAGTCGAGGAAAATTCTTATCGCAGCTTCGCAACCAGCTGGGTACACATCTTCAAACCGCAACTCATCAACGAATTTCGCCTTGGCTACAACCGCATTAACTCTCACCGTTTCCAATTGAATGCGAACACGAATGTCTCGGCGGACATTGGATTTCCGGGCGTGCCATTTCAACCTGGAATCGGAGGACTGCCGCAGCTCACCTTCAATGACGTCGCAACCCTCGGAAGCCCGACTTTCCTGCCTTCAAAGGAGCTGCAGAATTCGTACGTGCTCTCGGAGAACCTGACGTGGGTGAAAGGACGGAACACCACCAAATTTGGGACCGAAATCCGGCGCGAGGAATTCACCATTTTTCAGCCGGCCTCGCCTCGTGGAAATCTGGATTTCAACAGCACGCTGACGGACAATCCGGCAAATCCAGGAACCGGCGGCACCGGTTTTGCTTCATTCATGGCCGGCCTCACCGATGGCGGCGGCATCAACAACCTGCATAACGTCGACTACTTCCGTTGGACGTATGCCTTCTACGCGCAGGATGACTGGAAGCTTAGCGACAAGCTTACGCTGAACCTGGGACTCAGATATGAACTGTTCATGCCCGTGACCGAACGGCATAGCGAGATCGGAACCTTTGACTTGACCGATCCCACCAATCCAACCCTCATTGTTCCGAAAGGTGTGAATGCTCAGCTGACCCCAACCATCGCTTCAGAGGTGGGAATCAGCGCGACCGGCAGCCCAAGCTTAATCGCGGTGGATAAGAACAATTTCGCTCCGCGAATCGGATTGGCTTATCAACTCACTCCAACGACGGTGGTACGCAGCGGTTACGGAATTTTCTACGGCGGACAGGAAAATGGTCCGTATTCGAACCCGAGTCCGGGATTCAACCCGCCGTTCTTCGTCGGGCAATCGTTCACGACTCCGTGTAGCGCCCCGGCCGCGAATCCTGGCGTGCAGGACTGCTCGACCAGCGGAATTCAGCATCTTTCCGATGGTTTCCCAGCCAATGCGCTGATCGATCCGAATACTCCGGTTTTCTTTTCTGTGGATCAGCACTTGCTCACGCCGTACATGCAGCAGTGGCATCTGGATGTGGAGAGGCAATTGCCGCGCGACAGCGTGTTTGAAATTTCCTACGCTGGATCGAAGGGCAATAAGCTTTATATCTTCTTGAACGGAAACCAGGCAGCCCCCAGTCCCGATCCGAATGCTCCTCTGGCGCCGCGGCGTCCCGTACCGACCATCGACACGGGAATCGACTGGTTCCGCTCCGGAGGTGCTTCCAGCTACAACTCCCTGCAAAGCCGATTCGAAAAGCGCTTCTCGCATGGCCTCCAGTTCCTGGCGACCTACACATGGGCTCATTCGATTGATAATGCCTCGAACGCGAATCTCGGGCCCACACAGAACAACAGCGACTTCCGTTATTTCAGAAACCCCCGTGCGGAATTCGGCAATTCCGACTTCGACATCCGTCACCGCTTTAGCGGCAGTTTTCTCTACGAACTCCCGATCGGCCACGGCAAACACTTCATGGGAGACGCACAAGGGGTGGTCAATCAAATCGTGGGGGACTGGCAAGTTGCCAGCATTGTAAGCATCGCGAGTGGCAACTACTACACGGTGCTCGACACAAACGGAAACTTCTCCAATTCGGATGGAGGCGCGGGCGGGGTTTCTCAGCGTCCCGATCAGGTCGGCGATCCCAACGCGCCTCCCTGTGTTCCCGGAACGTGGTTCAACACGTGTGCATTTGCCGATCCTCCGCTCGGTTCATTTGGCAACGTGCGGCGCAACACGATCGAGGCGCCGGGATACCGGACCTGGGATTTCTCGCTGTTCAAGAGTTTCAAGACGACGGAGAAGACAAACCTGCAGTTTCGGGCGGAGTTCTTTAATATCCTGAACCATACGAATTTCCTTTTCGCCAAAACGGGTCCGCAAAACCCGAACAATTCGACCATTCTCGGCACAGCACAATTCGGTTTTCTGACGGCGGCGCGCGCGCCTCGGCAGATTCAGCTTGCCCTGAAATTTAGTTTCTAGATTTCTCGAAGAGCTGGGTTTTCTGTCCGAGTGAAAATTCGGACCAGAACTTCATCGGCGCGCCTCGCATGGGGCTGAAAGATCGCGAACAATGAGCTATTTTTGGAAGGCGCGTGGGGCTTTCCTGCTGATTTTTCTGTCGGCGTTCGGCAGCCTCTGGTGCCGGTGCTCGTCTGCGCAGGACAAGGCCGGAGAAACTCTGCAAGCGAGAACCATTGGCGTGCGGATCGAGCCGTCGAATGGAAGCTACACCATCTTCGACCCCATGTCGAAGAAGCCGATTCTGCAGGCAGCCGTGGCCGCTGAAATCGACAATCATTGGATCAAGTCGACCGATTACCCTCAGCACTTCATCCAGCACGACGGCACAACGGATGACCTCGGCGCGGCGGATTCGATCACGATCTCAAACCGTGGACTTCAGGGTCAGCCGGATCTCATCTGTTCTCTGCGTCTACACTCCGATCCTGATTTTGTGACAGTCAGCGTACAAGTGAAGAACGCCAGTGGGAAGGCGACCACTGTGCAGGCAATTCGCAGCCTTGAAGCGGCAGGCTCGCGGGTGGTAGATCTGGGCGGAAACGACGCCCTGGACCGAGTGCTTTCCGACAGTTTCAGCGAGGACCGGCCGGGAATCGTGATTCATGACTTGCCCGAGGCGAAAAACGGAATGCATCGCGCCGTAGGAAGCCAGCTACTCTATAACCGCGAGTCAAAACGCAGTCTTTTCCTGGGAACACTGAGCTCAGAGAAATTTCTCACGGTGCTCCGTCTTCACATTGACAAAGATCACATTGCCTCCTATGAGGTGGATTCGACTGGAACGACCGAACTGGAGAAGGAGAATTCGCTGCAGGACGCAGCGCCGGAAGATCAAATCGAATTGAAGCTGCCGCTGGCTCCCGCTACGGAGATTTCTTCGGAGCGACTGTTGATCAGCACGGGGACAAACTGCCTCGACCAACTTGAGACTTATGGACGACTGATCCGGCAGTTGCATCATCCACGCGTGATTACAGGAACACCAGCGGGATGGTGGAGCTGGACCGCCTATTATTTCGGCCTCAATCAGGGAACAGCTTTGACGAACGCGACCTGGCTCGCGGAGAACCTGAAAGATCTCGGGTTCAACTTTTTTCATATCGACGAGGGATACCAGTACGCGCGCGGAGAATACACAACCCCCGATGTTGCTCTCTTCCCTGATGGCATGCGTGCTCTCGAGCGCAAAATAACGTCGCTCGGACTAACGCCCGGCGTCTGGACTGCCCCTTTTGAGGTTTCGGAGCGATCCTGGGTTTACGAAAACCACAAGGACTGGCTGGTGCACAACGCGGCCGGTCAACCCATTCATGCGGGATGGGTCATCCACAGAGAGAAACAACCTCTCGACCGGCTGTATGTCCTCGACACGACGAGCCCGGGAGCCCAGCAATATCTACGGAAAACCTATTCGACTCTCGCCAAAGACTGGGGAGTGCGATATATCAAACTTGATTTCATGGATGACAGTGCTATCGAGGGCTATTACTACAAGCCCAACACGACGGCGCTGGAAGCGCAACGGATCGGGCTGCAAATAATCCGCGAAGCTGTTGGCGAACACGTATTGCTCGATAAAGACGGCAGCCCCATGCTCAATCCTGTCGGTCTGGTCGACACCGGGCGGATTTCAGTGGACACCGGGCACAAGTTCGCTGCCAGCAAAGAGGCTGCCCCAGGCATCGCCGCACGATATTTTATGAACCAGAATTACTACCTGGCTGACCCAGACGCTTTCACGGTATCCCGGCAAACCGTCGCCGACCAGGATTGGCACGGCGGAATCAAGCCGCTCACTTTGGATGAAGCGAAAGTGTCCATCGCTTTGGCTGCCATTGCAGGCGGGATGTATGAGATCGGAGATGATTTGCCCACGCTGGGCGCCGATAGCGATCGACTGGCCCTCGTCAAGAATCAGGATCTCCTGAATATGACGCGCCTCGGACGTTCTTCGCGCCCGCTTGATCTAATGTCGTACACGCCTGACGATGGCATGCCAAGCATCTTTCTTCTAGCGGAAAGTAAGCGGCAAAGTATGCTTGCGGTTTTCAATTGGACCGAAAATCCAAGGCAGCACAAACTCGACTTCGCATCGGATTTAGGACTGCCTGGACACGAGCCCAATCAGGTGTTCGATGTTTTCGAGTCGAGACAGGTGGGCACAGATCTCAACTCGATTGACATTACGGTTTCACCACATTCGGTGGCGCTGTTCAAAATCATTCACGGTTCGATTCCAGCCGCGGCGCCCATCATCGCAATGAAAGTTCCGGACGACTCCCAGGCGGGCAACACAATCGAATTTTGCGTCCATGCGGATCCTGGCGGAGTCCCGCCGATTGCATATCGATGGGAATTCGGTGACGGAGCAACGTCAAGCGATCAGAATCCGGAGCACGCCTACACGCATGCCGGGGACTTCACGATCAAGCTGCACGTCGATGGGCTGGACGGGATCCCTGTAGAAAAAATCAGTCAGATCAAAGTAGGTGGCAATATCGAGACTCGCTTCGTTCCAGCCAATAAGAAGCGCTCTGTGGTTGCATCCGAAAGTACCCTCGGGGCGTGTCAAACGAGGCGTGACCCATAAAGTCTTGCAATGTCGTCGCGAAGATCTGTTAATAAGCAATCGCGCTGAGATGCTCGTCCACGTCTCGGCTCAACGCTAAACTCGAGGTCATGATCGGCCGATGGAGCGGATTGCGCCCTGAATCCCCCTAGGATCTCGCTTCTATCAGTCTTCGAAACTTCTTGCGCCGCCCTTCATCCGGTTCTTGACCAGATTCGTCCACACGAACTTGATCACCCGAGCGTCGTTGTAGCAGTAGGCTAGATTGTGATTCAGCGTAGAAAAACAATGCTGCTGGCAGGTTTTCTTCATGCCGGCAAGTTGGCCATCATCGAATTTGTGCTTATCGATGTTTCCCCAGTCGTAGGTAGATGCGTACATGGGGAAACAGGGAGCGACGGTCCCGTCGGTTCGAATGATGACATTGTTCTGACCAGCGCGACAGTTCCACTCGGCGAAATGCAACTCGCCGTTTGCATCCTGGACGATTCCGGGAGTGTCGACCAACCGGTTGGCTATGTTTCCATTGCCTCCGCTGCCATCACCATTCCAGCCCAATCGCTTCAAGTCGGCGCCGCTGGCCATTCGGATGAAGGCCTTGATTTCCTGCAGGCGCTGCACCGAATTGACCATCTGGTAGCCCGACTTGTTTTTCTCGATCAGCCAATCCACCAGCGAGTCTATCTCCGGCCAGTCCTTAGGACGAATATAGGTCGGATTGTCGCTCAGATGCTTGAAGTGCTCGTCTTGCTCTAGCATGGGAGTTTCGTTGATGTGATAGTCGGTAGCAATGCGGTGGTCGTGTGCATACTCGGTGAGTTGTCGGATATCCAGCGTATTGTTCCGGCAGATGTTCATGTTGAAAAATACCATGTAGCCGTACGCGTACTGCTTCTTCAGCAGATGCTCCAGGTGCTTGCGCACGGGTACGACGGCTTTTGGCAGGCTCGGCTTCTCGTCCCAGGAATCGACAGCGAAGTTAAAGACAGAGGCGCCAGCGTCTCCCAAACGGTCGGCAACATCGGGGCGCAAAAGCCGGCCGTTGGTACCGATGTAGATCCAGAATCCTTTTTTGGCTGCGTAATACACCACCTTGTGAGCGAATTGAGGGCGCAATAACGGCTCTCCCCCCATCAGCGCGAGCACGCGGCAGCCGTGGTCATAGAGCCAGTCAATGGACCGGCGCGCCACATCCTCGGTCATGCCCTTTACCTTGTTGTTATAGGCCCAGCAGTACCAGCAGTCGAGATTGCATTTGTATTCGACGAACAGGTAGGCCGTGATGGGATGGAATTCGCCGGGCATCACGCGCGACCGTATGTAAGGAAAAAGCCATCCCCGCATGGCACGATACACCTGCGACGGGCTCCAGTTCCGTTTTTCGGGAGCGATTTCCGGTCCGGGATCGGCCAGCTTTTCCGGATACTGCGGGAACACAGGTTCGGGCAGCGTCAGCCCCTTTGCGGCCGCGGGCTTGACCGGTTGCCGCGATGAATCCATCAGCAGATTGTGAATATCGACATCAATGCGAAACTTCGGAGCGGTTGCCATAGGGGTGTAGCCTCCTGATCGTCAATTGCAGGAATGTGCAAACCCACTGTTAATCACCAACGGGGCCGAGCCGACTTATACTGTCCGGCTAAGAGTAAGTAACGTGAATGAAAGTTTCATTTTTCAGCGCCTCCCTCAAACCCAGACGTTCTTATTCGCTCCGCGGGACGGAGAATTTCTCATACTCGCTGCCTTACTTCACGTGACCACCTCTTCGGGTGAGCTTGCCGAGGAGGAACTCCTGGGCCACGTTTGCACCGATTCGTTCCGCAATGCCAATCGCGAAATTTCCGAACACCAGCCCAGCACCGCGATTGGATCTGGGATAGTAAAGGTTCGCNAGACTGGATGATGCCAGAACGCCGCCCAAGCTAGAGTAGTTTGGTTGCGATTCTCCTTTGTCCGTTCTTGCAACAAAAGTACTGAATACCGCGTGGCGGAACCGGGAGCCGGTGGTACCCGTTCCCTGGTAGAAGTAGCGCGGGTCCTGGTGCAATAACGATGGCAAAATGGCGCCACCGATCATGATGTCGGAAAAGCCATCGGCGGCGACTGCGCCAAAACGCTTTCCGTATGCTCCCCAGCCTTGGCCATAGTTCGGAGTATTTCCAGCTTGCTTGGCACTGGCTACAATGAAGACTCCCGCCGCCGTAACTGGATCTACGGAGACCTTCAGAGCCAGCTTGAACTTCATCTTTGTTGTCAGCGGTGCAGGGTCGCTCTCATAGGAAACGTAAAAATTTGGAATGATTCCGAACACGCGCTGCTTTTCTTCGGCCTGGAACTGCTCGGTGGCAACTTTGGCAGGGTCGTAATGAACATCGACAGTGATGCGATAGGTTGGAATTCGAAGTTGGATGCCGGTCACAATTTTGAACTGGTCCGGATGGAGGGTGATCGGCGTCGATATCCAGGTTTCATAGTCCTTGGCGCTGATGCTGAGCTGATAGGGAATGCCTGGTGTCACATCGTGAAACTCGAACATCCCGTTCCCGGTTGTCAGGATCGTACGAGGGTCATTGCTTTCAACTTCTTTAAGGACGACCGCCGCGTCGGGGATCACATCGCCGTTGACATCAGTGACGGTGCCCATGATGGTTGCTGTCCGAGGCGCCTGTTGACTGATCTGGCCCAACGCCGGAAAGGAAAGGACTAACGCCACAGCGAGTGCGGCACCGAGATCGANGTATAAGCGTTTCAAATGTGGCTCTCTAGCGAAACAACGACAGCCCGACGAACAACATATGCGAGTCCAATCCAGGCGGCACTGACCAGACCGCGTTGAGACTGGACATTCTTGTATGTCGNCGGATTGAATTGGGGAGTCATGTTTCGAACCTTGACACCTGANCTAAGGGCAACTGGCATTCCAAAGAGGGGGCATCACTGGTTGTGNTTTTAATGCCTAGGAAATAAAGGGTTTTCGTTCGACAGTTTGGGCGGCGCTTGTGTCGAAATGTCGAACTGTCAAATGACAGTCAAGTGCTAACGACAACATGGGGCGATGACAAGCCTTGCGATCAGAAACAGCCTGTTCTAGCCAAACAGGGATTTAAACGGTTCCAAGACAGCCCAGTCCATGAAGTCAAAATGAACTTGTGCCTGTTGGCCGCCCCGAAATCAAACACCGGCGGCAACGCCAAGCGAAAGAGCGCCGGCACTGAGTTGCTACCAAGCACCGGAACCGGAATGATCTTNCCGCGCTGGCGGGCGGAATCAAATTTTCCACTTTGTTTTGGGAACTTCTGAGGTGACTAGTACTCGATCGCGATTGCCGTTCTCGCTACCACTCCCAGCCGCACTCGCAGCGAACGTGATCGGCCAGCCTGGCTTTCCTGAGAATCCGTCTGCACGCTGCACAACACCGCATCCACATTTTGACCTCCCACATCCACGACTCGCTGCCGTGTTCAAGCTCAAGAGAAGCAAATAGACTTCCAATTCTCGATGACTCCAGGCAACGAATCGCAAAACGCGTAGTTGGCTCCAGAATTGTTCCAGATCGAACAGAGCGGAAGGAGAGGCATTGCGGAGCCTTGAACGAGTTTGCGATNATCTGGGGTGTTGGATGATCCCGGGCGCTGTTCCCTTCCCTCAACGAGTCGAACTACTTGTGCAGCCGCTGAGGTGTGTACGGCGGCTTGGTGCAAGCACTCGCCGCATGTGCCGCGCAATCTTTGCGCGCGCGCGTGCCAGCTGAGCCTTTACTGTTCCCTGCGGCACACCCAACACCTGGGCTGTCTCAAGGATCGATAGACCGTCGACGACGCGTAGCTGAAATGTTCTTCGCAATTTCGGCGAGAGCTGTGCGGTGCACTTTCTCAGGTGGGCAGTGAGTTCAGAATTGCGACACTCATCTTCCGGGCTGGGTCTTGCGTCCGCCACTTTTTCGAATATGAAGTGTCCGTCGTCCCCGCCAATCTGCTCCTCCAACGGCAGATGGACTTGGCGTGGCCGTTTGCGCAAATGCATCCTGGCGCAATTGCAGACAATCGTCGTCAGCCAAGTGGACATCTGCGACTGTCCCCTGAATTGGTGCAGATGTTTGTAGGCAGCCAACAGCGCCTCCTGGACCGCATCCTCCGCGTCATCTCTATTACCCAGAACACGCAAAGCACATCGATAGAAAGAGGGTAAATAGAGCGATAGCACTCTTTGCAGCTCACGGGCTGCGCTCTGATCGCCTGCCCAGGGGTATTGGGGATTCTGTGTATGTGCGTCTGCGTCCGGCATGTTCTTTCGTCCCACAAAAGCGAAAAGCACGTAACTGGCCAAAGAGTTTGGGCATCATGGCTCTGCTCTGCCTGCAAACATGGGGAAAATGGGCCAAAACGGTGTCAATGGAGTCTCCCAAGTGACAGTGTCCGGGGGTTGACACTACGCTTCCGACTTCTCCCTCGCCCGTGAACAGTGGCGGAACTGGCAATCGACCGCTTGATTTCCCAAGCTAATGTGGGCGTTAAGGCTTTCGCAAATTTAGGGTGAACTACTTCCTTGGCCTGCATTCATGACCAGAGCGCCAGGACTTCATTNCCGACGGCAACCCCTAGCGAAGCTTGACGGAAGTCTTTCGCCAGAATGGAACGCCTGCCGAGCGCGACGCACGACCCTGAATTGTTGCAGNGCATTCACTACAACAACTTTCAATTCCGTTCGCCCGTGTTGACTCTGCCAAGCGCCAGTTTGGCATCTGGCGTGCCTTTGTCATGTTGCCGGAAGCGATGAGTGCTTCGGAGGACATATGGCAAAGATAATCGAGTTCTATATACCGCAAAGCTTTCGCAAGGTTTCAAAGTGGGTCTCCCCAGCCGAACGTGGCAAGGTGTTGGCATTTCGACTGGCAATACGAAAATCGGCGTGACTTGTTCTGAAACGCGCATGGCGAAACTAAAAGTGAGCGCGGTGAAAAATGACCCCGAGCGGTCAGGAGATTTGCGGAGTAGTGGTGGTGCGTCCTGCTGGTAGCTTTCCGTCTAGCACGGGAAGGCCAAGAAGGTGTCCCTACCAACAACCACAGCAGACGCGCGGGCCCGAATGGTCACACGAAATTTGACACTGCCAAGCTGTCGACAGCGGATCGATCGTCGCGCTTCCGAAGTATTCCTTAGTGCCGCTTGAGTCTCAATCACTTACCAACGGCTTGAACGAGATAACTGATTGGCATGAATCGTGCACATTCGTGCTCGTACGTGACGAATCGAAACGAGAAGTCCTTGGAGGATCTACAGTGAACCTTGCCCGCGTATCAAAGCTCAGTGCGGTCCTTTGTGCAATTGCGACCATCCTGATTACAAGCTCCTCATTTGCTGCCACCACCGGCAAAACACGTCAACTTACACCTGGCGAGAAAGTCAAAATGTCGGGCTTGATTCAGTCTCGGGATGGAGATCTGGTGCGCGTGCGCGACAAGAAGTCGCATGAGGTAATCATGGTGAGCATCGTCGATGCGACCCAGATCGAGCGCAAGACTCATAAGCTTCCCTTTTACCGTCATACCGACATGGATGTCACTGCTTTGCTTCCGGGCCTGACGGTCGAGGCTGAGGGCGTAGCTAATTCCAAGGGACAACTGGAAGCCAGCAAGATCTCGTTCACGCCGGACGACTTCGCTATCGAAGTAGCCCAACAACAACAAGTCGCGGCCAACAAAGCGGCCGCTCAAAATGCCCAGTCGACCGCCAACGAGGCTACAACTGCAGCCGGCGCGGCACAAAGTTCCGCTGATCAGGCCCAGAATGCAGCAGATCAGGCGAGCGTGCAGGCCGAGGCTGCAGGGGTTGTCGGACTGGCAGACGCGGCTGCGATCGCAGCTGTCGATCACCGCGTCTCGGAGTTGGATGACTACAAGATCGAATCGGAGAACGATGTTTACTTTGACCGCGATTCAGCGGTCCTGAAAGATGACGCGAAACCGGCTCTTGCCGATCTCGCGAAACTCGCGAAGTCATTTAATGGGTATTTGATCGAGATCTCGGGATACGCTTCGAACACACTGGGCAGCAAAACGGATCAGAAGCTGAGCGAGGAGCGCGCCGCCGCTGTAGCGAATTACTTCTATGAGGTTCAGAACATCCCAATGCGGCGCATTCTCATTCCCGTCGGCTACGGCAGCACGCATCCGGTGGCAAGCAATGCTCAGGCTGTAGGCCGTGAAATCAACCGCCGCGTCGATGTCAAAGTCCTGATTAACAAGAGCCTTGAAGAAGGGCTGTAGTTGGCTGACGACCTACTTGGAAAGCGACCGTCCAGAAAAGGAAAAATAGACTGGTATGAAAATCTTACGATTCATTACGGTATGCGCTGCAGTTTTTTTGGTCGCGGCGACAGCAGGGTTCGCTCAGCATGTCCGAACCGACTTTGATCACCAGGCGAATTTCGGTCAATACAAAACCTACTCCTGGAAGGAAATCAAGCCTGGCGCTTCCCTGTGGGATTCGCGCATAAAAAACGCGGTGAATGCCCAGTTGGAGGCCCACGGACTGGCACAGGTTGCGGACGGTGGAGACATTTCCATTGTCGCAATCAAGACGAGCCAAACGCAGAGGACACTCCAAACTTTTTACGACGGCTTCGGTGGCGGTTGGCGGTGGCGCGGGTTTGGCGACTTCGGCGAGTCAACCACAACCGAGCAGGATTACCAGGAAGGCACGTTGGTCATCGACCTGTACGACGGGAAGACGAAGCAGTTGATTTGGCGGGGGAGCACCGAAAGTGTTCTCTCCGACAAAGCCGAAAAGAATGAAAAGAATCTCGACAAAGGCGTAGCCAAAATGTTCAAGGACTTTCCGCCGGGATCAGGCAAGCGTTAGATAGAAAAGACGATTTAATGTGTCAGGGTTAATGTGGTAGAGATTGAGGTTCCGTGTGGGTGGGCCTGGGCTCTCGGCTTTGAAGGGCGCTAAATATGGCACGGCGAATTGGAAGCGCGGCAGTCATGATTCACGAAAGTGCCAAACATCGAGACTAGTCACAGTCGCTCTTCCGTGCTGAAGAGATTGCGATGAAATTCATACTCGGCCGCTGGCTCCGCACCTCTGCTCATGAATGACCGGATCCTGCTGTGGCCATGACTTGACTTCCATGACGTCGGTGGAAGCGAACCAGCGATCAGTCTCCAGCGGGCATCGGTTCAGGCGCGCCTTCCTGATTCCGTATCGTCGCTGGCGCTCGCATCGGTTGATCTGCGTAATTGCGACAGAGGTGGAAGATCGACACCGAACCCGCGACCGCGAGCGAGAGTGGAATTAGGAACTCCTGGCCAATACCCGTGAATTCAACTGTGAGCACGATAGCCGTAAGAGGCATTTTCATCGACGATGCCAGGAACGCGGCACCGCCGACAATGGCGAAGTCAGCTAAAGATCCGATGGGCCAAATGTGATTCCAGAAGCTACCAAGGATGATCCCGAGCAATGCGCCAATGCTCAGGCCTGGCGTGAGCAAGCCACCCTCTGCACCCGCGCGTAGCGAGGCTACTAGAACGACAACCCTGAGCAGCAGTAGTGTCGCGGCAAGTGTGAGACCAACTTCGTTGTCAAATCCTGCCTGCGCCAGTCCCTTTCCGTTCCCGAGCAGTTGTGGAAATGGAATCGCGATAAGGCCGATGATCGGAAAGACCAGAGAGCACAACACAGGCAGACGCCAATCTTTAGGAGCACGTGCGCGGCCGGCTTCAGTCGCCTTTACAAATAGGTAGGCCGCCAACCCGAATACCGGTCCAGCGAGCAGCGACCAAACGATGATGGAAGGGGAAACTGCGACCAGTGGGACTGAGTATTGCTGCCCATTGCCCAGACCCAGCCATGCCACCAAAGTTGCAATTACGCACGTTGCAAGCGCTGCCATAGAAGCAGGAAGACTAAAGGTTCCTAGTAGCACCTCGAGAGTAAAAAGCGCTCCCCCAAGAGGGACATTGTAGACGGCAGCCAAGCCCGCTCCGGCGCCGCACGCAATCATGATCCGGGTGCATTCAGGCGTCAGATTGGCGCGGGCGCACAACCTCGTGGCCAACGCGGCGCCCAGTTCACGTGGTGCGACCTCCCGCCCGAGCGGNGAGCCCAGTCCCACGGTCACGATCTGCAGAATCGCATGTGTCAGCGTAGCCCAAAAAGGCATGCGGTCGCCTTTTCGAACAGCCTGGGCTATAGAAACTAATGGAGGACCAAAACGATAGAGCAACCACCAACCGATCCCCGCGACCGCGCCACACGAACAGAGCGCGAGGAACCGCCGCAGATCCGAAGCCGCTGTGACCTCCTGCAGAAAACTTGCTCTGCCGACGATCGTGTGCGGGCCGTGGCCATAGGCAACGTGCTGGACCAAACGCAACAATAGACCTAGCGCCATTCCGCCCAGCCCCGAAGCGACACCTATGGCGAATGTTACGAGCACCAGGATCAGCCAGCGTGGCTTCCGGACCGCAATCGCACAATGCACCTTCTTCATTTAGATCTCGTTCGTGAGGGACAGGATCGAAGATTCGATTTTGCGGCCGAGCAGAAGTAACGCGTCATAGCGTCCCTCTGAAGTTCCTTTCGGACGGTAAGCTTGAATTGTCCGCTCCAGTCGAGCGCGTGCGTCCTGCAATGTCTCTTGCGCGCCTCTGGATCGTCCTTCGACCCGGTCGGCCATTGCATCCAGCGATTCAGCCAGTCGGTCATCGAACTCACGCTGCTGCACAGCGATGGCTTCCGGCAGCTCAAAACCAGGCAGTTGTGCCCGATATTTCCACTCGGCGATTTGCATGATGAAAAGCACTCGCATTTGAGGCTGCGTTCGACGGATCAGGCTTCGCATAGCGAGATCCTGCTCGCGGGAACGTCCGAACTCCAGGAGAACACCGTCTGCAAGAGCCCTTACCTTGTCGAGATTGGTATTGATGGTCTCGCCCAGAGCAAATCTTCGTGCGGTTGCGGTTTTCAGGTCCATTGAGACTGGTTCTCTTGCAAACTGGGCGAGCAGCCGGAGATTGGAAATGAAGGTCTCTTTCAGCTCGCGTGCCGCAGGCATACCCCACAATTGGTCAAATATCAACCACATTGCGAACAGGCCGAGCAAGATGCCGACGACGCGGTCTCTCGCCACTTCGAGTGAGGTCTGCATTCTGAATTCGCTCAAATTGATCAGGTAAAAAGCCAGTGCGGCCTGTATGCCGAAGTACGATAAGCGGGGGCTCGAGGTCATGAACCAGGCACCCAAGGCGGTGACGGCCACGAAAAGGAGCACAAAACCACCTATGGAGTCGATGTGCGGCAGAATGAAAATCTGTGACCCCATCCCAAGAACAAATCCGCCAACCAGGGCGCCGAGGATTCGAAGGATCTGCTTCTGGTGGGATGAGCCGATCGTGGAGAGTGCCGTCAGCAAGCAGGTTGTGACCGAAGTGCTGATGCCCGGCCATTCCATGGCGTTGTAGATCACGTAGCAAATGCTGGCGGCCAGGCAGCCTTTGAGGGCGAAACGAAGATGATCAGGGTTAACGAACGCGTCTGCGGCAAGAAGGGACGATCGCGGTATCTCATCTACCAGGGATAGGTACTCGGGAATGGATCGGGACGCCGCAAACGCCTGGGGAATGAGGCTGACAGTGTGCTCAATTTCACGCAGCAGTGGCACACCTGCAGGCTCTTCATCCGTGTTGAACTGGAGTGNGCCGGGAATCCTCCGGTTCAACAATTCGTTTCGAATGTTCGCGAGCGCTGAGGCCAGGTTCCGGAGCCGCTTTTGATCGCTGGCGGAAGCCTCGAACTGGAGCTGCGTCAGGGCGGCTGCGAGATCAACCAGCCTTCCAACGAGAGCTGTAACACCGCCCATCTCGACGGAATATTGAACCGGATAGTCCGAGCGCCGCAAGATACGCCGTAGTAATGATGTCCCGCGCATCGCAAACTGGAGGATTTGCTCTTTGGTCGCGGCATCGATATAGGATCCCTCCGCATAGCGGGTCATTAACTTCTCGATCGCAGACAATCGGTCACTGATGGGGATGGCAACATCGTCTTGGGGTCGCCGACGCTCGAACACCAGCTCTACTGCCGCGGTGATTACGACCCCTATGACTACCGACAAACAAAGCCAAAGCGTATCTTCTACATTCGTCTCGGATGGTAGAACGCGGTCCCACAAGGGAACTCCAATGGAGATCATGATCGCGAAGATAACCGCCGCCGTGTAGTTCGTCAGCGCGCTAATTGCGTAAAAGGCCAAGAACAAAGAGGCAATAACCCAGACGAAATGAAGTATGGGAGAATTAATCACGAACGATACGAATATCAGAAGATAAGCTGCGCCGATGCCCGTTACCAGGAGTATTGTTCCCGCGGATTTCAGGGTGGCTTGACGGCTTTCACGAGAGATCATGAGCGCATAAACCGCACCCTGGAACGTGTAGGGAATGCGAAACGTCATCCCGACAATCGTAATCAGGGTAGCGGCGACGACCATGCGCAAGACCAGAGCAACTCTGCCCGGATAAGGCGACAGTTCCTCCCGCAGGAAATCGGGCAGCCAGGCGAACAAGCTATTCCACCGGAGAATCGGGAGTGAGGCAGTTGCCATGTTCAGTGCCCGCGAATGGTGACGACCGCCGACTCACCCAAGCGAAAGAGATCACCCGTCGGGTCCTCCACGCGGACGCGCACTGGGTACCGAGATGCCAAATGCACCCAATTCAGAGTGCGCTGAACATCGGGAAGGCCGGAGCTCAAATGGCCAATCCGATCAGGGTCCGGGGTGACTCCGAACCCGACGCTATCCACAACTGCCGAGAAGCGTATGTTTGGCCTGGACATCACATACACGTCGGCCTTCATACCAGGCGCGATACGTCCGAGCAGGCCTTCGCGGAAATTACCAATCGCCCACCAAGTGCGCGCGTCGATCAAGGTAAACATTTCCTGTCCTATGTGGGCATACGCGCCTTCTGAGATGGTGAGATTGGTGACGATGCCATCGAATGGCGCGTAGACTCGGCAGTTGTTCAGCTGATACTGGGCGTTCTTCACCGCAGCAGCTTTTGCGCCCCGCTGATTGATCAGCGGCTCAAGCGTTGTGACCGCATGCCTGGCCTGTTCATGTTGCGCCAAAGTCGATTTCAGCTTTGCGTGCGACAGAGTCAGTTGTGATTCAGCTTGCCTTAGAGCCTCTGCCATTGCGGTTTCGGAACTCCTGGCTTTGTCCACCTGGTCTACGGTGACAAACTGCTTCGCCAGCAGTGGCTCAAGTCGATGCAGGTTGTTGTTGGCATACGTCCATTCGGCGCGCGCTCGGCCGACACCCCGCTCGGCGTCCGTCACTTCAGCCTCCGCGCTATGGATATTCTCGTGCGCAACAGAGACAGCGCTTACTAATGCGGCTATCCTGCGCTGTTCATCTGCGATTTGCCCTTCAAGGGCATCCTGTTCGGAAAGGGCGTTTTCCAATGCATACCGATAGGGGCGTTCATCGATCTCGTAGAGCAGATCGCCGGTTTTAACAAGCTGATTGTCTTTCACATTCAGGCGAACCAGCGGGCCATCGACCTGTGGCGCAATACCGATGAAGTTGGCGAAGATTTCGGCGTCATCGGTCCGAGGATAGTAATTCGTGTGGTAGAGCACAACGAATCCCGCTAGTACAGCGCTGGCCACGATAACGATACTGATCCAGCGTCCAATAATCTTGCGGTTTTGTGTATTCACGGCAGTGTCATCCCTCATGTCAGCGGAAAAGTGCGAACCACAAGGCGAAGGTGAATATTGCTGTCAGGCTCGGGTATACCAATACCGGGAAAGCAATCTCGACACGAGGTTGCAATAGTGCTCGACATATGGCTGCGAGCAGAATGCCAACTGCAAAACAAACCAGCCATGCGGGGAAAAACGAACCCAAGACGTCAAATGCCGGAGCCCTCCCGCAGCCAGTGAGCACCAGAGGAGCGAGACCCGCCGCACCGCGGAGAATCCGATTGGCCAGTGCGTTCA
>JGI12627J18819_10000111_pt1 | contig 29069 bp, 23 predicted proteins | sample TexAe_OM1H0_M2_FD_18819 | JGI IMG/M metagenome (IMG submission 18819)
CAGGCCAGCGCGCGGTGCAGGCGCGGGTCGGCGAAGAATTTCTTGCCGTCGTAGTAAGTCACCGCCCCCTGATGCATGTCGTCGAATAGCACCGAGCCGCCGTGCTTCAGCGACCACGCGATGATGTTGGCCAATAGCAGCGCATTGTCTGCCGAACCGATATCGCGATTGCTGAACAGACCGGCCACCGCGATCGTGATCACTTGACCTTGTCCCTGACGCCGCACGAAGATTGCTGCCTCGCCGCCATCCGTTTGTGCGACCTGCAGCACCGCGGAATTGTCCATCGCGGCGGCGCGCCAGACAGACGCGGGCAAATCCGAGGTCGCGGCGAGCGAACCTACCCCGTCCATCAAGGGGTGCTTGGCGCGCGGTTTCAACTCAAAGACGCGCGGCTCGGCAAGCGCCTGCAACGCGGCATTGAGCGAAGCCGGCGTCATTGGCTTGGCGTCCTTGCGCTGGGACTCGACGGTTTCGAACTTCAAGCGCGACAGGCGTTCAACGTCCTTGATGAGTCTCCCGGAGCCATCGAGGGCCCAGCTCGGCGTATCGTCGAGTGCCGCCGACACGACCAGCGTGTTGCCCTGCTCCACCCAGGCATCCAGCGCGGAAGCTTCGCGGGAATGAATAGGAAGCTTGTGGGGCAGCGTGGTTATGAGGACATTGCCGGCGTTCGCCGTGGTCAGGCTGCCATGAGGACCATCAAATCTGTCGTTCAGCACGCCGACAGGAAAGTGTTCGGATTCGAGCCAACGCTTGGCGGCCAGATAGCCGGCCGGGCCCTCTTCGCTGCTGGTGGGCCGCGGCGGCGATCGATCGTCCGCGTGCGGCTTGGGAATCAGCAACGCATAGCACATGAACAATGCGCCAACGGCCAGTCCCAGCGTGACGAGCCGGTCTTTCATGGCGCCGGATTGCGGTCGGACAACTGCGTCAACAACTCGCGGCCGCGGCTGGCAATATCCTGCGAGTCGATGGCCGAAGAGTTCGCCTTGCCATACAAAATGGACTCCGCCGTGGCGGCCAGCATCGCGAAAATATTGCGTTGCTGTTCGTTGTCGAACTTTGAGCGGCTGACGAGCTCACGGTGGGTCAAGCTCGCCGCCGATGCCAGGCGGCCCGTGGCTTGCAGGCGATCGATCAGCGATTGCAGCACGGCCCTGACTCCAAAAAGTCCCTTGCCGCCCGGTGCTGCCTCGAGCGGCAGCTTTGCCTCGTTTGCGGCGGAATCCGTAGCGCGCGCGCGGCGCGCAAGGCCGCTCAGCCGGACTTCCCGCGCCACAACGATGAGCGCGGCAACGATCAGAACAGCCATCAGGGCATTGATCGCGCCATCGAGTGCGCGCTCCGACAGGTCAAGCCGCTCCAGCCATCGATTGAGCCATCTTGCCAGCGCCGAGTCGCTTTCCTTGAGCCAGTTGCGCAACCATTGACGCGCGGATTGCCACCAGGTCTTTTGCACGGTTTGCGGCTGCAAGGCTTTCAGAATCAGTCCGAGTGAATCGATGCCGGGCGCCGCGTGCCGCTGTGGCTCGCTGTATCGCTGCACCAGCTTTGACAGGTCGCTCAGAGCGTGCGCGTTCAGCCGATCACGCCAACCGTCGAAGAGCAGCGGGTCAAGGCCGAGAAAAACTATGGACTGCTCGACTTGCGGGCAAAGCTCGGTAACTTTCTTGACGCCGGCGCGCGCCGCTGCGGTCTCTGCGCAATCGTCGAGTGCGTCGGTGGGCGCGGCACAGAGCCATTGCGATACCGCAAAGACCGCTGCCGCGAAAAACCAGCGCGCCCGGCAAGCGGCGCAGGTCACTGCGGAGCTAGAGCGTTCACCCGGCCCGCGAGATCGGAGCCCTCGCGGCGCAGCTTAAGGTCCTGGTAGACCGCATATAGCGCCGCCGGGTACAAAGATCCCAGGACGGTAAATACCAGCACGCTGACCAGTTGGGTTGAAACGATCGTCACCATGCTGAGCATTCCCCAGGTCGCTACGAACAGCCCGCCGATGAGGTACATGGCAGCGGAGAGCACGATTACGATGATGAACACCACGGTCGCTATTGCCGTTGTCCGCCACCAATTGCCGCGCGTCAAAGTCCAGCTAAACCCCAAGGACTCGAGCGCTGTCCGATCATCCACGACCAGCGCTATGTAACCGAGGAAAAGCCGCACGATTAGGTAGGAAACAGCGGCAACGAGCAGCGCAGCGACCACTCCGCTTACGATGACCGACTTGCTGGCCGCGCTGGCGATTCCCATGAAGACGCCCAATACGCCCCCCACCAGCCCCGCGCCACATACGAAAATAATGAAAAACAACAGGATCCGCGGGATCAGTTGCACGCTGCGGATCAAAGTGTCCGCGATGGTGGTTTCCCGGCCTTCAGCCACCCCGGCCACTCGCCGCAAGACGGCCACATGAAAAATGTAGCTGACGAATGTGAGCAAATAGTAGATCCACAGATGCCCCGGCGCCTGGCCCACCATCATGGAAAATTTCTGCTGGAGGGACAAACGAGAGGCGTCGACACTGGTGTCGACCAAGAAAATCGACGGCACGGCGATCACTATTTGACCGAACATGGCCAGAAGCCAGGTCTGGGGAAACGCCTCGCGCCACAGTCTCAAGCCATCATCAAGCACGCCGCCGATGCTGCGCGGCTCGCTGGGTCTTGTGTACACGTCGATTCTCCCTGAATCTTGCCCCCGAAAGACTAACACGAGTCCGTCGAGGGCTACACTTTCGGAGAATTATGCCCGTCCTGCGAAAAGCTACCGCCGCCGATATTCCGGTTCTCACCGGGCTGATTGCCCGGTCCGCGAGGGCTTTGAGCGCTGGGGAATATCGCCCCGGGCAGATAGAGGGCGCGCTGCGCGGCGCCTTCGGCGTGGATACTCAATTGCTGAGGGATGAAACCTATTTCGTCGTCGAGGATCAAGGGCGGATCGTGGGGTGCGGCGGCTGGAGCTTTCGCTCGACTTTGTTCGGCGGCGACGCGCATGCCGGTCGAGACCCTTCCATCCTCGATCCCAAGACCGAAGCCGCGAAAATACGGGCTTTCTTTGTCGACCCGGACAACGCCCGCCGCGGAATCGGATCCCTCCTCCTCGAACATTGCGAACGGCAGGCGCGCGCCCATGGATACACGCGCGTCGAACTGATGGCCACTCTTCCAGGGGTCAAGCTCTATGCGGCACGCGGCTATGTGGGCGGAGCGTTGCTGCGATTCGAGGTCGGATCCGGAGAAACGATTGAATTCATTCCCATGCAGAAACCGTTACTCGATCCATAAGCGTGCCCAGCCGGCATGACCGAGGGCGCGTAGCGTCCGGATGTTCCTTCGATAGATCGCCTCGGTGTCTCCGGCCGCCTCAACGGCGCGCTCGACGCTGGCCTCGCGCAACAGGTGCAGCATCGGGTACGGCGAACGATTGGTGTAGTTCTCAATATCATCGGGCTGAGTGCCTGCGAACTGATATTGCGGATGAAAGCTCGCCACTTGAAGCACTCCTTCCAGGTCGAGCCCGCGCACCGCCTCGTCGCAAACCTCCAGGAAATCGTTGTATTCGATGAAGCCGGTAAGCACCCACGGATGGATCAACAGCGCGGTCTCGCAGGCCTTGGGATCCGTTGAAGCGAGTAACGTCAATTCTGAACGCAATTCCTCGAGCAATCCGGCGGCGCTCCGCTGCTCGCTGACTTGGAAGCGCACACGGTTGCCGCGGTAGGGAATTTCCGCGAATGGGCACAAGTTCAGCCCGATCACCGATTTTTCCAGCCAGCGCCGCGTCGCGGAAACGATTTCTTCGTTGGAAATAGCTCGAGCCTCTGAACGCCGAACGCTGTCTGGCAAGAACTTCTAGTATCCTATGCGCCCCTCATAATGCGAGACTTTTCGATGCCGCAACGGATTCCCGCCACGCTGATTCCCGGAGATGGGATCGGCCCCGAAATCGTGGAAGCGGTATTGGCCGCGTTGGACGCGCTGGGCGCACCCTTTGATTGGGATCGGCAAATCGCCGGCCTGGAAGGGGTCAAAGCCGCGGGCGATCCCCTGCCCGCGAAGACGCTCGAAAGCATCAGACGATCGCGATTGGCGCTCAAGGGCCCCCTGGAAACGCCATCGGGCGGCGGCTACCGCTCCTCCAACGTGCGCTTGCGGGAAGAATTCAAGCTGTACGCAAACCTGCGGCCTGCACGCACTCTGATTCCGGGCGGCCGCTTCGACAAGATCGATCTGGTCGTTGTGCGCGAAAATCTCGAGGGTTTGTACATCGGGCACGAGCTCTATATTCCCATCGATGACGATCCGCATGCAGTTGCCATGGCGACCGGCGTCAATACGCGCCAAGGCAGCCGCCGCTTGCTGCAGTTTGCATTCGAGCACGCGATCGCGACAGGGCGAAAGAAAGTCACGATCGTTCACAAAGCCAACATCATGAAGGCGCTCACCGGCATATTCCTCGAGACCGGGCTTGATCTGTACGAACGTGAATACAAGGGGAAATTCATACTCGAGACCAGCATCATCGATGCTTGCGCCATGAAGCTGGTGCTCAACCCCTGGCAATTCGACGTCCTCGTGACGACAAACCTGTTCGGCGACATCCTGTCGGACCTGGTAGCCGGCCTCGTGGGGGGCTTAGGAATGACTCCGGGCGGAAATATCGGCGCCGATGCCGCCATTTTCGAGGCCGTGCACGGCTCTGCCCCGGATATCGCAGGAAAGGGCATCGCCAACCCGATCGCGCTGCTGCTGGCGGCCGCCATGATGCTCGAGCACTGCCATCTGCCGCACATGGCGACCCGTCTGCGAACCGCGATCGACCAGACGCTCAACGCAGACAATGTGCGCACCGGCGATCTGGGCGGCACGGCAAGCACGGCGGAGTTCACGCGCGCGCTCATTGCGCGCATCGGCCGCTAATCGCCATGCCCGCAGTCATCTCGATCAAAGGCGTCACGAAATCCTACGCCGGCGGCTTTCAAGCCTTGAAGAACGTCGATCTCGACATCGAAAAGGGCGAGATATTTGCCTTGCTCGGGCCCAACGGCGCGGGCAAGACAACTCTCATCAACATCGTTTGCGGCATCGTCACCGCGACTTCGGGCACGGTGACCGCGGACGGGCATGACATCGTCCGCGATTATCGCGCCGCCCGCTCGATCATCGGGCTGGTGCCTCAAGAGCTGAGCACCGACGCTTTCGAGAATGTCTGGGCTACCGTGTCNTTCAGCCGCGGCCTGTTCGGGCGCGCGCCCAACCCGGAGTTCATAGAAGGCCTGTTGCGCGACCTGTCGCTGCTCGACAAGCGCAAGAGCAGGATAATGACCCTGTCGGGGGGCATGAAACGGCGCGTCATGATCGCAAAGGCGCTGTCGCACGAACCGCAAATTCTGTTTCTGGATGAACCCACCGCAGGCGTGGACGTCGAGTTGCGCCGCGACATGTGGAACTTGGTGCGGGGTTTGAGAGAGCGAGGCGTCACCATCATACTGACGACTCACTACATCGAGGAGGCCGAGGAGATGGCGGACCGAATCGGCGTCATCAACAAGGGCAACCTCATGTTGGTTGAAGACAAGACCGAACTCATGAAAAAGCTCGGCAAGAAACAGCTGACGCTGCATTTGCAGGCGCCGCTGCAGCGGGTTCCGGCGGAATTGCAATCCTGGGCCCTGGAGCTCAAGGCCGATGGCAGGGACCTGGTCTATACGGCGGACAGCGCCGACAGCGTCGACATCTCCTTGCTGCTCAAGCGCTTGAGCGAGCTGTCCATCGACATCAAGGATTTGCAGACCCACCAAAGTTCACTCGAGGATATCTTTGTGAAACTCGTCAGCGAGCGCGCATGAGCAACGCAAACGCACTGCCCGCCTTCAATCGNCATGGGGTNTGGGCGATCTACAGGTTNGAGATGGCGCGCGCGATGCGCACGCTGCTTCAGAGCCTCGTGACACCCGTCATCACGACGTCGCTTTATTTCGTGGTTTTCGGNGCAGCCATCGGCTCGCGGCTCTCNACGCCCGGCGGNGTGAGCTACGGAGCCTTCATNGTGCCCGGCCTCATCATGCTGGCGCTCTTTACCGAGAGCCTCTCAAACGCTTCCTTCGGCATCTATTTTCCAAAATTCACCGGCACCATCTATGAATTGCTGTCGGCGCCGGTTTCCTACGTCGAAATCGTGATTGCCTACGTCGGTGCGGCGGCGAGCAAGTCGGTGGTGTTGGGACTCATCATCCTTGCGACCGCGTCCCTGTTCGTCCCGATCAAGATCCTGCATCCGGCCTGGATGGTGGCGTTCCTGCTGATGACCGCCGCGACATTCAGCCTGTTCGGATTCATCATCGGCATCTGGGCCAAGGGTTTCGAGCAGCTTCAGTTCATCCCGATGCTGGTGATCACGCCGCTGACTTTCCTCGGAGGCGCGTTTTATTCGATCGACATGCTGCCGCCGGCTTGGCGGGCGTTCAGCCTGTTCAATCCGATCGTTTACTTGATCAGCGGCTTCCGTTGGAGCTTCTATGGCGCAGCCGATGTCAGTGTCGCCATCAGCTTTGCAATGACCGTGGGATTTTTTGTCGTCTGCCTGTGCCTGGTCGCTTGGATATTCAAGACCGGCTACAGGCTGAAGAACTGAGCAGCCCCAAGCTATTCGAACAGCACGGGCACGATCGACAGAACCAGCAATCCTGCCATCGCGTAATTGAAGGCGCGGCGCCGCCTTTCGGTGTTCAGGAACTGGCGCATGAGCGCGCCGAAGTACGTCCAGCAACAGACACATGCCAGGGTGACCACGACCGCGATCGCGGTCAACGCCGCTATCTGCAGGGGCAGCGTGGCGTCGACCACGGTGTAAGTGGTCACGGCGCCGAGTGAGATCACCCATGCCTTGCCGTTTACCCATTGGAATGCGGCCGCCTGGAGAAATGTCATCGGCTTCGTCGTACGCCTCCCCTCCCCCATCGCCGAGGCCAAGGCGAGGCGCACAGCCAGGTACAGAAGGTAGGCGATGCTGATGTACTTGAGGACTGTGTGAAACAGTGGGACGGCAATGAAAATCTTCGCGAGGCCGATGCCGACGATGAGAAGCATCAGCGGATAGCCGATCGTGATGCCGAGAATATGCGGCAGCGAGGCTCTGAAGCCGAAATTCACCCCCGAGCTCGCCACCAAAATGTTGTTAGGCCCGGGAGTGATGCCCATCGAGATCATGAATGGGACGCTCGCCAGAATCAGCGCCCACGGAAAAGTCTGCATCGGCACTAGGTCATAGGCCCAAAACCATGATCTTTCCCGTAGTTTTCGTGGTCGGCCAGATCGGTGAAGTCATCCCCGCCGCGACCGCGATTTTCTGCCCGGCGCCGGTATCGTAGGTGATAACCCCGCCGCCGATGGCGCCGCCCAGATCCTTGGACCAGAGTTTCTTGCCGGTCCCGGCATCGAAGGCGTAGAAATTCCCGCCGATATCGCCGAATAGCACCAGACGTCCGCTGGTCGGCGTCACGCCGCCCACGAGCGGATACGGGGCGTGAAACTCCCACTTTCGTTCTCCCGTGTCGGCGTTGCTGGCGATCAACCATCCCGACCATTTCTTGGGATCATCCTGCTTGCCGAATGCTTCAGTAGCGCCGCTCCAAGGTTTCCCCGCCGCAGTGCCGGCCAGTGCGCTCGCGGGAACCGCCTGTACCGTCGTGCACCAGTCGATGGCGCCGGTGAGGATCACATTGTCCATGGGATCAAACGCGGCTCCATTCCACTCGGCGCCGCCCTGTGCACCGGGGCAAAAACGCGTGCCCTTTGCCGTTATCGGTGCTTCGGCGTTGTCGATGGTCGTCACCGGCTTCCGATAAAGCTGCTTTCCGGCATTCAGATCGATGAGATACAAGTGCCCATCCTTGGGCGCCTCAGCGAGCATGCGATGGCCTTTGTTGCTCAGGAACAGAGCCGGCGGCGTCGAGACGTCCCAATCGTGGAAATCGCGCTTCACCAGTTGAAAATGCCGTTGATAGGCGCCCGTCTTCGCATCCAATACCAGAATGGAATTCGCGAACAGATTTTCGCCCGCGCGAACCTCCTTGTTGAAATCGGGTGCCGCGCTGCCCACGGGGATATAGAGAAGCCCGGTCACCGGATCCAGCGAATACGAGGTCCAGGTGCCGCCGCCGGTGATCGGGAATCCCTTCGATTCCTTCCACGTTGCAGCGTAGCCCGACTTGTTGTCCGGCGCCGCCGGACCGCGGGAAACATCGCCGGCGCCCTTCGGCACCAGGAAAAACTCCCAGACGATGTGTCCATCCTTGTCGTCGAGGGCATACATGCGGCCCTTGACGCCCTTATTGTCGCCTCCCGCGTTGCCGATGAAAACCAATCCGTTCCAAGCGATCGGCGCTGCGGGCACCGACTCGCCTTTGGCGGCGTCCGCGATGGGAGTCGACCAAAGGCGCTTGCCGTTCTTCGCATCGTAGGCGATGACCTTGCCATCGGAAGTGCCGCGGAATACGCGGTGATCCAGCCAGGCTACGCCGCGATTGACCTTCAGATCCCCGGCGGGACCATCCTCGTGACTGCGCCAATTCAGTTTGCAATTGTTCGGGTCGATGGAGACGGTGTCATGCTCCGTGGTCGCAAACAGGGACCCGTCGACTTGCACCAATCCGGTTTCAAACGACACCTGCTCGCCGGTGTCGAAGCTGCAGAGAACTTTCAGGCCGGCAACATTCTTGTTGTCGATTTTCTCCAAGGTCGCGTACCGGTCCGAAGTAAGCGTGCGGTTGTAGCTCGGCCAGTCGTTGCCGGCATGCGCCGCAGGAGAAATGATGCTCATGATGGCCGCGACCGAAGCTATCAGCTTTTCACAACGCATGGATTTTCCCTTGTTATTTACTACCCGCATTAATGTGGATTAACCCGCGGCGGCCGTCTAGCGCGCCCGGCGTGCGCCGTGTGTCAGCGGTTGCCTACAGGCAATTGTAGCGCGTGCGCGTATCTTAGGTTTCATGGACGAACGCGAAAAAATTGCCGCGCCTTCGGGCGATTTGCCTCCCGCTGCCTCCCGCTGCGAAGGAGAACCTCGAGCTGCTCTCGAACTATACAGATCGGGAGGAGGCTCAGATTTCCGGATTGCAGCTTGCGATCGAACGGATAAGCCAGTTCTTCGGCAGCCCGGCATTCTTCGCCTGCGCAGTGCTGTTCATCGCGGCATGGATTGGCGTAAATGCGTGGGGAACCCGCCATGGCTGGAGTCATATCGACTCGCCGCCCTACTTCTGGCTGCAGGGATTGGTGAGTTCCAACGCATTGCTGCTCACGGTAGCCGTGCTCATTCGTCAAAGGCGCATGTCGCAGATGGCCGAACATCGCGCTCACCTTGACCTGCAAATCAATCTTTTGACCGAGCAGAAGGTCACAAAGCTGCTGCAAATCGTCGACGAATTGCAGCGCGACCTGACAGCGCTGCGCGGCCGACCCGCCGCCGACGTTGAAGTCGGCGAATTGAGCAAGCCCGCCGACACGCACGCGCTGATGCACGCCATCAAGGAAAAACAGAGCGAACGCTAACGCAGCCCTAGTGGTACAGGTGCCGCCGCGTCAATGGCAGATCCGGCACGCCGCCGTCGCGCTTGCTCGCCAAAACCTGATAGATGCCGATCTCGCCTGATTCGAATTGCAGCGCGCAGGCCGCCATGTACAGGCGCCAAACGCGATAGGTAGCCTCATTGACATGCTGCAGCGCCAGCGCACGGTTGGCCTCGAGGCGTGCCACCCAATGCCGCAAAGTCATCGCGTAGTGTGGACGCAATCCCTCCACATCGAAGATTTCAAACTTCTCGTGCTCCATGACGCGCTGGACGTTGCTGATGGTGTCGAGTTGGCCATCGGGAAATACGTAGCGGTTGATGAACTGCGTGGAAATATTGGACTCCCAACCCTCAGAGTCATGCGTGATGCCGTGATTCAAGAAAAGCCCACGCGGCTTGAGCAGCCGATGCACGGTCGAAAAGTAGACCGGCAGATTCTTCAGTCCGACGTGCTCGAACATCCCGACGCTTGCTATCTTGTCGTATTGAGACTCGCCCGGCAGGTCCCGGTAGTCGAGCAGTTCAACGCTGACCCGATCGCTCAAGCCCGCCTCATCGATTCTCTCCTGTGCAATCTTGAGCTGTTGTGGACTCAAGGTCACGCCATGGGCACGCACACCGTAGTGGCGCGCCGCGTGAATCACCAAAGCGCCCCAACCGCAGCCGATGTCGAGAAATTTCTCTCCAGGCCTCAGCGACAACTTGCGGCATATATGCTCGAGTTTCGCTTGCTGCGCCGCGTCCAAGCCTACCTCCGGACTTTCGAAATAAGCACAGGAGTACACCATCGCCCGATCCAGCCAAAGGGCATAAAACTCATTGGAGACGTCGTAGTGAAAATGAATCGCCTCGCGGTTCTCCAGCTTCGAATGGGCCTTGATGCGCGGCGCATCGGCCGGCGCAAACAGCCTCTCGGAATGCTGAGCCGCGGCGTTCAACATCTTGAGACGCAGCGCCGTGAAAGCGGCAAACAGCTTCTCGGCTCGGGGCATCTGCAAAGCATCCAGATGGTCCTTGATGCTCAAGGCCGCGAAGAAATCCCCCTCGATATCCAACTCGCCGCGAAAGTACGCATCCGCCAGCGTGAGAGGATCCCGGCCGAGCACCGCCGACCATACGGCTTCGGGGCTGCGGAATACCAAGGTGAATGGAGAATCTTTGCCGGATGCGGCGCCGGCCCGAATCGAGGTGCCGTCCCAGAGCCGCAGCGTCAAGCTGTCCGGGTAGCGGCGAAACAGCCGCAGCAACAGCTCCGCAGCTTGCCCGCCGCCGCGGTATTGGGCGGTTGCGCTGGGCGGATTGGCGGTCCCGCCCAGGGCGCTTTCAGTGTGCGTTTGATGATTCATATATACACTCCTGACGTGCGTATACGAGACGCAAGCAATTAATATACCACCGCGCGATCGCCGCAAATCCAAGGATCTTCAGCGATTGCGCGGTGCATTTCTTACATACTTACCCCAAAAATTGCAGCAGAACGGCAGCGGTTACTTGCCGGCGCCGTTTTTCGTTTTCTCGATGAACGCCGAAACATTGGCATGCAGCGCCTTCAGATCAGGCTCATGCGCGTAAACCATGTGTCCGGACGTATAAAAGTGCATTTCTATGTTGTTTTGCAGTGAGTTCTGAATTGGCAGCTGGCGCAGCTCATATTCGGCCGCGAAATATGGAGTGGCCATATCGTAGTAGCCGCCGTTCATCTGCACCTTCAAATTCGGATTTTGCTTCATCGCAACGGCGATGTCCGGCATCACATTGACGGGTCCGGGCACTTTGCTGGTCGATCCGGGCGGTTGATGCTGGAAATCCCACCATTTGCTGACATCGTATCCGGCCTTGTAGATCTTCTTCTCGCCGAATTTGAGCGAGCCGCGAACGTAGTCATTGAATGCGGATACGTACGCCGAGGAGATGGCGGCGGACTGCGGATCGTAATCCGCCTCTTTGCTCATCGGGTCGATGGTGGGGCCCGCAAAGCGCGAGTCCAGGCGGCCGGTCGTGACTTCCGCGCCGAGTAAAGTCTTTTGGAACTCGCCGCCGTTGACGCGCAGGTTCGCGCGCTCGATGTAATCGGCGGGCAATCCCGTGTAGGTATGCAGCTTCGCTGCAATTTCACCTTTGCGTTCGGCGCTCAAGGTCGAGCCCGCGGCCAGCGCCTGCAGGTAGTCGGTCATCGCAAAGGTCTCGACTTCGTGCAGCAGCGGTTCGAGGGCCGCGGGTTGATTCGGGAGCTTATGGTGATACCAGGCAGTCGCGGTGTAGGTCGGCAATACCAGCGCGTAAGGCAGGTCCACGCCGGGATTGAATTGCGGAGCGTCGGCGCTGTCGTCGAAATTGAGAACTTGCGACAGCAGGATCACGCCGTTGAGATCCAGCGACTTCTCGCTTTCCAAGATGTACGCCAGGGCAGCCGAACGGGTGGTCCCGTAACTCTCGCCGAATAGATATTTCGGCGAGTTCCAGCGATTGTGGCGCGAGAGAAATTCGACGATGAAGTTTGCGAACGCATGCGCGTCTTCGTCGATGCCGAAAAACGCCTTCTCCTTGTCGCCGCCGCGCAGGTGGCCGAAACCGGTTCCCGGCGCGTCGATGAAAACCAGGTCACTCGCATCCAGCAGCGTGTATTCATTGTCGATGAGCCGGTAAGGGGCTGCCGGGCTGTGCGTGTCATCCGCCGTCACGACCCGTTTCGGACCCCACGCGCCCATATGCAGCCACACCGTCGAAGAGCCCGGGCCGCCGTTATAAATGAAGGTGATCGGCCTGTGCCCATCTTCCTTGTCGCCGCGAAAATATGCCACGTACGACATCCCCACTTCCGGGGCTTGCGGGGGCAACGGACCGTTGCGGTCTTCGTGCGGCAAGGGAGGATCGGCGTCCAATGGATCGGTAACGTGCACGACCAAGACTCCGGCCTCGGCCTGGTAGCTCATCGCGCGGCCGCCGACGGTTACCGACCCGGAGGTGGTCTGGTGCTCATCCTTAAGAAAGCGCGGTGATTCGGTCGGCTCGGGCACGATGGCGACCTTGGTGTCCGGTGCATCGCCGGGCGTCTTTTGCGCGGCATTCGCGGTGGAAACAGTCAGCGAGGCGCTCAACAATGACGCGCAAAAGACTGCGCGGATCTTGAAATCCATTATTTCGAAAACTCCTAGGGGCATGAAAACGCCATTGTAGCCGCAGGCGCGCCAATGACGGCGACTAATATTCGAACCGGTATATCAAGCCGATGCTGCTGCCGGGATCGTTGTCCGGTGTCGTACCTTGCACCGAGGCTGTGCCGTTGCCCAGCCGCGTTTGCAGCCTCAAACGCTTGGTGAGGTCGATATCCGCTTCGAGCTGGCTCGCGCCGGCAGTGCTCTGCTTGGCTTCGATGTAGATCCGCTTCGAGACATAGCGCCCCGCCTCGATGCTGGCTCCAGAATCCTGTCCCGTCTGGGCGTTGGTCGTGCCGGCGCCGATGCTCAGCCGGTCCAGTCCGAGGCTTTTTTGAATCTTGACCAAGGGGTTGAGACCGCCGCCGCCCACTCCGCTCAACGATGCCAGCGCCGCGCCCACTTGCGCCAGCTGAAGCGGCGTCAATTGTTGGACGGGCGAGCCGAACAGCAACAGGGCCATGATGTCATCCTGCGACTTGGTAGGCGGATTGCTGGTGAATTCGAATACGGGCGAATCGGCAAGTCCGGTGATACGCATGATTGCGGTCGTGTCGGCAAACGTCGCCTGTGCGGTAAAATCCAGGGTGGGGTCGATTTTGTTCTGCAATCCCGCGCCGTTGAAACTCACGCGGCCTTCGGTGATGTTCAGGCGGCTCGTGGCCAAGGAAAAGGTGCCGCGATCGAGATCGAAGCCGCCGCTCACCAGCGGAGCATCGGCGGTGCCACGCACCCTAAGATCGCCATGCATCCTGGCTTCCAGGCCCCGTCCTTCTACCTGGATGTTCTGCGGCGCGTGGATCGCCAGATTGAGTCCGATGATCAAAGGTTTCTCGGATTTGACGATAGGTTTCTGTCCGCGGCGGCGCACGTCGAGGACAGCGACATTGAGCGGCAGTCCGTTGGGGATGCCGATCAAAGTCTTGTTGAGGTCCATGCTTCCCGCGACGTCGAGCCGTTCGCGTGCCGTTCCCTTGATAGTCAAGTCGGCGTTCAAGTTGGCCGTGATGAGCTTGCTCACCAGCGGCTGGGCGTTGCGGGCAGTGATTTGAAGATCCACAGGTATGCCTTTTTGCAGCACGCCCACCCGGCCGCTCATCGACACGGTACCTGGCGCTGCTACAGCGGTGAAGCTCTTGATCTCGAGACCGGCCTGGTTGCCGACTATTTGAGCGGTGATGTCGGTGAGACTCACGCCCCGTCCGTAATCGTTGATCTTGCCCTCCTTGAGGTCCACGGTGCCGCCGATCTGCGGCTCCGCCACGTTCCCGGTGACGGTCGCATCGATGTCGAGCTGACCGGAAGCATGCTCGCCGCGGGCTTCGAGGAAGGCATTCATCAATCCGACATCGATTCTGCCGTTTATTTTCATATCGACATCACCATCGGCGGCGAGCGGCGCTTGGCCATGCGCGCTCAGTTGCGATGCCGTGCCTGCATCGAGCTTCGCGTCGACGTCGGCTGTGTGCCCGCGCAATCGTGCAGTTACGCGAATGTTCGCCGGCGGCAATCCCAGGGCGGCATCGTCGGCAGACTGAATGCCCAAGGCGTTGACGGTGACATCGCCCACCGGCTCCTTGAAACTGCCATGCAGATCCGCGCGCGCATCCAAGGCGCCGGCCGCCAGCAAATTAGGCACGAACACATTTATCAAAGCCGGCTGCACCTGCCGCAGTGTCGCGCGCAGGCCGAGCGTCGGCGCTATTTGGCCCTGCAAATCGAGCTCCGCCTTCTGCGCGCCCAGCTTGACGGCATCCACTGCCAGCCCATTGGCCAGAAAGATGCGGGCAGGTTCCAGCAAGCGTATTTCCTGCTTGTCGTAGGAACCCAAGGCGCTCGCAAGCGCGATCTCCTGCGAATCAAGATCAAAAGTTCCGCTGACTCCCAAGGTGACCGGCACACCGTTCAGCTTCGGCACCTGCACGCCCGCTTTGAATGCAAACGCATCGGTGAATCCTTCGCCCGAGAGATGTGCGGCGCTTGCGGTGAGACCCGCCACGCTCAGATCGGTGCCATCCACCTTGATGTGACCGCGCGTGCGTTGCCCGTCAGGCTGCAGCACCATGTTTCCTACGAGGCTTCCGGCCATTTCCAGGCCAAGGAGATGTTGCAGCTCCTCCAGGTGCGGGATACTCAGGTCAAGTTTGCCTCGCAGCTGCGCATCGCCGGTGGGCAGAGTTATATCGCCCTCCGCGTGCGCGCTTTTCCAGGTTGCCTGCCGGATCACCGCCCGCAGCAATCGCTCCCCGCGGCGTTCCATCGATATATCTAGGCGCAGAGGCGCTCCGTCCAGGGAGCCCTCCGCCAGCAGCGTGCCATTGGGCGCCGACGGCAGTCCGCGCACCCTCAACTCGGCCGACAAGCTGCCCGGCTCGGATCCGCGCACCGACACCGTCGACTTGAGATTTGCCTCCGCCGCAAGAGCGGCCGGAGGGCCGTGCAGCGAACCGGATCCTTTCAATTCTCCCGTGAACGCCGTCGACAGCGTAGCCAGATCCGACAGCGCAAGGTCCCAACGCGCATCGATCTCTTTCGAATCCACGCGGCCGCCGGCCGACAAAACGATCGCGCGGCCCGCCAGTCTGGCCTTGTCGATCGCCAGCGCGCCGTCTTTCAGCACGCCGGAAAAATCGAAGCGCGCGCGATCACCCACGGCCGCCGCCCAGAATTGCGGTCCGGGCGCCAGGGCGGCGCTTGCCTGCAACTGCAGCCGCGTCGCGGCCGGATAGCCGGCAGCTTGCACGTTGATCACCGCACTGCCACGCATCGCCTGGCTCGCATAGACCGCCCATGGGGCAATGTTGGGAAGCCTGATTTCCGCAGCCGCGCTTTGCGCGCCCGCCGTGACAGCCTCACCCTTCACCGAGATCAGACGGTGAGTTGCAGTCACGGCAACGCGCCGAGCAGGATCGTCGAGGCGCACCGAGGCTTCGATCGCGACCGGATCGGACTCGAGCAGCCGCGGTTGTGCGCCTGGTAGTCTCAGGCCCTTGATGATGGCGTGCAGCTCGGCGCCGCCGCCCTTCGCCGTGAAGTCCGCATTCACTGACGAGGCCTGCAGCGGCCCAGGCACTCGCAGCCGCGTGACTTCCAAATGACCCTGTGCCGTCGGCGCTTTGATGGAACCTTGCCATCGCCCGGTCAGCGCTCCTCTTTCCCAAGCAAGATCAGGCCGCGGCGCCAGCGCTCCAGCCTCGAAGGAGAAACCCAAATCTGCGGACAGATCAGTCAAGTTGAAACTACCCTCCGCGTGCCCCTTCAATTCGCCGGCCTGCAGCGCGAGGTCCAATTGCTCTGCAGAGCGCGGACCATGGAGATTCAGCGTCGCGTCCAGCGCTCCCAGGCCGGGCAGAGACAGAATATTCTCCAATGGTCCGCCGGCAGGTTCGTGCAGTTTCAACGCCGCGTCCATGCGCGTCTTGTCGAAATGCAGGTGCAGCTCGTACTGCCCGTCGCCGTCGATGCGGCGCGCCGAGACGTCGAACTGCATGTCGCTGACCGAATGCAGGTGCGCGCTGCCATTCGCACTCAACGAAGCCGGAGCGCCGGCCAGTTCGGCGCCCAAGTCGACCCGATCGAGCGCCGCGCTGGCGACATCAATTCTCGGAATCGTCGGCTCGCCAGTGCTCGGCGCCGTCGAGGAACTGCGAGGCAATCGCTGCATCTCGACGTTGGCCGCATGCAGCCGGTCGATTTGCAGACGCCCTTCGAGATAACTCCACGGCCTCCAGTCAAGTTCGATTTTCTTTGCCGTCAGCCAGACGCCGCCCTCATCAGACAGCCTTAGCTCCTCCAGCATCAAGTGGCTCGGGAACGATCCTCCAAGTCCCAACAGTGTGACGGTCCCACCGGTGAGTTGCGCCACCAGCTTCTCGATCTGCAATCGCCCTGCCGCCGTGTTGCCGACGATCAGCACTGCTCCGGCGGCCAGGAACAGCAGCAACGCGATGCTGCTCAGCACCCATGCCGTGATTTTCAGTGAGCGGCGCATCAGAAAGCCTGCCCCAAACCGATATACACCTCGAAGGAGTCGTCGCCCTGGCGTCGACCGACGGGTACCGCGACATCGAAACGTATGGGGCCAATCGGTGTGTAGTAGCGCACGCCTGCGCCGGTACCGGTCCGCACGTCGCTGTGCAATGGCTTTAAGCTGGCGCTTACCTGGCCTGCGTCGACGAACGCAACCATCCCCCAGTTCGTATACAGGCGCTGACGAAATTCCAGGCCTGCGGTGGTAATCGCGGTCCCGCCGCTGGGATTCCCCGTGTTCGGGAATGTTGGACCCACCAACTGGTAGCCGTAACCGCGGATCGTGCCGGTGCCGCCGGCATAAAAGCGTTGATCGGGAGGCAAACTAAGTTCACTGGCTCCAAGCGCGATGCCGGCAAGCGCGCGCGCCGCCAGAACGCTGCGGCCCGGCGCAAAGGCGGGCAAGAGTTTGTTTAAATCGAAATACGTCGACGCACTCAGGGTCGTGATCAGGAAAGTCGCATTCGGATGGCCGATCGCCAATGTGGGGGTGAGGGTCAAGGTTCCGCGAAAGCCGTGGCGCGGGTCGTCGAGCGGCGTCGGCAGGTCAGTCGAGTCGTATATCAGCTTCAAGGGCGATGAAAAGAGCGTGTAATTGAAAGTGGTGGCAGGGTCCGGAACGAAGATTCCGCTGCCCGCCGGCTCTTCCTTGGCATTGACGACCTGCAAAATCTGTTCAACGGTGGTCGAGAGGCCTGCGCTCACCGTCCAAACGGACGAAAGTTTGCGGCTCAATGTCACGCTGGCCGTCTTGGCCGTCTGGTCATACGCTTCCAACTGCTGCTTGATGGCGCTGACTGCAAATTGCAGCGACTGATCGCGACGCAAGAATTCGGGCAGCAGATATTTCACACTGGTGTCGTAGCCGGTACCCGTGGTGTCGCTGCCGCCGAGATTGATGACGGAGGCGGCGAAGCTCAGCTGTTCTGCGTTGCCGAAGACATTGCGGTCCGTCCATGTCGCGCCGCCGCTGCCTCCCAGATCGCTGGAGAAAGCAGAGGCCAAACTGATGGCGTGGCGCAACCGCTCGCGCATCCTGAATGTAACGGGCACTCCGCCGGATTCATCCGGTTGGGTGCCCGTCTGGACGCTGACTTGGCCAAACACATTGAGCCCCAACAAATCGCGCCGGGCGGCTTCGATCGCAGACGGCTTGTAGAGGTCACCCGTGTGCAGCAACAGCCGCCGCCGCACCAAGGATTCATGCACCCGCTTCAGTCCCTCGATGCGGATGTCGCCTATGTTGACCTTGCGGCCGGCGACCACATGAAAACTCAAATCCAGCACGGGCGCGTCCGCCGCTTCATAGGCAACGGGCGGATCGACTTGCGCGAAAGCATATCCCTGCTCCTGGAGCACCGAGAGCAGGCGCGACGCGCCGCCGAGAACCGTGGCCGCGACCGCTGGCTGGCCGGTGCTCAGGCCAAGCGTTTCGCGCGCGTTGATCGACGGAGGAAGTTCTCCATCAATATCGATGCGGCGCAAATGATAAAGCGTACCGAGCATAAAGCTCACGGCCACCTGTGCGGTGCTGTCCTTGGGCAAGGCGCTCAACGTGTCTCCCAGACTAGGATCCGTCAGCGGGACGCCGTTGATAGTAATAATGACTCGCGATTCGTAATAGCCAAAGCTCTCCATGGCCGTTTTGAGCCTGTCGGTGTCGCTTCGGGCCCGCGCGATCAAACCGAATGGGCTGACAGGCGCTGACTTGCGCAGCGCCAGGAGATCCGAGGTGGCCTTTATGGTCTGGTCGATGTCGTCGTTGCCAACCGTCTTCAGCTCGACCTGGTAGGCCTGGGGATCCGAAGCGTGCGCGGCCAAGGCGGCCAACGTCGCGATTACAAAGAAGCAAGTGTAGATAATCGATTTCATTCAAGGCGCTAGGCTAGCAGGTTCGCAAGCTTTCTCGATCCGGGTGTCGGTCCGCACCTACAAGAACTGCGCCTTTCGCATCATAGGGATCCGAGGGGTTGCAGGCGTACAGTGCCTCACTGGAAGTAAAGAGGAGCGCTTCAATGGCTGACATAAAGACTGACGACGGCGACCAGATCCCGGCCGATACTGCGGCCGAGGCGAATCTTCGTGGCGCCTCACTCTCCGGATCCGATCGAAAAAAGGCCGTGGACCACGTGGCGTATGAGAAATCCCGCAATACCGACACGACATTGCGACTGGACGGCGAGGAAGACACGTTGTACGAGGACGGCTTGGAGCTAGAGGATCATTCCGGTCCACTGACCGGCAAGGATGGCCGCGACGATACCGATGACACCTGAGGGTCGGCCGGCTTCAACGCAGGGCGATTAGGACCGCCGCGCCGCCGGCGATGGCGAGCACCCCGGTCAGACGAAGCCGGGTAAGGCGCTCTTTGAGAAATATCACGGCGATCGCGGTGCCGAACAGGATGGACGTTTCGCGCAGCGCGGCAAGGCGCGGGGTTGCGCCCAAACGAAACGCATACAGGGCGAAGCCGTAGGTCACAATCGATAAGGCGCCCGCTATCAGGCCCGGCTTCCACTGTCCGGCGGCGGCAACGAAGAATTCCCTGCCCCGCCAGAGCGCGAAGAACGTTCCCAATGCGCCGCCCAGAAAAATGAAGGTCCAGATGATGTAGCTCGCCGCGGTGGGAGCAGCGCGAACCCCTTGCGCATCGATGACGGTATAGGTGGCGATGCAGGTGCCGGTCAAGACAGCCCATAGCAGTGCGCTTCGCCCCAGCCTGTGACTCACTCCGATAAGCATCACGCCCGCGGCGATGGCGAGGATGCCGACCACAACCGCGATCGAAATGGATTCATGGAAAAACGCCACCGCGCCGGCCGCCGCCAGCATCGGCGCGATTCCGCGGGCAATCGGGTATGCCACCGTCATGTCCGACTGCTCGAAGGACTTGATCAATGCAAATAGGTAGATGCCATGGACTAGCGCCGAAGCGATCAGCCAGTGCCAGGCATTCGCGGGCAACGGAACGAGAAAAGCCGCCGGCGCCAAAATCAACGCGCTGAAACCGTCGATAAGGGCGCGGCGCGACATTTTATCGTTGCCGGCCTTCAAAATCGCGTTGACTACGGCGTGCGCGAATCCCGATATCAGAATCAAAATAGAAGCCGCGTTTTCCACTTATACTGCGCTATGGATGTGGGAGCCATCATGACGGCCAGGGTCGTCACCGTCGAAATGGACGATCGGCTGGAAGCCGTGAAGAAAATCTTTGACGCCTTGAATTTTCATCATCTTTTGGTGATCGACGATAGCAGGAAGCTCAAAGGGATCGTTTCGGACCGGGACTTATTGAAGGCTCTCAGCCCCTATGTGGGCAGCGTGGCGGAGAATGCCCGCGACCTTGCGACCCTCAACAAGCGGGTTCATCAGATCATGAGCCGAAACCCCGTCACGTTGCCGCCGCAGGCTTCGCTTAGCGAGGCCATGCAGCTGTTTCTCGAGCACCGGATTTCCTGCATTCCCATCGTCAACGGCGAGTTCCATCCCGTTGGCATATTGAGTTGGCGCGATGTCTTCAAGGCATTGCTCGCCTCGCAAGTAGCGGCCGGTTGAACGGCTCGATGTTTGGCGCTATGTTCTCCGACATGCAAAGCAAGTGCACCGCGTTCGCGGCTCTCATCTGCGTTCTCGTTCTCGCGGCTTACCCGGCGCGCTCGACTCTGCCCGACATTTATCCCGATCCGTCGCAAGCGCCGGCGGAGATCGAGGTTGCGCTGAAAACCGCGGCGGTCTCGCATAAACGCATCATTCTTGATTTCGGTGGAAATTGGTGCGCCGACTGCCATGTGCTCGATTATTTCTTTCATGACGCAACGAACCGCGTTCTGCTCGAAACCAACTACATCTTGGTTCACATCAACATCGGGCATATGGATGCCAATGTCGACATCGCCTCGCGCTACGGCGTTCCGCTGTCTCGAGGTGTGCCGGCTCTGGCGGTCCTGGACAGCCACGGCAAGCTCCTTTACAGCCAAAAGAAAGGCGAGTTCGAAGCGATGCGCGGGATGCAACGCGCCGCGGTCACGGATTTCCTCGACAGATGGAAGGCCACCCCGGCCCACTAGAACTCGCGGGGCTTGGAGGGTGGAAGCCGTGGCAGCGCGTCCGGCAATTCGGCGACGAAGTAGGCCATCATCGCCAGAACCGCGACCTGCCGTCGGATATTTTCAGGGTCCACTTTGTCGAGCGTGTCGGCGGCACTGTGATGATAGTCGAAGTACGTTCGGGTATCGACGATGGGCGCCAGCGTAGGCACGCCGGCTGCGTCCAGATAGGCCACGTCCGAACCCCCTGCCCCGTTGCGGCGATCCAGGATGGTCGCGCCCAAGGGCGTGAGCGCCGAACGCAAGGGTTCGAACAGCGCCAGCGACTCAGGCTGCACATGCGCCGAAACACCCAAGGGCCTTCCTGAGCCGTTATCGCTCTCGATGGCGGCGATCTGTCTCGCGAGCGCGGCACCGTCCAATTTCGCATAAGCCTGTCCGCCCGCGCTGCCGTTCTCCTCGCTCATCCAACCGACAAAGCGAATCGTTCGGCGCGCATGCAGACCGAGCGACTGCAACACATGCACCGCGCCCATCGCCGACGCGACGCCCGCGCCGTCGTCGATCGCGCCTTGCGCCAGATCCCAAGAGTCCAGGTGTCCCGAGACAACCACGATTTCCTCAGGCCGCTCGCGTCCCGCCCAGTCGGCCAGCACATTGTGGCTGTCGACATCGGCCAACTTTTGCGGCAGCAACCTGACCTTGAGCGTGACGGGACCCTCAGCGGCCAGCCGGGAAATCCACATGGCATCCTCGGCGCTCAACGCCGCCGTCGGAATCTTTGCAACCTTGGGATCGTAGTTCATCGTGCCAGTGTGCGGCAGCCGATAGTTGGCGCCTCCCACCGTACGTACCAGCGCCGCCACGGCGCCCACCCGCGCGGCAGCTGTCGCGCCTTGCGCGCGATAGGCGACGCCTTGTCCATAGGCCGCATCGGCGCGCCCATTGACGGCAAGCACCTCATTGAAAGGTACATCGTAAACCACGATTTTGCCGCGCGCCTCTGCTGCATGCGCGCGCAAATCATCGAAGCTGTGCACGACCAGCGCCTGCGCGAGAATCCCTTGCGGCGGCGTGGCGACGGAACCTCCGAGAGTGGTCAAATGCAAGTGTTGCGTCACGCCGCTCGGGCGCCCCGGATACTCGGCAATCTCCGCTTGCTCCTCTCCGCGCACCCAATGGGGAACTTTGACGGGCTGCAACGTAACGGTCAGGCCGCCGGCGCGAAGCGCCGCCGCAATTTGTTCGACCGCAGCGTCTGCCTGAGGTGAACCGCTGAGCCGCGGACCAATCTTGTCGCAAAGATCCGCGAGCCGCTTAAACGCCCACTCATCGCTCATGGCGGCGTCGCTTATTTGATTCAAAGCGGAGGTCACCGCAGCATCAGGCGCAGTCTCTTCGGCGGCGGAGGCGCCGGCAGCAGCTGCTGTTGCGAGAAGTGTGCTCNAAAGCAGCTTTTTTAAGGTGTTTTTCGCGACGTAGTAATGCATGTGTCAAATGTACCTTCGTGATTAACTTATCTTAACATTCCGGCCACTCGCCTTTAACCGCCGCAAGTTCAGCGTGACGGCATGCTCAGCTCTCTAGCAAGGACGGCGTGTGCCTGCACGCTTGTGGCTCTCGCTGCGTGCAGCGTAGGGCCCGCTTACAAGCGGCCGGACATTCCTCAGCCCGCCGAATGGCATGAAGTGCCGTCCGGCGAGGCCGCGGCTGTTTGGCCCGATTCTGAATGGTGGCATGGATTCGGTTCGGAGACACTGGATGGGCTGATCGCAGAGGCGCAGCGGAACAATGATGATATCGCGGTAGCGATCGCGCGGGTGGAGGAGGCCGATGCCCAGGCACGCATCGCGGGCGCGCCGCTTCTGCCCACCGTGGATTTCGGTGCGGACGCCTCGCGCCAGCATGCTCAAGTCACCGGTGTCGGCCCGGCGACGTTCAACAGTTTCAGTCCCGTTTTGAGCGCCAGCTATGAGTTGGATTTCTGGGGCAAGAACCGCGCGGCCCGGGCTGCTGCGCGCGCGACGGCCATTGCCAGCCGCTACGATAAGGAGACCGTCGCGCTGACGGTCATCAGCAGCGTCGCAACCACGTATTTCCAGACGCTGGAGTTTCGCGACCGGCTGCAGGTTGCCCGAGACAATCTTGCCAACGGCGAGAAAATTCTGCACGGGCTGAGGATGCAGGAATCCGCCGGCATCGCGACGGGACTGGACGTTGCCCAACAGGAAACCGCAGTCGGTTTGCTGAGTGCCGCAATTCCGCCGCTACAGCAGCAGTTCCGCCAATCCGTGCATGCTCTGGCGGTCCTGCTGGGGAAAACTCCTGAATCGGTCGACGTGGACATGGGCACTCTCAATGCGCTGACGACGCCCCAGCTCATGGAAGGGCTGCCGTCGCAACTGCTCGCCCGCCGCCCCGATATCGCCGAGTCGGAGCAGCAGCTCATATCCGCCAATGCGGACATCACAGTGGCGCGCGCCGCCCTATTTCCCAGCATTCAACTGACCGCCGCCGGCGGCTACGAGAGTTCCGCGCTGACCTCGCTGATCAGTCCCGCCAACCGCATCTGGTCCATCTCGGCGGGTCTGACCCAGCCGATTTTTCACGGCGGCGCGCTGCGTGGGCAAGTGGCCTTCAGCAACGCGCGCTACCGAGAGTTGTTGAGCAGCTATCACAAGACCGTGATTTCAGCGTTCAGCAACGTAGAGGATGCGTTGATAGCGGCACAGCAAACCAAAGAGCAGCAGGCCCGGCAACAGCAAGCCGTGAATCAGGCGCGCCGCGCATTCCAGTTCGCGCAGACACAGATGTCCGCGGGCATCGTCAACATTCTCACCGTGCTCAACACGGAAAATGCGCTGTTCAGCGCTCAAGATGAACTGGTTCAGATCCAATATTCACATCTGCAATCGCTGGTGGCGCTGTACACAGCGCTCGGCGGCGGATGGCAACAAGGGTGAATCGATGTCGACATTATCACTGATGCAAAAACGCGTCATGTTGGGCGGTCTCGGACTGGCCATCCTGCTGCTGGCTGCCTGGCGCCTGGTCGTATACAAGCCGGCCGACGCTGCGCAGCGCAAAGAGCCGCCCGCCATTGCCGTCGACACGGCTAAAGCGAGCCACTCCGATGTTCCGATCTACTTTCAGGGCTTGGGCACCGTACAGGCCTTTTACACGGTGACGGTCACCGCTCGCGTCGATGGCGAGATCCAGAAAGTCGACTTCACCGAGGGCCAAACAGTGCGCAAAGGCGACCTGCTGGCGCAAATCGATCCGCGCCCCAATCAAGCGGCCTACGAGCAAGCGGTCGCCACCAAGGAAAAAGACGCAGCGATGCTCGAGAACGCCAAACGCGATCTCGAGCGCTACATCCTCCTTCAGCCTCAGGACTTGGCAAGCAAGCAAACCGTGGATACGGCGCGCGCCACCGTCAACCAGCTCACCGCACAGGTGAAGGTCGATCAGGCGTTGGTCGACAATGCGCGCACGCAACTCGACTACACCCGCATTACCTCACCGATCAACGGCCGCACGGGCATCAGGCTCATCGATCCGGGCAATATCGTGCACGCCTCCGATACATCGGGCATCGTCGTGGTCACTCAGGTGCAGCCCATTTCCGTGGTATTTACCTTGCCGGAGGAGAACTTGGGCGCGGTCGGCGCGGCAATGTCCGCGGGACCGGTGCAAGTGACGACACTCTCCCGGGATGGCGCCGCCGTCCTCGACACCGGTACCTTGTCGCTGATCGACAATCAAATCGACCAGGCCACGGGGACCGCCAAATTCAAGGCCATCTTCAACAACGCCCACAATACTTTGTGGCCGGGCCAGTATGTGAACGCGCGCGTCCTGGTGCGCACCGAGCGCAACGCGCTGACCCTGCCAGCAGCGGCAATACAATTGGGCCCGAATGGCCCCTTCACGTACGTCGTGAAGAGCGACTCGACGGTTGAAGTGCGCCCGCTGGAGCTCGGCGAGGAAAGCGGCGGCTTGACGGTGATCAAGAAAGGCATAGCGCTCAACGAGCGCGTGGTGACCAGCAATCAATATCGCCTGCAGGCAGGCGTGCGTGTGCGCGACAACGCCGCGGCGCCGAAAGCGTCATGAGCATCTCCGAGCCATTTGTTCGTCGTCCGATCGCTACCTCGCTGCTGATGGGCGGCATCTTTCTGGTCGGCTTGGTGGTATTTCCGCTGCTGCCGGTTGCCCCGCTCCCGCAAGTCGACTTCCCGACGATCCAGGTTTCCGCATCGCTGCCCGGCGCGAGTCCCGAAACCATGGCGTCGTCTGTTGCAACGCCGCTCGAAACCCAGTTCGCGCAGATTTCGGGTTTGTCGCAGATGACCTCCGTCAATGCGCTCGGGTCCACGCAGATTACCTTGCAATTCGATCTTGACCGAAAAATCGATGCCGCGGCTCAGGACGTGCAATCCGGCATCGATGCCGCCGGCGGCCAGCTGCCCAAGAATCTGCCCTCGCCGCCCAACTACAAAAAGGTCAATCCCGCGGATTCGCCGATTTTGATCCTCGCGGTGCATTCGGACGTTCTGCCGGTTACCACGGTGGATGACTATGCCGAGAACATTCTTGCGCAGCAGATATCGCAAATTCCCGGCATCGCGCAGGTGAGCGTCGGCGGTCAGCAAAAACCGGCGGTGCGCGTGCAGATCGACCCCATCAAGCTGGCGGCCCTGGGTCTGCAGCTCGAAGACGTTGCGAACGTGATCACGCAGGCCACGGTTGACGCACCCAAGGGTTCGATCAACGGTCCGCAGCGGTCCATGACGATTTACGATAACGACCAGTTGCTCAAGGCGGCGCCGTGGAATGACGTCGTGGTTGCCTACAAGAACGGTGCTGCGATTCGCATACGCGACATCGGCGTTGCCGTCGATGGACCGGAAAACCGCCTGATTCGGGCCTGGCAGAACGGTCTCAACGGCATCTTGCTGCTGATTTACAAGCAGCCCGGCGCGAATGTCATCGAAGCGGTCGATCGGGTGCAGAAACTGCTGCCGCACGCCCTGGCGTCGGTACCGCCGTCCATCAAGGTGGACACCGTCGCCAACCGCACGACCACCATCAAGGCATCCGTGGAAGATGTCGAAGTCACTCTAGGGATCACCATCGTCCTGGTGGTGCTCGTCATATTTTTGTTTCTGCGCAACCTCTGGGCAACCATCATTCCCGGCGTCACCGTGCCGCTCGCGTTGCTGGGCACTTGTGCGATGATGTATGTGCTCGGCTTCAGCCTGGATAACCTATCCCTGATGGCCCTCACCATTGCGGTCGGCTTCGTCGTCGATGACGCCATCGTCATGCTGGAAAACGTCTATCGGCACATCGAAGATGGCATGACGCCGCTGGAGGCGACCCTCAAGGGTGCCGGAGAAATCGGCTTCACGATTCTGTCCATCAGCGTCTCGCTGGTGGCGGTCTTCATTCCGCTGCTCTTGATGGGCGGCATCATCGGCCGCCTATTCAGGGAATTCGCGATCACCATGACCATGACCATCGTGGTTTCGGCATTTGTCGCCCTGACTCTTTCGCCGACCATGTGCGCGCTGTTCCTGCGCGATGAAAAGCACGCCAAGCACGGCAAGATGTACATGTTCATCGAAAAGGGGTTTGACAAGCTGCTCGCGGGCTACACGCGCGGCCTCGATTTCGTGCTCGATCATAAGTTCGCCACGCTCATCACCTTTCTGATCACGCTCGCGGCGACCGTGGCGTTGTATGTCGAAATACCGAAGGGCTTCTTTCCACAGCAAGACACAGGGATCATTTCGGGATTGACGGACGCGCCGCAAGACATCTCCTTCGATGAGATGGTCCGGCGCCAGCACCTGGTAACCGACGTCATTTCCAAGGATCCCGACATTGCCAGCTACGGCACCGGCATCGGCGGAAACCGTCCGCTCAACAACGGCTTCCTCATCATCGGACTCAAACCGCGCAACGAGCGCAAGTCGAGTGCCGATGAGATCATCAACCGGTTGCGGCCGCAGTTATTGAAAGTACCGGGCATCCAGCTGTTCGTTCAGGCGGCGCAGGACCTNAACGTCGGCGGGCGTACCTCGCGAACCCAGTTTCAGTACACGCTGCAAGACTCCGACATCAACGAGCTGAACGAATGGGCGCCGAAACTTCTCGCCGCGCTGCAAAAGCTCCCCGCTCTGCGCGACGTTGCATCGGATCAGCAAACCAGCAGCGGCATGTTGTCATTGACGATCGACCGCGACCAGGCGGCGCGCTTCGGCATACAGCCGCAGGCGGTTGACCAGGCGTTGTATGACGCCTTCGGCCAACGTCAAGCGGCGCAGTATTTCACTCAGGCGAACAGCTACCACGTAGTGATGGAAATAACTCCATCGCTCCAGGCTGACCCGGACTCCTTGAAGAAAATTTACCTCAAGTCGCCGATAACCAATGAGATGGTGCCGCTCTCGGCAATGACCAAGTTCGATACCACCCAGGTCACCTATCTGTCGATCAATCATCAAGGACAGTTTCCGGCCGTAACGCTCTCGTTCAATCTTGCGCCGGGAGCCGCGCTGGGCGATGCCGTCGACGCCATCAACAAGGCCTCGGTGGCCATGCAATTGCCCGCGACCATCACCGGCAATTTCCAGGGCACCGCCCAGGCCTTTCAAAGCTCCCTGAAAAGCCAGCCTTACCTGATTCTCGCGGCGCTCGTCGCCGTGTACATCATTCTCGGCATGCTGTATGAAAGTTATATCCATCCGCTCACCATTCTCTCGACGCTGCCCTCCGCCGGCGTGGGAGCGCTGCTGGTTCTGATGCTCTTCCACATCGAACTGTCGGTCATTGCCTTGATCGGCATCATCCTGCTGATCGGCATCGTCAAGAAGAACGGCATCATGATGGTGGATTTCGCGCTCCAGGCGGAGCGCGAACAGCATTTATCGCCGCATGACTCGATCCGCCAGGCGTGCCTGCTGCGCTTCCGGCCCATCATGATGACCACGATGGCGGCCTTGCTCGGCGCATTGCCCCTGGCGCTCGGACAGGGCACGGGCTCGGAACTGCGCCGGCCGTTGGGATACACCATGGTGGGCGGTCTGATCTTGAGCCAGGCCCTCACGCTGTTCACGACACCGGTTATCTACCTGTACCTGGACGAGTTCAGCATGAGGATGCGCGGCCGGCGCAGGAAGAAACATGAAGAGGCCGCGCTGGCTGCCGAATCTGCCGACAGCGAAGCGCCGCTGGGAGAGCATCCGTGAAAATTCTGGTTGTTGAAGACAACGAGCGCGTCAGCCAATTCGTCATCAAGGGCCTGCACGAGGCCGGACATACGACGGATCACGCGGCGAATGGCCGCGACGGCATGTTTCTGGCCGCCAGCGAGCCTTATGACGTCATCATCATGGATCGCATGTTGCCGGGAGAAGTTGACGGCTTGGCGATCATCGAAGTGCTGCGCAAAGCCGGCAAGAGGACGCCGATCCTGATATTGAGCGCCCTGTCGGAGGTAGACGATCGAATACGGGGATTGCGCAGCGGCGGCGATGACTATTTGACCAAGCCCTTCGCCTTCGGCGAATTGCTCGCCCGCATCGATGCATTGCATCGGCGCTCGCAGGGGGTCGACCATGAAAACCCGCTGGTCGTGGGCGACTTGCACATGGACCCTTTGACGCGCAAAGTAACCCGCGGGGACCGGCCGATCACGCTGCAGCCGCGAGAATTCAAGCTGCTGGAATATCTTATGCGCCATGCCGGTCAGGTGGTGACGCGAACCATGCTTCTGGAAAATGTGTGGGATTATCATTTCGACCCGCAGACCAATGTCGTCGACGTGCACATCAGCAAGCTGCGCCAGAAAATCGATGCGGAATTCGAGCGCCCCCTGCTGCGCACGGTGCGCAATGCCGGATATACGGTAACAGCCGATGACTAGGACGATGCGCGATGACTAGGATGATCCGCTCATCGGCGCTGTCGCTCGCGTTGGGCTATGTAGCCCTGGGATTGACGTCGCTGGTGCTGTTCGCCGCGCCGCTCTGGTATGCCTGGCAAAACACCATCCAGGAAGGACGCGTTGAGATCTTGCAGGCCGACGCGCAGCGTCTCACTGACGTGTATCGGCGCGACGGAGGCGAGGCTCTTCGCACCTTCATCGACCAACGCGTCGGCATGCAGATTGCAGGCGAACGGATTTTGCTGTTGACCGACGGTTCGATGCACAGGCTCGCGGGCAATTTACAGGAATGGCCGGCGGCAGCTCCC
>JGI12627J18819_10000114_pt1 | contig 28379 bp, 20 predicted proteins | sample TexAe_OM1H0_M2_FD_18819 | JGI IMG/M metagenome (IMG submission 18819)
AGCCAGTGTAGCCGGTGATCGAAGTGCAATTGGCAGTCGCTTTGTTGATGACGATATTTACGCTGCCACTCTGATCGGTGTAGTTGGTACCGCCGGTGAAGGTCCAGTTAGCTGTGCCGCCTGGAACATTCGTGAACGTTGCCCCCAGATTGAGTGAACTACCAGTAGCTGCACCGCCAGCATCCACACCCGTACAAGTGCCGCTAGCTCCGTGCGCCGTTGCGTCATAGAAGCCAGTGTAGCCGGTGATCGAAGTGCAATTGGCAGTCGCTTTGTTGATGACGATATTTACGCTGCCACTCTGATCGGTGTAGTTGGTACCGCCGGTGAAGGTCCAGTTGGCAGTGCCGCCTGGAACATTCGTGAAGCTTGCACCGAGATTGAGTGAACTACCCGCAGCCGCGCCAGCAGCATCAACGCCCGTGCACGCACCGCTAGCTCCGTGTGCCGCTGCGTCATAGAATCCCGTGTAGCCAGTGATCGAAGTACAATTGGCAGTCGCTTTGTTAATGACGATATTTACGCTGCCACTCTGATCGGTGTAGTTGGTACCACCAGTGAAGGTCCAGTTAGCTGTGCCACCTGGAACATTCGTGAACGTAGCACCGAGATTGAGTGAACTACCGGTAGCTGCGCCAGCAGCATCAACGCCCGTGCACGCACCGCTCGCTCCGTGTGCCACTGCGTCATAGAAACCCGTGTAGCCAGTGATGGAACTACAATCCGCTGTCGCTTTGTTAATGACGATATTTACGCTGCCACTCTGATCGGTGTAATTCGTTCCACCGGTAAAGGTCCAGTTGGCAGTACCACCTGGAACATTTGTGAAGCTCGCACCCAGATTGAGTGTGCTGCCTGTCGCGGCACCGCCTGCGTCAAAGCCTGTGCAAGTACCAGTGGCTCCGTGCGCCGCTGCGTCATAGAAACCGGTGTAGCCAGTGATAGAACTGCAATCGGCAGTCCCCTTGTTAATCTGGCCCGCGCCGCTGGCAGTGGTAGGCAAGCCATAGTTGCTCGCGAGTGTGCCTACAGCGGCAGTGAAATCGCCAGGCGCGAGGCTGGTCGTCACAGTCGTTGCAGTGGCGACGTCCGCGCTGTTGTAACTACCAGTGGTTTTTGTGACGGTGAAACTCTCGCTGCCGATGAGACCAGTCAGGCTGAAGTTCGCTGGTGTCAACGTAGCATTAGTGTTTCCGTTGTATGTCTTAGTCGGATTGCCGACGATTGATGCGGTTAAGGTCTTGGTAGTGATCTGGGCGGTCGCAGTTGCGCTGGTGGAGCTCGTAGTCGTTCCGGCTAGACCCAACGTGTAGTTTCCAGATGCCGAGCCACTGATCGTTACCGTCGCCGTGACCAGGTTTGCGGTTGCGACGTTCTGCGAATTGAATGTACCGCCGGTAGCTGCGCAGGCTACATTCAATGTGTCAGCAGCGAGTACTCCACTCAGCGAGCAACTCATGTTCGCGTCTGGTTCTGTGGCATTGCCATCGTAAATCTTGTCGTTGGCGGTTAACGTTGCCGTAATTGCCTTGGTTGTTATGTTGGCTGTGGTTGTTGCTGAGGTCGAGCTAAGGGTGTAATTGCCTGAAGCGCTGCCGCTGAGACTGATGTTTGTCGCAGTCACGGTCTTGCCATTGCCAACATTTGCATTGGCGAACGGATTTGGACCAGCCGCAGAACAAGTTACATTTGCGGTATCGGCCGCCAGAACTCCAGTCAAACTGCAATTGGTGATAGTCGCATTAGCGTTGCCATCGTAGGTCTTGTTGCTCGCTGTTACTGATGCAGTCACAGATTTTTGATTCACTGTGAGGGAATCAGTGTCGCTGCTTGCGGCAAACCCTGACCCGCCGCTGAAAGTGGCACTAACGCCAGTCGGGTATGTGCTTGCCGCAATACCTGCGAGACTAGCGCTTGGAAGTGAAGCCACGCCAGAGGCATTGGTTACAGCGGTTCCTACTGCATTCCCATTAAGAGAGAAGCTGATAGTTTGCCCATTCAGGGGACCAACAGGAGCTGAGGTTCTGACTAAAGTAGCAGATAATGCGACAGTGCCTCCGTAGGTTCCGACGGCCGGTGCGACTGTTAGCGAGGTCGGTACTGCCGGATTAACTGTTACGGTTGGATCCGGACTAGCGTCATCGATTGCGAATGTGTACGTTGTTGAGGAAACAGGTGTCGGTGCAGTTGCGTTGGCATAAGTTATTGTTAACGTCTGACCTGATGCGCACCTTCCACCCGGACCGCTTTGGTTTATGGTGATCACGTTTCCGAGAATCGTGAATCCCGATGTACACCCTGTCACTGTTATCTGACCTGGCCCAGCGCCAGTTTGGGGTGAAGTCCAAGTGGCGGGAATGGTGAACGTGGTAGTCGTATCGTTTGCGTTATTTGTGGCAGTTAGAGTCCAGATGAATGTATTAGTTGTACCAGCAGTTACTGTTTGACTGATAGGCGTTACAGTGAAGTTGTTCGCATCAGTAAACGTAGTCTGCGCAGTCAATCCGGATGTCAGACCTCTCGCACCCACGAGGAACTTCATATCCAAATCGTAATCTTGAACCAAATAGTCTGCGACAAAACTTCCCTGACCGTCCGTCACTACATCCATTCCTCTTTCCTGTGGCGTATGAGGATCTTCGTGGATCTTCAATCGCACTGTTTCACCAGACTGAAAGCCGTGGCCGGTAATATGTACGGTCTCGCCTGGGACATAGTCGAGTTTGTCGGTCGAGATTGCAGCTGTGGTACTCGCAAATGTGGGAGTTGTTCCAAGCACAACTCCGCTACTGTTCACACCACCGATAACAATCGCCTGACTGCCAAGTTCATTAGTTGTGTGGCTTGAGCGATCAAAGATCGCATCTGATTGTCCGTGGTGAAACAGCGCGGCGCGTGTTTGTGAGCTTTGTATCTGAGCGGGTAAGCCAACGCAGGTATCACCCTCGGGCGCCACATGCGCGTAGGCACCAAACGTCTGGATCTGGGGATCGTAAATCTCCATCGACCCATCATTGCTACCACCGATGATCTGAACCTTGCCATCAAACAGCACGCGCAATAGCGGTTGGACACGCGCGACAGTTAAAGCTCCACTAACAGCAGAGAATCCGGAACCGTTGAAAACCTCGCCTGATGAAAGCGAGTTACCGCCAGGGTCGCGTCCGCCGGCAATCAACACACTGCCATCCTGCAGCAACGCAGCTGAATGGAAGGAGCGCAGTGTGTTAAGTGGACCAGCCGGCGTCGAATTACTTAACCCGGCATCAATAACTTCTGCGCTGCCTGATCCATCGCCGCCGGCAAATAAAATGCGGCCATCAGCCAAAAGCGTGGCACTGTGACCGGCACGCGCAACGCTTAAGTTTGGACCAGAAGAGAATGTTCCGCTCGCCGGATCAAAAATCTCTGTGGTCGACAGTGCCCCCGCACCATTGCGTCCCCCGGCAATCAACACGCGACCATCGCCCAACAAGGTCGCAGTGTGATCCGCTCGCGCTGCATTCAGATTGCCCCCCGCCGAAAAGTCGGCCGCGACTGGATCGTAGATCTCACTTTCATTCAAAGTCCCACTTGCATTTTCGCCCCCTGCAATTAACACACGTCCATCAGATAGTCGCGTAGCCGTATGCCCACGACGATCTGCAATCATGGTAGCGCTCGGACTCAATGGCGCTTCGACCGCCGCAGCCCACGTCCGGTTTGCAGGCGCAATCTTAGTTTCGACTGCGGGCCGTTTGCCGCTGAAAACCGAAACTGCGCGTGCAAACAGTGGTCCAAACACGTTTGCTGAAGTCGCAGGCGAACCCAATGTGATTGCTGCGGTCGACACTAAGCCAACGATGATCAGCAGTCTAAAGATGCTTCGGCTTTTGCGGACTGTGTTTGTAGCTGAACGAATTGGTGAGATCAGATTGAGTCGAGGCGCTATTCTCATGGAGGCTCCGAAATAAAGTCTGCTCCCAGTCCACGAAATTGCCGTAAACCAGGAAGGGGGAATTGGCAAATCGCAGTGGACACGTACGCGCGCACGTGTACGATGCGAACAAATAAATCCGCACGTAACAGAAGTCTTATTCCAAAACCACGCGTCAGATTAAGATCGCGGTTAGCCGCACGAGGAAAGGAGACCTACTTTGTGAGAGCCGCTTTCGACAGACGGCACTTGTTGAATGGCCGCTTTAACGAAAGCTCTGTTCATTAGTCTTGCCTGCATCAGAAACCTGAGATGACAGCAGGCCAGCTTCCACGACTGCGTAGTCTTCTAGCACCAAGACAGACTTCTAAGCTGCATTTGCAGTCGCAGTAATGAAGGGGAGTCAGCAAGCTCTGGGCCAGAGCTCTTGAATCGACAAAAAATCTTGCAGCAAACTTTTTGAAGTCATGTCAGGACTATGATTTATGGAAAGGACTTATTCAGGATCCACGAGAGTCGGAGCTGGACTCTTTTTGCCACTCAGCTGCTCACTGGCGAGCACTTGTGGCATTAAGCAATGGTCCACCTGGGGCCTGACTACGCGGTTTTTGGTAGTTATTCGACCAGTTGAAAGGCAGTTCAATCCGGGGTTTTCTCCTCGAGCAAGCTGTTTCAGTTTGCTCTACTCGAGTTAGTCGACCTGAGTTACAGCATTCCAGTCTGCAGCGAGACTAGAATGCCTTAAGTAGAACCGCCACTGAAACCAAAACAAGGAGTAACGCGAATGCGCCGGCGAATATCCGTCCGCCACGAGTATTCGTCACAGCACTCGCGTTGTTCGACGATTCTAGTTTGACCACGCCACTTGCAGCCAAGTTACGTTCTCGCAACCAGATCGTGTATTCCGAAGACTGCATGTCGTCGTGTCTACGTGTAACTGGATCATTGAACCGATTGTGGAAAGGGTTATTCAGTGAATGTTGTCTTATTACGTGTCTCATCGTTTTGCTCCTAAGCTTGCGATGCTGGAGGCGTCAGCCGCAGGTTGAAAACGTAAGGAGCAACAGGTATGCCGAGAGTTCTTTTACCGGATCAGATGAGGTCGCCGTCAGGCCGATTCAAGTTTAAATGTTTGTAAGAGAGTGAGTTAGGACTGACTCGTGCGATCGACTACAGCCCAAATCCAGATTAAGCCGTCTAACTTTTTGAGTTGGCGATACACGAACTGGGGCGGAGCCCGCCTTATTACCGCAGTGTGCCTGCCACCTTAACAAGTCGCTCAACTCGTGCTGGATCGACAGTATTTGACCACAGGCCGTCGAGCTTGAAGGTTGAACCAATAATGAAACCATCGGCTTGGCCATAGAACTCTTCAATGTTCTCAGCCGTAATACCAGATCCTAGTACGACTGGCACGTGGCAATGACTCTTTGCTTCCAGGAGATCCCCCAGATTCGGAGCCTCACCGGTCATACTGCCGGTGACGATCACACAATCGGCTCCCATGAACTCCACCGTATGCGCGGTCGCACCAAGACTCACATCAGCCGTGATTGCGTGCGCCGAGTGCTTCTTCTTTACGTCAGTCCATACTTCGATGCCACTGGCTCCGATCTGCCGACGAAATCTCAGCAACTCAGCTGCAGATGCCTGAATCAATCCTTCGTCTGCGACGTGCGCATATGCGTATCCTTCGGCGCGTATAAAATCCAAATTCGCAGCATGCGCGACCGACATCGCTTCGATATTGGCGCCAGCCAGAATTTGAATACCAACAGGCAATTTGCTCTGACTCTTCACTTCAATACCAATTGCTGTCATGGCAGCAACAATCTCTGGACCAACTTTCCCACGCAGGTAAGGAACGTCGTGCATGTTTTCAATCATCACTCCATCGACTCCCGCTTCGCGATAGAGTCTTGCTTCCCGTCCAGCAAGAGCAACTAACTCAGCCACAGGTTGGTTACTGCGAGGAGTGCCCGGCAGGGCGCCGACGTGGATGACGCCGATTATGAACTTGGACCGCGAGAATAGTGGACTCATGTGTTGTCTCAGGTTTTAAGAAGATGGTGGAACGCTGAGTTCAGTAGATTGTTGAATACCAGTCGCCATTTCGGGAAGAATACCGATCTTGACATAGATGGGACGTATGTCACGACGCAGCGCAGGAAGTGTTCGTGCAAACCACAATGCTCCGAGAATGCAACCAATCCCTCCAAACAACAATGTGCGAGGCGTGCCAATTCTCTCCGCCACTGCTCCGGCCAACAAACTTCCAAAAGGCGCCGTCCCCATAAACGCCATCGTGTAAAAACTCATCACGCGTCCCCGCTTGTCTTCATCGACAATAGTCTGCAACACAGTGTTACTTGCGGCCATTTGGACCATGAAGCCAAGCCCGGTGACTACCATCAACGCCAGTGACAGCCACAACACGCGTGATAAAGAAAACGCAATTAGTCCCGCCCCAAATGCAGCAGCCATCATGGGTATGAATTTGCCCAAACCCAGAACACTTTTTCGCGCCGCCAAGAACATTGCACCTACCAACGCACCAATGCCCGATGCCGCCGTAAGTAATCCCAGAGTGTTTGGGCCACCATGTAGAATGTCGTTGGCAAAAACCGGCATCAACACTGTGTAGGGCATTCCGACAAGACTGACCAGTGCCAGCAAAATCAATACGTTGCGGATTGGTGCGAACCTGCTAGCGTAGACCCAGCCTTCACGTAGTTGCTGAATAATATTTGCGTCGTTGGTTGCCTTCAGCATGCGCGGAGTAATTGACATTGCAAGTAACGACGCAATAACCGCCAAATAGCTAATCGCGTCGATCATGAAGCACCAGCCTTCCCCGACTGCGGCTATCACAACGCCTCCAATAGATGGACCAAGTAACCGCGCCACATTAACCATCGATGAATTTAGAGCGATGGCATTTGCCAGGTCTTCTCTCTTCTCAACCATCTCAACGACGAACGCCTGGCGCGCGGGCATGTCGAAGGAGTTGATCAGTCCCTGGAAAACGCTTAGCACGATTACATGCCAAATCTTGATCAACCCTGTCATCGTTAGCACAGCCATTGTGAGAGACTGCAGCAGGGCAAGGACCTGGGTGATTAAAAGCAGCCGATGACGATTCCAGCGATCGACCAGTACTCCGGCCAACGGTGCAAGGATGAACGATGGTATTTGACCTGCGAAACCTACAACACCGAGAAGGAGTGCGGAACCGGTCAGACGATAGACAAGCCAGCTAGTGGCAATTCGCGTCATCCACGTGCCGATGAGCGAAATGCTTTGCCCGCTGAAGAAGAGTCGATAATTCTTGTGCGCTAGCGCCCGGAGCATGAACGCAGGCCCACCCGTTGTATTTTTACCCGACGCCATTTTTATTCCTGCACAGATTACGCTTGTTCTGCATCTTAGCGAAAGTGATGATGATATTTGCCGAACAGATGATAAATGCTTATGTTGAGGCAACTAAGGCAAGAAGGAAGATGGCGTCCAATTGGGAGAACCAATGATCAGAATTCTGAGTCTCGTCCTATTGTTTTTTCTGCTCTTACTTGTCGAACCCGGGTCTGAAGTCCAGCAGGTATCGCTATTGCCGACGTTGATGGCGCAAGTTGGTGCGCCCACACCTTATCCGACACCTCGAATTGATCCTAACTCCTACTTGCCTCCGCCCAAGAATGGGCCAACAATTACTGTGTCACTGGCGAAAGCAGTCATCACTGAAGGAGCAAAAAGTGGAAAACCTCAAACCGTCATAACTCAGGTTGCGAACCGGCTCACGACTGTACAACAAAAAGCGAATCAAACTCAGGACCTGGGAATTCTTATCAACGCAGCGAGTGAAGAGCTGACAAATCTTGGCGGCGGTTCGATCTCTATCCAGGGCGGCGGCTCAATCAAGTCGCAAGTCACAGTAAGACATAACACTTCTTTTGATAGCTCAACTTATGCCTGCGATATTACCGGTATTACTGACTATGGTTGTTTTTTGCTGGGCGACAATGTGCTGGTCCAGGGTACGTGGAGAATGCCTAAAGCGATCGTCGATTATTTTCGATCAGGTAACGGACGTAATTCAAAAGATCCTTATCTGTTGGCTGTTCAATCGATGGGTCCATCACAACTTGCCGGAACCGGTACAACAATTCTGGAACCCACATTTACAACCGGCGGAATCCCCGCTGTGGAAGTTTTTCAAGCGCTCGGCGACTCTTGTTGCTCACACACCGAGAGAGCGCACGATATCGCTGTGGTTGGATTTCATATAAAGGGACGACAGAAGGTTTACGACGGTGGCGTGAGATCTACAATCCTCCTCGGCAACTGCCAGCATTGCACTGCTCAAAACAATTATCTTGAAGACACAGCATCGATTGGTATTACCTTTGGCGGTTCGGCTTTACAGAAAAACTATTTTGCCGATGATGGTCTGGCCTGGCACAACGTTACCTCTGGAGTGGCAGCTGCAAACATTGCCGGAATAAATTCCGAGAATCTTTACGTCATCGAGAACTATGGTTTTCGGATGGGCCATCACGATCCCAGGTTTGGCGGTGGTGTTTGCGGTTTTGACCTTGAGACTAATTCCCCGGCCGATCACTCAAAAAACATCTTTGTCTTAAATAACCTCTACGACTATGAAGGCTCTCTCGAATCTGCTGGAAACGGCATATGTCTTCAAGACCCTTATCAGGGCGTAAATCATGGCCTGGTGGTTGCGGCGAATAACATTGTGATTGGTGGCCGCGATGATAACGTTCATCGGTTTATGACCAATGGAATATTTTTGAACGGGTTGAAGGGCTGCCAGATAATCAACAATTACGTCTTTCGAACCGGTCAAAACGCAATTCAAGGATACGCCGTTAAGGGATGCTTGATTCAGGACAACGATTTTGAGTCGACTGGAGGAGGAGGTAACTCAACTATCCAGATGGAGGGTGCAATCAATAACACTTTCAAGCGCAATATCTTCAGAACGCGACCTGGACTCGGAATCAATGTTCAGTCTGGCTTTGCTGATAAGTGTGGACAAAATAATATCTACGAAAACAATGTGGGGAATGAGATATTCAAACAACCTTGCAAATGAATTTCGTGAGCACGATTGCTTTTACTTGTTCCCGATGCAACCGAACGGAACAATTATCATCTTAGACCTGTTAGAGAACCCAAATAATAAACGGATTTCCTGGTAATAATTGATGTCTCAGCAGAGCAGTTCCCTTTGGGCCTCCTCCAAGGTAAGAAACTACCTAAAGATTTCTTTTCTTGTTTTGTGTGTTCTTATCACCATACCGGTCGACGCAAGTTCGTACTGTGTTCAGCAAAGTAGCAGCATAAAAGGGAAAGTGGTTGCTGACATACCAGACGCTCGCAAGGCTCTTCCTGGAGTGACAGTCAGGCTGATCAGCGCGCTTACTTCTGACACGAAGATCGAAACAGTTAGCGAGGAAGAGGGAGCCTACATCTTCACGGGACTTACTGCCGGAGATTACACACTTGAAGTCGAGCTTCAGGGATTCGAAAAGTATGAACAAAAAGTAAGCGTACAGATCGAAGCAACTATCGAGACTAATATTCTGCTGAAGCCTCAGGCGATTACCAGTACTGTCACAGTAACAGACGATCAAACCAACGCGAGTAAGACCGAATCAACTACACCCGGCCTGATCACAACCACAACGCTACGTGATGCTCCACTGATCGATCAGAAGTTTCAAGATGCGCTTCCCTTGTTACCCGGAATTATTCGTGGACCAGATGGCACTCTCAACATAAAAGGTACACGTCCCACTCAAAGCGGCATTCTTGTTTCGAGCTTCAATGTCACAGATCCCGTGACTGGTGGTCCGGCTATTGAACTTCCACTCGAAGCGGTCGACACAATCCAGGTCCATTCCAATCCTTACTCGGCTGAGTTCGGCAAGTTCACCGGCGCGGTTACCACCATAGAAACTCGGTCGGGAAGTAACAAATGGCGATATCTTTTGACGGGCGTTTTGCCACGCCCACGAATACGCGACAGCCATATTTTCGGTATTGGTTCGGTCACTCCCCGAGTCGCCGTCGGTGGTCCAATCAAGAAAGACAAACTATTTTTCTTTCAGAGTCTCGAGTACCGGTTTGTCCGTAACGATGTTCCGAGTCTAGAAGCGTTAAACGTCAGTCAACGCGATATCAAACGTGAGAGTTTTGATTCGTTCTCGCGGGTTGATTATGTCATTAACAACGTCCATCGGGTCACCGGTAGCTTTTCGATCTTTCCTCAGAAGCTCGACTACGCAAATCTCAATACCTTCAACACCTCAGATACGACCGCGAACATCCACCAGCGTGGCTGGTTCGTGGCTCTGAGTGAACAAGCCGCTTTCAAGTCAGGATCGCTGTTGCAGTCGAGCTTGAGCGTGAAGCAGTTTGACGCTGACGTGTTTGGCAATAGTGGCCAGCCCTATCGAATCACACCGGATCGCAACCTGGGAGGGTGGTTTGATCGGCAGCATCGCAACAGTCGTCGTTACGAATGGCTTGAGGTCTTTAACTTTGCCCCGGCCAACTGGCGCGGCTCACATTTACTCAAAGCCGGATTCAATTTCAATCACGCTTCGTTTGTTGGTTTTGACGTCAGTATGCCGGTGCGTGTTGTTCGGGAAGATGGCACAACGAGTCAACTAATCGAGTTTGTTGGCGCCGGCAACCTCAGTCAGAGTCAGAATGAGTACTCCGCGTTTATCCAGGATAAGTGGCTACCAACAAAATGGCTTACGTTGGACCTTGGCTTGCGCTATGACTGGGACAAGATCAGCGGGCAAAATAATTTGGCACCCAGAATCGGATTCGCGATCTTGCCAACGAGGTCGGGCCGAACAGTAGTACGCGGCGGCATAGGATTGTTCTACGACAAGATTCCTTTGAACATTGGTGCGTTCGAGCAATTCCAGGATTTTCTGGTAACAACGTATGCGAGCAACGGTGTCGCAGTTACTGATGGACCACGATTGTATACGAATACATTTTCATCTCGCGACCTTGATAATCCTTACAGCGTCGCTTGGAATCTTCAGGTGGATCATGAAGTGTCGCCGCGTTTGCTGTTGCGCTTCGGATATGAAGAACGACAGACACACGACGACTTTTTTGTTGAGCCTCTAAACCTGGGTACAAGCTCAGGTGCGTTGCTGTTGGAAAACTCCGGCAGGTCGAGGTATCGCGAGTTTCAGACAATGGTGCGTGGACGGCTGCAGGAAAACAGAAACATCTTTTTATCCTATGTGAGATCAGAAGCACGTGGAAACCTGAATGACTTCAACACTTACTTCGGGAATTTACGGGATCCTATTATCCGAAATGACGAGGTGGGACCGCAGAATTTTGAGACTCCAAATCGACTACTTTTCTGGGGAGATTTCGGATTGCCGTACGATCTTGTAGCCACGCCTGTAATTGAGTGGCGAAGTGGATTCCCGGTCTCGCTAATTGACCAAAATCAAGACTATGTTGGACCAAGAAATACGGGTGGGAGGTTTCCCTCGCTCGTTACGTTTGATGTCCTGGTTACCAAAGGCGTGACAATTCCTTTTCGAGGGAAAAAGTACAGGGGTCGGGTCGGCTTGTCGGTGTTCAATATTACCAATCACTGGAATCCGCGAGATTTCCAGAACAATATTGACAGTTTGAACTTTGGGACCTTTTACAACAGCGTAGGTAGAAGCTTCAGAACAAAGTTCGAGCTCGTGAAGTTTTGACGAACCATCCACAGATTCCGCAGTTTACAGCGATGGGTTTGAAGAGAGACGTTACCGCGAAATCAAATTGGAGACTGCTGGCATATTACTCCTTTACTTTCGTCCAGTATGAAGCCGGAATAATTTGATCCGTTGAGTGGGACCAGTTTGCCAGGTCTAACTTAAACGTCCCTGCGGCAAACGGGAGCGAATCGACTACCGGGCGTCGATCATTCTGGTGTCTCGCAATCTCGATGTTGAAGATCAGCGTCATCTTCTTGCCGTGATACTCGAGCGTCGCCTGGCCCAAGTGCAGGACGCAGGTGCCTGCATTGGCAAAACTCAAAGCTGGGACCTTAGTTCCTTTCTCCCACTCGGTTGAATCCTGCCAATAGAAAGTCTTTTTGTCAGCCGCTAACGAGACTTCAAAATCGTCCGTGTCTGCATCATCGATCTTCTTAGGCAACAACTCCGCGACAGTCTTGAGCTCGGCTGCGCTCAGTACCCTGCCCTTTTCATCCCGGACAATATAGTGAACCGCTGCCGGATTGCACGACTGGCCAAGCGAGATTTTTGTTGGCACCAAAAGGAACAAAAGAGGAAGGAGAATCATGTATCGCATGACTGCGAATTGTGGATCAAGTCTGACAGAAAGTTAAGGGCCAGCGATGACCAAAAGCCCCTTGAGGCGTCAGAATCGTATGAGGAGTAACACGAGGGCGATCAAAACAAAGATCGCGATCGCTGAAATCAGAATAATTGTGTTGGAACGAGATTTTTTGATCTCGACACTAGTCGTACCAGTAGCAGTCTCAAACGTGCTGTTGATTTTGTAGTCCCCTACCCTCTCATCCAGGAGGTTGGCATTGTTGATTAAGTTCCGCATCTCATCCTGGGCACGGTCACTACGATATTCTGCTTTACGTTTTTCAACCGCGATACGAACCAACTCATCGGCCGCCTTTTTCGTTACTTCCCTCGCTTGATTTTCATCAAGACTTTGCAGCGCGTTGTCTACGATGTCGTCGGCCGAAACCGGAAACAGTGACTGCTTTTGAGGGATCAGATCGTCGTTATTATCTTCCATGGTCTTAACTCTCCTACTATCTTCGCTTGATCTGCAAAGTGATTGTTCCTAAAGGAAGCTTCAATACGTGAGTTACTTTCCCTTTTCCATTTGTATTATCAAGCAACTGGTTAATAGTTGCGAACTCCTTGTCGAGCATCGCCAGGTTGTTTTCACTTTCCGTTTTTTGTGAGCGAACCAGGATCGCCCTGGCAACTTCAACGTCGTCATCGGCTAACCAACTAAGTTTCTGCTGGATCGCCGCCGGCAGTTGGGCCGACTCACCCTTTGCAATCACCTCAGTCACAAGAGGCTGCAAAGTTTCCTTCCAGTCATCGGTGTACACTTCAAGCTCATACTTGTCCTTTTCCAGATATTGAGCACGAAGCTCTCGCAACACCTCGCATTTCAGATCGAAACTCATGACCTTTGGCAAGTACATAAAGAAACGGCTGAAAGTTCTTCTACTGGGGTTGACCTCTCCAGCCCGCCACTTTTGATACGTCTCACGTGCATAACGTCCAGCGCCTGGACCGAACTGTTGTTTATACAGCGCAAAGAGTTCATTGAGTGGCTCGTCTTCGAGATTCAGCAGAACCTTCATTAACTCCGCGTTCTTCGGCTTTAGCTCCTTTGGAGGCGATGAGCGCCGGAGGAAATAATAACCAAAGCAAAGAACAGCGATCAGAGCTAGTCCGACAAGTGTGGTCACTGGATTTACCTTGAGGTCTTCCCCCTCAGCGTTCTCCTGCGTCGGCGTTGAACTTTGTCGTGGGTATTGATCAACGCAGAGACACAGAGAAGATTAGCAGAAGTAAACCCTGCCCAGTTTCCAAAATCTGAAGACTTCAATTCATTTACTGTAATTACTGTTGACAGTAATTACTGTCTGTATTATTCTCTCGCCATGGCACATCCGGCGGAAAGACACAGAGGTCGTAAGTACGTGGGTTTACCAGAGTTTGCCCAGGCAGGTGAACAGATACTGGCCGAAATGGATTTCGAGCAAGAGCGGGGTACCGTCACGAACTTACCTGATGAGCGCACCATTCGCTACTACATCGCCGAAGGGCTTATTCAGGCGCCCGGCGAAAAACAAGGGACTGCTTCCGTATTTGGTTACCAACATCTGCTGCAACTTATAGCAATCAAAAAGCTGCAGGCCGAGCACTTACCAATTCGGAAGATACGGGAGCTGGTCAACGGTAAGACCGAACGCGAACTTGAATCGCTCTTAGGTATTGGTGCCTCATCGGCGAAGCGTGGTGGCTCCGAAGCTAAGCAATACCTGGAGTCATTGCTAACTCAATCAAAGCGCTTCGATGGTCCATCTAGTCCTCCTCCGCCGATGTTCGCTGCCGGAGCAGCCCCATCACAAGCGCAGGCTGACGACACAATGGCTGCGTCGTGGCAGAGAGTCGAGATCGAACCCGGTCTGGAGCTGCACATTCGTTCGGACTACACCGGACCAACGACGACCGCCAAAACCAGGAGTCTGGCAGACAGAATTCGCACGACGATTAATAAATTTTGGAAAGAGAAAGGATAGGGGCGAAGAACAAGCGGGCTTTAAGGGAAGAGTTTTTGAATGAATCGCAAGGAGAAAGAAACAATGACGCAGCAACACCCGAAGATTGAGTTTTTTACAACTTACCCAAAGTTGGAGGCGGACCGCGAGCAGATAGTCGACGTACTAATTCGAATTACACCGCCCGAGTTGGCTCCATCCGAAAAGAGTCGACCGGACTTGAATATCAGTCTGGTCCTTGATCGATCCGGCTCGATGGAAGGGGAAAAAATGGTGCGCGCTCGAAACGCCGCCATGTACTGCGTCGATCAGATGTTGGTAACAGATCGCTTAAGCGTTGTGGCATTTGACGATCATATTGACGTGTTATTTCCGAGTGAGCCGGTAGGAAATAAAGCTGGAATGAAAGATCTCATTCGCAGGGTCACGGCTCGTGGTTCGACTGCTCTTCATGAGGCCTGGGTACGTGGTGGACTAACTGTTAGTGAACACCTGCTCGATCAAGGTATTAACCGCGTCATCCTCATAACGGATGGCTTAGCGAATGTAGGTGTTACCAGCACTGACGAGATTGTTAGTCAGGCGATGGGATTGTTTCAGCGTGGTGTTAGCACTTCGACCGTCGGTATCGGGGCTAACTTCAATGAGGATTTGTTAATGCCGATGGCCCACTCGGGCGGTGGTAACGCCTGGCACGTTGTCGAACCACATGACATCGAGGAGATCTTCAAGTTTGAACTTCAAGGGTTAATTTCACGGTTCGGGCATACAGTTTCGCTTGCGTTGGTGCCGGCTGATGGGGTGCGGATCGTTGACTTGCTCAACGACTTCGAGCTCACAGAAACTGGGCGCTTTCGTTTGCCCGATCTGCAGTCTGGGGGCCCGCTCGACATCGTCGTCCAATTGAAGGTTGGCGCGCAGGCTGTTGGAACAACAATGCGGTTGCTTGACCTTCGCCTCGGCTTTACACCGCAGGATCTAAAAAATGCCGAAGTAGTCAGGGAACATCAGATCGTCGAATTCGCTCCTAACTACGAAGTTGAACGCTTGTCAAAAAATAATGAAGTAGCGAAGGCTACTCAATTTTTGATGAATGCCCGGGCTCGAAATGAAGCGATGAAACGGATGGACTTAGGAGAGTACGGTGCGGCTAAAGATCTGATAGCGGGTACGCTGCGAGAAACCATCGCCGCTTGTGCGCCGATGATGAGTACTCCATCAGTAATGCAAGAGGCGGCAGCGTTAGAGGACGCGTTAGAGTCGCTGAAGGATCGCGCCAAGGATAAATTGAATCGTAAGAAGCTTGCTTACGCCGCCTATCGCCATCGCAGCGGCAAGTAAGTTGTGGGTGAAACCCTTTAGTAGTCTCTTTCGGTTTACCCGTCAAGATCTTCTGTCGGAGCGCGTACGTCCTCGTGCGCATCCAGCGAAGAAGACCTCTTCAAATAAATCAGGCAGCAACCGTGACATGCGCACGAGGACATACGCGCTCCGACAGAAGAGCTTGACGGGTTAATTCGTTTGGGGCTACTGAAGGGCCCACGGAGGGACGCCCCTACTACTCTTCGCCAAAGAATCTGCGTCTTACCGAATCATCGATCGGTAGCTCAGGGCCACTAAATAGATGATCTGGAACGCGCGCACCGTCCTGAGCAAGCAGCGGCAATGCTATTTCTCTTCGCGCATCTGCTTCGGCCCCCTGCTCAAGAAATAGAGTCCTAAACCACTGCGTCACCTGCCGCACGACCTTTGAGTAGCCGTCGTGTTCCTTTGCATAAACGTTGCCGGCCGCGTCCCAATCTTCAAGTGCAAGTAAAGAATCACGTAGCACGCGCACATCTCTTACCGTAGTCGCCAAGCCCTGTCCAAAAGCAGGATCGCTTGTGGAGGCTGCATCCCCAATTAAGACAACTCCATTTTTGTACGGATGGTCCACCCAGAAGTCACCACACCTGAACGACGCCAGTGGTCCAACTGGTCTCGCATTCTTAAAGTAATCTGCAACCAACTCTGCTCTCTTTGCTTCCTCGATAAAGGTCGACACATTTTCGTCGCCCTGTAAGCGCATTCCCTCGCTATCGCCATAAGCGACGTAGGTGCGACACCGGCCGCCGCCGACGGGAGTCATTGCGGTGGCCTTCCCGAGTGGCGGCAGGAACAATAAATAAGAATGCCCAGCCGGCGCACCAACTCCTTCCATAAGAAGGCCTGCAAAATAAAATGGTTGAGGCGCCTCGTTCACTTCAAATCCGGCCGACCTTCGTGCGCTTGAGGTTCTGCCGTCCCCAGCAACTATGAGTCGTGCACTTACTTCCTGAGTTTGGCCATTTTCATCAGTGAACGTTACTGACGGAGTTTTCCCAGGCTTAATACCTGTGACCGTTACTCCACGACGTACCTCGGCTCCAGCTCCCTCAGCTGCATCCAACACAACTTGCTGCATCTCCGGATGAGAAAAACCCAGCGCGGGTAGTTGTTGCGGAGTGGTAGTTGTGAAGTCTCTTGGTCCAAATCCAAGGTCCGTGATTGGAGCGTCGATGCCACAGGAATCTCGGATGAGTTCATAGATGCCTAGTGCTTTCGCTTCCGCGACACCCCAGGGCGTCATGAATTCGCCGCGTACGCGGTCCTTAAACTGTCGTTCGCGCTCGAGTATCAGCACTCGTTTGCCATTTTCGGCCATTGCCTTTGCAAGCGCTGAACTCCCCAGGCCACCGCCAACGGTGACGATATCGTAATTCAGTGTCATGTGATTGACTCCTCGGAGAATCAAGATTGCGAAATGCGCGGAAATTGCTTGCGCACCGCTGAGCTGTCGAGGTGCCTAATATTAACTGGGTGCGGGACGAAACTCTATTCGCGTCGCAATGCGATCATTGGATCTACTTTGCCTGCGCGTCGAGCTGGCAAATAACTAGCCACGAGGGCAGCCATGCCAAGGATTATTGGGGGGATACTAAACGTAAAAACATCGGTAGCGGTTACACCAAAAAGCAAACTCTCCATTAAACGTGTTAGCCCAAAGGCAGCAACTAGACCAAGAAAAATTCCCAGCATCACTAATACAAATGACTGTCGCATTACCATCCGTAGGATCTTTGATGGCTCAGCGCCCAGCGCCATCCGAATTCCAATCTCGTGAGTTCTTTGGTTCACTGAATAGGCAATTACACCGTAGATCCCAATGATCGCGAGTACGAGAGCGACCATGGCGAACACTCCGAGTAGAAACGTTGAGAATCTGCGTCGCGCGATAGAATCTGAGACGCGCGCGCTCATTGTTTTTACTTCGAACGCAGGCAGTTCCGAGTCTAGTGCTTGAATCTCCTTTTTGATGGCGCCTGTCAATTGACTCGGATCTGACGACGATCGGACGACGAGGAACATAGTGCCAATAGGAATCTGCTCGTGTGGATGATAGATACTTAGTGGTGGTTCCTCGTCGACACTAAACTCTTTTGCGTCCTTTACCACACCAACCACCGTTCGCCAGGGCTCTTTGTCGCCTCGTTCCAAACGTTTCCCAATGGGATCTTCATTGGGCCAAAACCGTTGGACCATGTTCTCGTTGACTATGACGGTTTCCTGCGCACCCTTTACATCGCGTTCATCAAAGTATCGACCTCGCACAAGTGATACACCCATCGCAGAGAAATAGCCTGGACTAACAAAACGCTCGTTCGACATGATGAAGTCGGCCGAGTTTTTCGGAACGTAGCCTTCGACAGTAATTGGCCCCCACGCCAGTGCTACCGAACTCATCGGTAAGGAGTATGAAGTACCGACAGCTTGGACACCTGGCAAAGTCTTAATGCGGTCAGTCAACTGCTTATAGAAGTTCGTAACCGCTGGTCCTTTATATTTTGTGTTGGGTAATGAAAGGCGAAACGACAGTACGTTCTGCGGATTGAAACCAGGACTTGCGTTTTGTATGTGCCGGTAACTTCTTATGAGTAATCCCGCTCCAATTAGCAACACAACTGACAAAGCGACTTCGGAAATCACAAGGGCACTGCGAAGCCGGTAATGTGAGCTGCCTACAGATCCCCGACCACCATCTTTGAGCGTTCCATTTAGATCCACTCTTGAAGCACGGAGGGCCGGCGCAATACCAAAAATAATTCCTGTCAGCACGGAAACAAATAGAGTGAAACCTAGAACTCGACCATCTACGCCGATCTCATTTAGCCGTGGCAATGTGTCGGGTCCCAAACTTCGTAGAATTCTCGTTCCCGAAAAAGCAAAAAGAAGTCCGAGCACTCCGCCAAATAGGGCGAGCAGCACACTTTCAGTTAAGAGTTGTCTAATGATTCGAAGACGTGCTGCTCCAACCGCAGCGCGAACTGCGATCTCTTTCTGACGAACTGCAGCTCGAGCTAGCTGAAGGTTCGCTACGTTTGCGCAAGCAATCAGAAGTACCAATGCAACCGCCCCAAGCAGGATCAGGAGAGGGCGGCGGACTTCACCGACCACCTGTTGCAACAAAGGAACGACACTAATGATCAGCCCACCGCCCGGAGGATAGTTCTCTGGATACTGTTGTTTCATTCCCACAACAATGCGATCGACGTCGGCTTGCGCCTGGGCCATCGTGGCCCCTGGCAGCAGTCGCGCAAAGATGTTGTAGTCTTCGTTAGTCCGGGTCGACCGCTTCCCTTCTCCCATCGGTAACGACAACAGTATTTCGGCGTTTGAGACTTTATTGACCGTCGGCATTACCTCCTTGTTGAGCGCGAATTCGGGTCCCATTACACCGACAATCTCAACATTGTTGCCGTTCAAAGCGAGTGTTTTGCCAACGACGTCTTTGGCTCCGGCAAAGTGTCTTTGCCAGAATCCATAACTCAGAATTGCGGTTGTAGGCTTTCCTTGTCCATCTTCGTCACTGGTGAAAGCGCGTCCCATAATCGGCTCTGCGCCAAAGAGAGGAAACAAGGAAGACGAAACACGCGCGCCTTCGACGCGCTCGGGAGAGCCTTGTCCAGTGAGATTAAAGCTTGCGTCGATCGTGGCTGCGATCTCATCGAATGACCGGTTCTCAGCTTTGAGGTCCAGATATTGACCTGGCGAAAACCAGTCCTGGGCCACGTTGAGACCTGGACTCCGCTGCCAGAGAATGGCGATGCGATCGGCATCTTTGTATGGTAACGGTCGAAAGAGGAGTGCGTTGGTAACACTGAAAATTGCCGTATTTGCTCCGATGCCAATTGCCAGCGAGAATACGGCAACAATGGTGAAGCGTGGATGCTTAAGAAGCATGCGTAGGGCGTAGCTAAGATCTTGTTTCAGTGTTTCCATTGGTGAGCTCTCTTTGACAGATTAGGTCTTTGCAAAAAAGAGTGTCTTAAACCTGCGAAGCAAGTTAAGAGCGGGCCCGCTGTATTCGAGATTTCTGATCGACTCTTTGGCAAAGCCGCGCGAGGATTCTAGCTGAAAGTCATTCCTTTGTGCTTCGTATATTGATCCAAAAAATGAGAGGCTTACCCGACGCTACCGCGTTACGGTACTGACTTCATCGCCACGATGAGCCCGCCCACTCCGTTAGGAGTGTGATGTTTATAGACCACGAGGCACAAGTCTATGCACTCCGTTAGGAGTGCGATGTTGGCCACAGCATAACCAAGGCTCTCGCTCTCGTGATTTATTGACATCGCACTCCTAACGGAGTGCGGGAGCCTCTATTAGTCGGCGGGGCTATAAACATCGCACTCCTAGCGGAGTGCGCAGCATCGAAGGCGCTGGACGAGATCTTTACCTTTTGCCGTTGGCGATCTTTACTGCTTCGGGTAGCTGGCGTAATCGAAGCATAGAGAGCACTCCAAACAATGGACCAGGCGCAAGAACGACGAATGCATAACGCCAACCAACTAAGTTCACCAAGGGGGGAATCAGCTCAATTGAGATCATCGTCAACACGAATCCAATACACATCTGCAGAGTCAGCGCTGTTCCTATGTATTGCGGATCTCCCAACTCCGTAACGCAGGAAGAAAACTGCGCCGAGTCCGCAACAACGCTTGCGCCCCAAATGGCAGCGACTATCAATAAGACAATTGGATTCCCACCATACAAGAGTCCAATGACGAGGCAACATGTACCACTGATGGCCATCGCCCACGAAGTAACCAGTGTGCGTCCTACTCTGTCAGCAATGAGTCCCGCGCTTACACAACCAATCGCGCCCGAGCCAATCATTGCAAATGACCCAACCTCAGCCCACGCAGTCCCCTTCTTACTTAGCGCCATACTCGCACGCAGCATCACGGGCATCCATGTCCACATCGCATAAAGCTCCCACATGTGCCCAAAGTAACCAAGATTGGCGAGCCTGACCGGCCGGTTATTAAAGATCTTAATAACCTGCTTCCAATCAAACTGCGCTCGAGGCAAGCCATATGGACCATCAGAAACGAACAGCAGGACGATCAATCCGCCAATCGCGGCCAGAATCGAGACGGTCATGACGTTGTGGCGCCAGTCCGAACTACCAATTGCATTGATCAGATAAGGTGCTGCTTTGCCAAGCGTCAAAGCACCTACTAGTACACCCAGCGCCATTCCACGCGAACGCCGAAACCACGTTGCCATGATCTTCATTCCCGGGGGATACACACCTGCGAGAAACATACCGGTCAAAAACCTGAGCGGGATTCCGAGAGAAGTGTCGTGGGCGAAGTAGGCGAACGAGGCGTTCGCTGAGGCTCCAAGAAATGCGGAAACAACCACGAGATGACGAGTACTAATGACGTCGGCAAGGTTTAGTAAAGCGCTGGCAAGCGTTCCGAAAACAAATCCCAACTGAACTGCAATTGTCAGCCAACTGACTTCGGAATCAGTCAAACTCCATTCAACTCGAAGCGCGGGAACCACAGCTGAGGCGCTAAACCACAGCGACATGCCCAACAATTCGGCAAGAGCGAGGAGAGCCAGTATGCGCCAGCGACCAGTTTCTAAAGTGGTAACTACCTCAGAGGAAAAGGTGTTCATGAATGCTGGAGAGAATATCAGAAGTCAGGTCAACGCATCAGCAGTGTCGTTGTCCGTTAACTGGAGTTAGAATACTCGCACACAAAAAATCGCAAGGAGACGCTGGAATGCAAATTGGGATGATCGGTCTCGGCCGAATGGGCGCAAACATGGTCAAACGACTCATCAAAGGTGGCCATGAATGCGTCGTCTACGATCACAACACTGAGGCGGTACAAGGTCTAGTCAAAGAGGGTGCCGGCGGGAGCGATTCTCTTAAAGACTTTATCGCTAAACTAAAAGCACCTCGAGCAATCTGGTTGATGATACCCGCAGCCTATGTTGACGCGTCGCTCAGCGAACTCTCCGCTTTAGTACAGCCCGACGACATCATTATCGATGGCGGCAATTCCTATTACATCGACGACATTCGACGAGCACAGGAGCTCAAAACAAAAAGCATTCATTATGTCGACGTAGGAACCAGCGGAGGTGTTTGGGGTTTGGAGCGTGGGTACTGTCAGATGATTGGCGGCGAAACTCAGGTGGTACAACACCTGGATCCTATTTTCAGAACACTCGCTCCAGGTCGAGGCACGGTTGCGCGAACTCCTGGCAAGAGTGATAGCTCAGGAACCGCTGAAGAAGGATATCTTCATTGTGGTCCATCTGGAGCAGGGCACTTCGTTAAGATGATACACAACGGCATCGAGTATGGATTAATGGCTGCCTACGCAGAAGGACTCAACATTCTTCACCACGCCAACGTCGGCAAGCTGGACCACACAAAAGACGCTGAGACAGCCCCACTCAGGCACCCAGAGCATTTCCAATTTGACTTTAATCTGGGTGACATCACCGAACTCTGGCGACGCGGTAGTGTGGTCGCATCGTGGTTACTTGATCTCACTACGATTGCTCTAACTGAGAATCCTACCCTTGAGAGTTTTTCAGGTCGCGTTTCTGACTCTGGCGAAGGTCGTTGGACCATCAACGCCGCTATTGATGAGGGTGTGCCAGTACCTGTACTCAGCACAGCTTTGTATCAACGATTCTCATCGCGCGGCGAGGCAGACTTTGCTAATAAGATTCTCTCCGCAATGCGCCTACAGTTTGGTGGCCATGTGGAACGGGCCGCCAGCCAGAAGTAAGGGAAAGGTAAATCAAAGTGTCCATCATTCAGGAAGAAGAATCCAAGCCAATGTCCTTAGAGCCTTTTCCATTACCGAAAGCCGATCCGTGTGTCATTGTTATCTTTGGCGCAACCGGCGATCTCACAAAGCGCAAACTAATGCCCGCGCTCTTCCGTCTGCTCTGCGACGGCTGCCTGACGAAGTTTCAAATTCTCGGTGTTGGCCGCAGCTCAATGACCGACGATGAATTTCGCAACATGATTCGGGATGGAATGATGGCCGCGTTGCCCCAGGAGAAACTTGGGGACAAAGAATGGGCCTACTTTTCCAGCCAGATGTTCTATACCCACGGCGAACTAGACCGCGACACAACTTATCAGGAGGTTGCTTCGCGTTTGGAGGCGTTGGCCGCTACAGGGGCCAGCTCGAACCATCTCTTTTATCTCGCTACACCACCGTCACTATTTTCCACGATAGTTGACCTGCTCGGAAAGTCACATCTTTCAAGTCAGGAAAAAGGCTGGACCCGCGTAGTCATCGAGAAGCCCTTTGGACGAGACTTCGAGTCGGCAAAGAAGCTGAATGCGGAGGTAGCAGAAGTATTCAGCGAAGAACAGGTGTATCGCATCGATCACTACCTGGGAAAAGATACGGTTCAAAACATACTCGTATTTCGCTTCGGAAACTCAATGTTCGAGCCGATCTGGAATCGCAATTACGTCGACTACATTGAAATAACTGCCGCGGAAACACTGGGGATCGGTTCAAGGGCCGGTTACTACGAAGAGGCCGGCGCGCTACGCGACATGGTCGCTAATCACCTGCTGCAACTCTTGACCCTAACCGCAATGGAGCCACCAGTCGCCTTTGATGCGAATTCGGTAAGGGAAGAAAAAGTACAAGTGCTGCGGTCCATTCGTCGCCTCAAGCCTGACGAAGTGATGCTACGAACAGTGCGAGGTCAATACGGCCCGGGTCAAATAAACGGACAAGTTGTAAAAGGTTATCGCGAGGAGGGTGGCGTAAAGCCGGATTCAACGACCGAGACTTATGTTGCTATGGAGTTTTATGTCTCAAACTGGCGCTGGGATGGTGTACCGTTCTATGTTCGAACTGGAAAGCATCTCACTCGAAACCTCACAGAAATTGCAATTCACTTAAAACGTACACCTCAGGCGTTGTTTGCACGTACGCCGGATGAAGAAATTGAACCGAACGTTATTGTCCTGCGCATTCAACCTAACGAGGGAATCGCGGTGAATTTTGGGGCGAAAAAGCCTGGCTTCGAAATGACCACGAATACCGTGCACATGGATTTTTGTTACCGCTCAAGTGATCATATACGTTCACCAGAGGCGTACGAAACACTCTTACTGGATGTCATGACCGGTGACGCCACACTCTTTATTCGCCGGGACGAAGTTGAGGGCCAGTGGCGCTTGATTACACCAATCGAGGAAGCATGGGTGTCTCAACCGGCTCCGGTATTTCCCAACTATGAGGCTGGCACTGATGGTCCAAGCGCCGCAGATCAAATGCTGGCGCGAAATGGTCACCGCTGGCGACGGCTTAGTGAAAGTAATATTGGGTGCGACTAGGAGTTTTTTCGCGTGGCTAGGCCAACCTTACAAATAGTTCCGGACGCGGATGCACTTGCTCGAGCTGCTGCAAAGGATTTTTTAGCGACAAGTTTGCAAGCAGTGCGAGAAAGAGACGTCTTTTCTGTAGCCCTCTCTGGTGGCTCAACTCCAAAGCGTCTCTATGAGTTGTTAGCAAATCCAGCGGAGTCGTTCTTTAATTCTGTGCCCTGGGAAAAAACTCATTTTTTTTGGACCGACGAACGACACGTGCCACCAGACAGCCCCGAAAGCAACTATCGCATGGTAAACGAAGCGATGCTTTCGCACGTACCCACGCCGCCTTCCAACGTGTACCGCGTTCTTAGTGAGAGATCAAACGCACAGGACGCGGCCGCTGAGTACGAAAAGACGCTAAGACAGTTCTTCACCAATGCACCGCGCTTCGATCTTGAGCTTCTCGGCATCGGCATCGAAGGTCATACCGCTTCTATATTTCCAGGTTCTGAAATAGCTCGCGAGAATAGTCTCTGGGTCGCCTCTCCCTGGATTGAAAAACTGAAATCGTTTCGAATTACGCTCACACTGCCTGTGCTGAACGACGCCAGGTCCATCTTGTTCCTGGTAAGCGGTGTTGAGAAGGCCCAGATACTGCGTACAATTCTTGAAACGAAGCCCGACGGCAATGAACCGCTACCTGCTCAAGCAATCAAGCCTGTAAATGGAAAACTGAAATGGTTGGTTGATAAGGCGGCTGCGGGTGGTTTGAACTCTAATTGAGATTCGAACCCGCGTTATTAGTGCGTGATCGCGCTCAAATCGATCTGATGCAATGGGACTGTTTCGTTCTTACGTGGAAGCTTTGTCAGATCGAGCGCGTAATCCGTGTTCGCAGTAACACGATGTTGTTCGAGCAACAAGTCCTCAAAGTCATCAGACGAGAGTGATTTGCTAAAGAGGAACCCCTGTACCGCGTCACATTCAAGCATCGTCAGGTACTCGAGTTGCTCTCTGGTTTCCACGCCCTCGGCGATAACCATCAGATCAAGCGCATGACCCAGGGTTACGATCGCTCTCACGATCGCAGTATCGTGCGGATCTTTACAAACATCGCTTACAAATGACTTATCGATTTTTAAAGTGTCGATCGGAAAGCGTTTGAGATAGTTTAGCGAAGAGTAGCCGGTGCCAAAATCGTCGATCGCTACTTTAATACCCATCAGCTTCAACTCGTGAAGCTTCTCAATCGCCTGCTCCGGATCCTTCATGATCGAACTCTCCGTGAGCTCGAGTTCGAGCCACTTTGGATCGAGGTTAGTTTCCTTCAATATTTGGGCTACTGTTGCGATGAAGGTCGACTGCTGAAACTGTCGCGCTGAAAAGTTGACGGAGAGACGCTGCGGTTTGAGTCCGGCGACCTGCCATAGTTTGTTTTGAAAACAAGCAGTACGCAGCACCCAATCACCAATCGACATGATCAGCCCACTCTCTTCGGCGAGCGAAATAAACTCCGACGGATAAAGCAAGCCAAGACCTGGATGCTGCCAACGTACCAAAGCTTCCATTCCGACGAGTTGAAACTCTGAAGTACTCACCTGCGGCTGGTAGTGAACGATGAATTCTCCACGCTCAAGACCAGGTCGAATATTGCTTTCGAGTACGAGCTGCCGCAGTGCGCGGGTAGTGCCGCCCGCAGTGTAAAACTGATAGTTGTTTCCGCCTTGCGCTTTGGCTCGATCAAGTGCCGCTCCGGCACTCTTCAAAAGTGTCGGCGTGTCTCGACCATCGTAAGGATATAAGCTGATACCAATACTGCTCGACACAAACAGTTCCTGACCATCATCAAACACGAATGCCTGGTCCAACACGTCTTTAATCGCTCTAGCAGTGTTAGCTGCGTCCTGAGGTCGAATCTGTGTGAGCAGAATTGCAAACTCGTCAGCGCCAAAGCGAGAGACGGTGTCACTGTCACGTACACACTCAGTTAGTCGCTGAGCCACCGACTGCAGAACTCGGTCTCCTGCCGTGTAACCAAGCGAATCATTGATGGTCTTGAACCGATCCAGATTAAGCAACAAGACAGCTTGCATCTGGTCGGTGCGACGAGAGATTGCGATAGCCTGTTTGAGTCGATCTTTAAAGAGCGCTTGATTAGGCAGGTCAGTCAGTGCGTCGTGATATGCGAGGTGGTTTAGTCGTTCGCGCGAGTGCTTGTTTTGGCTAAGGTCAATGACAAAGCAAACAATCTCTTCGTCGTCGAGCGCTGCACCAAACAGAATCGGAACACGTGAGCCGTCCTTACGAATGAATTCGTGTTCAAATGGGGCGCAGGCGCCAAACGCCATTAACTTTTCAAAGGCTTCAACAACGTAGCGGTGCGACTCTGGCGGAGTCAGATCATAGAGATTCGTGAGTAGATTAGAACGGAGATACCCGACAGTATTGAGGAAGCTATCGTCGGCGCTGATTATCACGCCGGCAGGATCGACAAATACAATACCTATAAGGTTTGTATCAATTAGTCGATGTAAGCCGGTATCGAATTTGTTTGTCAGAGGCTCAACCAACCCTGGATCGGGCACGTGTAGCGGTTTCATCACAGTCCTTGACCGTATTGTGTAAAAGAATTTCTGAATCCGGGAGTAAGTGCCGAAAACCTAAGTGAGGGTGGGACTGAAGTTGGCTGGAGCAACGCCCAACTCGCCCCTAGGCTAACAGAGATTTACACTGTTTTACAATGAAATTGTTTCTTAAGAGGACTTTAGTTGGGGTCTAGTATCGCAAGAGCGATAAAACCCTAGAAGTATTGAGATTTGTTTCAGCTTAGGGGTTCTCGATAGGGCCTGTTAATAAACATCGAAATGGCTTTGCCTCAAAAAGTCTGATTAGCGTAACGAGGAGCGCCAAAGGCGCGGAAATATGAAAGCCAGGGGCAAGCGCGGAGCGCGTCGCCCCTGGGTAGGTCAGTCTCCATTGCGCAGCTCTGAAAGAGCGTAATAACTAGGCTTAAAAATAACGGCTTGGAGTTTCAACTTCGACCTAGTCGACTGAAGTAAATGGCAGAAATTGAAACTCCACACGACTAAAGTCGGTGGTGTCTTCCAAAAAATCTATCACGCGTTGACTAGCGAAAAATTGATGCTCCACGCGGCTAAAGCCGGTGGTGTCCGACTTTTGACACAGCCTCGGCAGCTGGTGGGATTCGACGTCGCAAAACATTGAGGGAAGGCGCGTGACACCTTCCCTCCATTCAAAGTCGAAACAGACTGTTTCTCTAGCCAGCATGCTTCTTAACTTCCGCCAGCAGTGAATCGGCTGACGCCGGGGCCTTTAAATTGCCGCTCACAATGTCTTTGTTGGAGGTCGTCTTGCCATACATGTCCTTGTTTGCATCGTCATCGGTTCGAAGCGTGGCACCTTCCAACGAAACTCCCGCAAAGAGTCCACGTGATCGAGAATAGGTAAGGATCTGTGCATGCATTTGCGCATCAGTTGCCGCTGAACTACTCCGTCCCACAGGTCCAGCCGTGGCACTCGCATCCGCACCAAAAGTAAACTTGTTTGAAAGTAACTTATTTACTCCGTCTTTATTCATCACCAACATAACCACGTCGGTTTCACTTCCACCGATTTGAAACCCAACACTCCCGCCCTCTATCCTGACACCAGCTGGTGAGGCCCATCCATTGTCGTTTCGACAAACCATAAAACCACGTCCATACTTTCCACCAACTACAAACGCAGCCTTCTTTACACTGGGTACGATTGCTATACACGCGGCTTTTTTCATAAGGTCCTGAGGTATCCCTTTATCCGGAGCACTCATAATTTCGGTCATTACTTCGGCGGCGGCTTTCAATCTCTTGTCAGTGTCGGATGTATCTGGTGGGAGCGGCAGCGCAAGAATTTGCGCACAGACGAGTACGTTGGCCAGCGACACAATCGCTATCAGGCCTAATCTTTTCTTTAACACAGCTAACCTCCTTGAATGCTGGAGCAACTTCGGGGGGCTGAATTAACGAGGGATATAGAAATGTTGCGCTCTTCGACAATCACTGTCAAATGAATTTGCTAAGTGGCTTTGCGAGTCCCGCATCTAGATTCATCTTCTCATTCTCCCCAACCTTTAGGTTGGGGTTAGTAGCGAAGTAGTAACCGTTTCAACGGTTGTCGCGTGAGAGTCAATGACGACGTGCCACTCGGAAACCGTTGAAACGGTTCCTCCATATCAAGGTGGCCGCGCTGAACTTCAAGGTTTTGCAGAAAAAGTTCAAAATCCCACCCACGGGCAGTTGGTGGATACTTTCAGATCCTTTCTACAACACGCGCCTCTACATTGAATTGTTAATCCCACCAACGGCAGTGGAGTGACCCCCTAGATTGAGACAGCGGAATTTAGCACACTAGGCAGAGAAGGGAGACTGTAAGTGGCTAAAAGACGTGGACAGAAA
>JGI12627J18819_10000115_pt1 | contig 28280 bp, 23 predicted proteins | sample TexAe_OM1H0_M2_FD_18819 | JGI IMG/M metagenome (IMG submission 18819)
CGAAGGTGTGTTCGCGAGCCACTGCCAGTCTACAAAGCCTTCCCCTGCATCCGGATTGACCGTGAAGTACCCAACCTGGAATGCCGTGAGGTTCTGGAAGAAGTGGCTCCCCTGGGAAGGAGTCACGCGGAAATCACGAAATCCCGCCTCCACAATGACCCGCGCCCCCGAGATCTCATCCCATTCCACGGGAATCCCAAGCCACGGTTCCGTAGAACCCCAGCGACCCACTCCAATCAGCAGGTAGGGGCGTCCCTGCGCACCCAACTGCGCGTTGAAAAGGGCAACCCCGCCCGCCACCTCTTTGCTGCGCCCGCGCTCGAAGCGATGGAAATCCACCACCACAACGTCGCGCAGATCGCTGATTCGGCCATTCCCCAAAACCTTGGAACTTTGACAAACCAGACGTTCGGGATCGACCTCCTCCAGCCGAAGCTCTTCGCCTTCGCGCGACAAAACCAGCGGCCGAACCTGCAGAAATCCGAATTCCCCCGCCTCTCCTGCTGTTTGCGGAAGCCGGGCGGCAAATTCGATTTCCACGGGACGCCCAAACGCGTCCTCCGCCATTTTTGTCAGTTGTTCAAGAAGCGAGGCCAGCGGAAAAACATCATGCTTGAGAATAGGAGCGAAGCTTACCACCCTGGTTCCTGGACGGCTGACGCCATCGTAAACGACGTGATTGTCCGCTGAATAGGTCGAAGCCACTGCGTACAGCGTTCCATCTTTCTCCGCCGCATCCAGCCCGAATCTCGCTTCGCGCAGGCTGGCTTGCGGATCCTGCTCGCCCCGCTCCGCGTGATTCAATTCCAGCGCCCAGAAATCCGATTGCGAATTCGCCAGGATGTCCTCGACCGACGAGAACTGCAGAATGTGCCGCGGATAGCGCGGGCAGAATGTCAGGCACTTCCCGCCATCCACCACCGCGCGCCCCAACCCCAGCGCGACCGCCGCGATGCCATCGCGGCATTGCATGGGCGGCACAGGGTAGAAATTGTACGAACGCACGACTCCCGAGAAATCAGGATAGAACCGCGTGTCGTGGCGAGTACCGACTACCTGCTGAAGAATCACCGCCATTTTTTCTTCTTCCAGCCGGTAGGGCGTTGCTCGCACATAAGCCTTCGCGTGCTGGCTGAAGGTGGATGCGTAAACCCGCTTGATCGCCTCCATGAGACGGTCGAGGCGAACGGAGAGTTCAGCATGCTGGTTCGACAGCATGAAGGTTTCGTAGACCCCCGTGAACGGCTGGTACTGCGAATCCTCCAGCAGGCTGGAGGAGCGCACGGCAAGCGGGTAATGCACTTCTCCAAGGAACTCAAGCAATTGATTGCGGACGGAAGCCGGCAGTGAGGCTTCCAGAAACCGCTGTCCAATTTCGGCTTCGTTCGAACAATTCAGCGCGAAATCGGCCAGATCGTTCTCGCTCAAAAAGCGGTCAAACACATCCGTGGCGAGGACAACGGCTGGCGGCACCGTCACGCGAATGCCAGGGTACATGCGCGCGAAACGATGCTTCTGCAGCAGGTGCCGCATGAAGGCGAGGCCGCGCGCTTTGCCGCCCAGAGATCCAACGCCTACGCGCAAAAAGAAAGCATCCGTCGAGCCCAATGCCGCTGAACTGAAATCTCCAATCAGCACTTCGCTCTGTTCGCTGCGATAACCCCCGATCGAAGCAACCAGGTCGTTGCGCAGGTGCTCGGTGCTTGCGAAGTCAGTAACCTTTCGTGGACGAAGTTTCTGAGCCAGGGCAAATTCCGTTCGCGCCATCAACCAATGCGAAAAATGGTTCCTTTGCGCATGGTAGGCGACGCTTTCTCCAGGCACCTCCTGCAGCATGGTCTCCAGTCCGCCGAGATCCGCGGCGCGCCCGACTTCGGAAAAATCCGGAAGTCGAAACACGAAATCGCCGAAGCCGAATTCCTCCGTGAGCACGCGGCGCAAATCTCCCATCAGCGTAGGAGAACGCTTGCGCAGAAATGACAGCCCTTCGGCAAGCGCTCGCTCACGGAATTGGGTACGGCTCGTCTGCAGAACGATGGGAACATCCGGAACGGCGGTGCGAACCAGGCGCGCCAATTCGAAGCCAGCTTCGGCGCTCAGTTCGCCGCGGCGAGGGAACTCCACGTCCGACACGACGCCCAGCAAATAGTCCTGATATTGCATGACGAGTTGCTCGGCTTCTTCATAACTCGAAGCCAGAAGAATCTTCGGACGGGCGCGCATCCGCAAAAGTTTGTGCGCGACGTTGATGCCCTCGCGGATCACTCGCCGCGATTGCGAAATCAGCTCTGTGTAGATGACCGGCAAGAACGACGAGTAGTAGCGGATGTTGTCTTCCACCACCAGGATGATGGGCACTCCAATCGCAGCCGTNTCGGGAGTGGCGTTTCGCTTGTCCTCGACGTACTTCACGATCGCAATGAGCACGCGAACATTTCCCTGCCACAGGAACACACGCTCGATCTCGCTCTGCGGATTGCGGGCCACGAAGTTCTTGAGTTCACGGTAATCGTAGGCAAGCACGACGATCGGGATGTCGAGTCCCGATTGGTGTATTTCGCGCGCCAGTCGGGCGGCATCCATGTCGCCGACTTCGAGGTTGGTTACGACCAGATTGAAGCGCTGCTGCGATCGCACCAGCGCCAGCGCCTCCGAACCCGTAGAGACCTGCGTGATGCTCGGAATCTGCTGAAGATTGAGTTCGAGCGACTCGCCGATCAGAAGTTCATTCAATCGGCCGTCTTCTTTGAGAATGAATGAATCGTAAAGGCTGGAAACCAGCAGGATGTCGCGCACACGGAACGGCATGAGGTTTTCGAAACCCTCGAACAGTCGCTGCGCGTCCATGGATGCGTCGAGTGCCGGTCTCGCAATCATGCTCGATACCAATTGTCGGATGCACTCTATAAAAGCAGGCGGGGAGGAGTTCGTCCACCCCGCCCTGATTGCGAAACAGTCCTTCACGAGGGCGAGGACGCCCTCGCAACAGCCGGCGGGACGCCGGCGCTACACACTTAGACCAATCCCTGGTCCAGCATGGAGTCGGCAACTTTCAGGAAGCCGCCGATATTGGCGCCATTGACCAGGTTCCCGGGCGTGCCGTATTTCTCGGCCGTCCGGAAGCAGTTGTCGTGGATCGCGATCATGATCTTGTGGAGGCGATCGTCGACTTCCGCGCGGGTCCAGCTCAGGCGGGCGCTGTTCTGCGCCATCTCGAGGCCGGAAGTCGCCACGCCGCCGGCGTTTGCGGCCTTGGCCGGACCATAGAGAATCTTGTTCTCCAGGAACAGCTTGGTCGCTTCCAGCGTGCTGGGCATGTTGGCGCCTTCGGAAACCACCTTGACGCCATTCTTGATCAGGTTGGCGGCATCCTTGGCGTTGATTTCGTTCTGCGTCGCGCTGGGGAACGCGCAGTCCGCCTTGATGTTCCAGAGCGGGTTGTGATCCGACTTGATGTCGGTCGCCATAAAGATGGCCTTTTTGAACTTGTCGGCGTAGTCGCGAATGCGGCCACGTCGCACGTTCTTCAATTCCAGGATGTAGGCGAGTTTTTCGCGATCGATGCCGTCCGGATCGCAAATGACGCCGTTTGAATCGGACACGGTGAGCGGTTTCGCTCCCAGATCGAGCAGTTTCTCGATCGTATATTGGGAGACATTGCCGCTGCCCGAAACCAGGCAGAGTTTTCCTTCCAGCGTTTCCTTGCGAGTCTTCAGCATTTCGGCCGCGAAATACACGCAACCATAGCCAGTGGCTTCAGGACGAATCAGCGAGCCGCCCCAGTTCAAGCCCTTCCCCGTGAGCACGCCCGTGAATTCATTGCGCAGCCGCTTGTACTGTCCAAACAGGAAGCCGATCTCACGGCCGCCCACGCCGATATCGCCGGCTGGCACATCCGTATCCGGGCCGATGTGGCGCTGCAACTCGGTCATGAAGCTCTGGCAGAAACGCATCACTTCGTTGTCGCTCTTGCCTTTGGGATCGAAGTCCGATCCGCCCTTGCCGCCGCCCATCGGCAGCGTGGTCAGCGAATTCTTGAAGACCTGTTCGAATGCCAGGAACTTCAGAATGCCCAGCGTAACGGAGGGGTGAAAACGCAGCCCGCCTTTGTACGGGCCGATAGCGCTGTTCATCTCAATGCGGAAGCCGCGGTTGACCTGAATCTTTCCCTGATCATCGAACCACGGCACACGGAACATGATGAGGCGTTCCGGTTCAACAATGCGCTCCAGAATCTTCGCTTCCCGGTACTCGGGATGGCGCTGCAGTACCAACCGGAGCGAATCGAAAACTTCCTGCACAGCCTGATGGAATTCGGGCTCAGCGGGATTCTTGGCCTTCACCTGGGCCATGACTTGTTCAATGTAATCGCCCGAAACTCGGGTCTCGGACGGCGTCAGCGTGCCTGCACTCATATCGAAAACCTCCTTGATTTATAAGGGCTGCGGTCAGTAACTCTACACCTTGAAGCGGGGGTCGGCGACCCCTTTCGGAATCGGTCTCCGCATAGGACGGAATTCACTCCTTCGGACTCCTGCGCCACATGGGGAGCTGCGGGTTCCAGCTGTGGACGTCTTTCTGGAAGTTGCGTTCTTTCTGTGCGCCAGCGCCCACAAGTTCTTTGCTCTCTGGAGCCTGCGGTGCGAGCTGTTCCAGGTAGGCCTCGATGCGGGCCTTCAGTTCCGGATCTGAAAAGAATTCGAGCAGGTCCGTGCCGCGAACTTTTCCCTGCCCCGCGCACAACGGGCACTTCAACAGGTCATGATTTTCACTCATGATTTCGGTTCCTCGACGGGACCTTGGGAGTCCCGGGCCGGCAGAATGAAGGCCAGCCCATACCCGATTAGACTTGGAGGGAGAATTTACAGCAGTGATTCGAGCCACAACCACTTGTGAGCTGCCTCACAGTCGGTCGTTTGTCATTCCGACGCCGAGAGGCGGAGGAATCTGCGATAGCATGGCGCGATAATGTCTCTGTTGTGAAGGGTCGGCGTGCGGTACTCGGTCGTTCAATGTCCACATATACGACGTGTTGAGGCGGAGCACGCAGCTGTGGGCAACAAGATTCCTCCGCCGCGTTCGGCGTCGGAAGACAAGTCCAAGGAGAAAGACGAGCTTACCGCGCCCGCGCCAGTACCAGCGTGATATCGTCCGGTTGTTCCTTGTCGCCAATCCAGTCATCGACCGCGCCAGTCACGAGCTGGGTGATTTCAACCAGGGGCCGCCCCCGGTTCTCGCGAACCAATTCCACCAGCCTGTGTTCGCCAAACTCCCCGAAGTCGTTCTCCGGCTCGGTGATCCCGTCGCTATAGGCTACGAAGATCTCGCCAGGCCTGAGCTGTTCGGAGCCATCCTCGAACGAAAGATTGTCGAAGAGCCCGACCACCATTCCTCCCGCCTCGAGGCGTCGAATCGAGCCATCCTGGCTGATGATGACGGGCGGCAAATGGCCTCCGTTGCTGTAGGTCAGCTTCCGGGAAACGCCATCGTAGACACCCAGGAACAGCGTCGCATACTTCTCCTGCGGAGTGCTTTCGTACAGTTGGTGATTCAGCAGGGAAAGAAGCGCGCTCGGAGAAATTTCTGCCCCATCGACTCCGGACGCCAACATCATTCCGGAAGTTGCCGCAGCCCCGACGGCGAGCGGTTCCCTGATGATGGGCATCCCCTCCATGCTGTACGCCCTGACCGCGGAGTGAATGGTCGCCATCAGCAGGGCGGCGGAAATTCCTTTTCCGCTAACGTCCCCGGCCGCCAGGATCAGCTTCTCCCCGTTCAGCGTCAGGAAGTCATAGTAGTCGCCGCTCACGGTCCGTGCCGGGCGACAGAATCCATGGACTTCCAGGGATTCGAGTTGCGACACCTCTTTCGGGAAAAGCTGAGCCTGGACTTCCTGCGCGATCACCAGTTCGTTTTCGAGCCGCTGTTTCTCTTTTTGCTCGAGGATCAGCCGCTCGATCGAAGCCGTCATGGAGTTGAACGAATTGGCCAGCAACGCAAGCTGATCGCGGGACTTCACCGGAATCCGATGGCTGAAGTCTCCCCGATCAATGTGTTGCGTGGCGCGATAAAGCTGTGCCACGGCGCCCGTGATCGACCGTGTCAGGCTCGTGCCAATCACGAGAGCCAGAAGTTCAATCACCGCCAGCACGATTGCGATGGCCAGAAGAATCAGCTCCACTCCCTTGGCGAAGTCTCCCAGGGCGGCGAACAGGCGGTTGTACAAGACCGATGGCCGGGTCTGCACTTTGACCAGGGGCGAACTCTGTTCGCGATCGCCCGTTTCCCAATTCGTTACCGGTAGGGGAGTGCCAAAGGTGATCAGGTGATCGAACATGCTGGCGGCTTCCGGAACTGTACCTGCGGTAAACGTCGGACGAGGTGTCTCGGTCGCCTCCACGGTCGATCCGCTCTTTGCTTCGCCTGTGGCTCCAGGAGCCGTCGCAGCTTTTCCGGTATTTCCGGGACCGCCGTTTACCTCCGGTCGAGATGGTTCCCGCAATGTCAGCCCACTCCCATAGAGAGTGATTTCGCCAAGATTGTTCGCGATCTCCTGTACGAGGTCCTGGTCCAGGGCTTCACTCGAGACAACCATTAACTTTTCAGAACGTACGGTCAGCAAGTTGGCTGTCCGCAAGTAAAGGTTGCCGTGATCCCGGACGATCTCGCTGAAGGGCGCGTGCACGAACGACGGCTCCGTGAAAGGTGTGTTGCCCTTGCCATCCCCGCATATTTGCAGAGGTTTCCCACCGTACCAGGCACACACGTCCCGATGCTTCCAGATCACATCGGTTTTCCGCAGACTTTCCAGCAGGGCCACGGTTGGAGGCTCTCCATGCTGATACCTGACCGCCAACTCGTTCGCAATGGCGGCGTTCACCGCCTCGACATTCTGGAGTTGCAAGTGGATTTCCGAGGTTACGATGAAATTCGCAAATTGTCCGGCGAACAAATACAGGGTCGCGAACGCCATCGCGAACAACAGCAGCGTGGGGATCACCCCGATGAAAACGTAGGTGACGATCAAGCGGTTGCGCAACCGCCACAGGATCTTATTTTTCAGCCAGCGGAACGCGAGGATGCAGAAAAACAAGATCGCAACAAAACTGAGAAAACTGACCCAACCGCCCAGATCCTGGCCCCAGGGAACTCGAAGCAGTGCAAATAATTGCTGGAGCAGGAAAAGGAACAACGCCAGTCCGAGGGCATACCATGCGCCCCGGGCTACACGACTCCGCGGCCAAAGACCCCATTGGGTCAGCTTATCTTGTACCGCTGGGTAGGAGAAATCCATGAACTCAATCTTCGATTATGACAGAACGCGCATCTCGAAGGCAGGTCAGGGAATTGATTCGCGATCTGCCTGGGAGGGCCGCGCAAGGTCAAGGTTTGAGCGCGGCTTCTGTTTCAGAACGGCGCGCGGGTGACACTCTCGGCTCCGCGAGCGTACCTGTAACCGTCAACCCGGCAGAACCTTCCGGAACCAAACGGAAATCGAGCTTCCGATTGAGCGAAGCCGTGCCGGTTACCACATAAGTGGTTGCAGGCGATTCGAGGGTAGCCTCCTGCATCTGGAACTCCCCTTGCCGAAAAGTGAGCATCCCGGTAAAACGTCGTACCCGCAGCGGCACGGTTGCCGCGACGATGTGGGGCAAGGCGCCGTCTCCCATTTCGAAATGCAAACGTCCCTTGGCCGACGAAATGAGTTCTGCCGACGAGAATCCTGCCAGATCGACCTGGTACTTGGCATTCGCGCTACCGCTAATCCAGTCATCGCCCGTCATCTCAGCGAATTGCCCGAGAGAGGCGCCATCCAGAGTTCCGGTTCCGGAGTACACGGGCGGCTTCATTGTGAAATCGGCCCGCCATTCGCCCCGATGCTTCCCACCCATCACATCCGCGCGCAGGTCCGATAGCCGCAATTTCCCCTGGTCGAGGGTCAACTTCGCCGTGACCTTCGTGGCCAATAGTTTCCGAACTATGGCCCGATTGATCGCCAACGTGCCACTCGCCCGGATACCAGCGACAAAAGAGTGTCCTCCCGAGGTTGTTGTCGCGAAGCGATACCAGGGCTGCTGCGTCAAATTTGGATTCAGCCAATGATTCAACTGATCCGTCGAAATTTCGTCAGCATGCAGATCGAAACTCAACATGCACGAACTCGCAACGGCGCAAGGCCGTGGAATTGACAATGCCCCGGTCCACTGTGTGCCGACAAACGAAGCTGAAATCGCCTCGACCCTGGTTTCCGAATCTGTCAGGTTGACTCGCGCCGAGTTGATTTCCAAGGGACCGTTGACTCCACGGATCTGCGCTCGCACCCCGTGGAGTTCTGCAATTCCCATGGTCACAGGCGAAGCATAGCCAGTCCATTGCCCGGCAATGAGCAAATCGAGCTTTGCAGATCCGGTGGTTCCCACATGCGTTGCCGGAATTCCCGAGACTCTGGCCAGTTCCAACAAGCGCTGGATTTCCGACTCGCCTTTCAGCGAAATGCTATATCCCGAGCGTGTAACCCGAGCTTGCACCGACGCCGGCACTGGACGGCCCAGTTTCAATGGCACAGGACCTAACGCCAAGTACGATTCCTGCGAATCCCGCAACCAGCCTGGGTCCAGGCGCCCACGAACAGTTTTCACCTGCTTGCCGGAAATTCCCGACCCCACAGTGAAGGGAACAGTGTCCAAAGCGAGGTCGGTCCTGGCTCCATCGGATACCAGATGAAAGTCAGTGGTTTCGCCGCTTCCGTGCACCTCGATGGAGTTGGGCATAGTGTCCGTGGTGCGCACGCTGAGCTGCGCATCCATCGTTCCTGTCGCCTGCAGATCATCCGGCAGATTTTTCTTCGCTCGCCGGACGACGCGCAGCAGGGAATTCATGGGGATCTTTTCGGCTGCCAACCGCACCTCGAAACGCGATGGACTGGTCAGTTTCGCTGCTTCGCCAGATACCGCCAGCAGACCATCCCCCACGGGTGTTTCGCAAAGGATCTGATCCAGGCTGTGGTTCGCGATGTGGTAACGCGCACTGCAATGGCTCTTCAGTTCCAGGGCATTGCTGTCCGTGATGTCGTACCGATGGAAGTCTTCAAGAGAAGCGTCCGCGCTAACCATCAGCTCCGACGCATTTCCCCGCAAGTTCAAGGCAGTGCGGACCGTGCCCCGCCAGCCTCTGTCCTCACCCGACACGAGCTTGCTCAGTTGTCCGAGCTGGCCTCCTTCCCATCTCAGGTTGAATTCCAAAGGCGTGTCCCGCAGAGTCGCCGCACGTTGCCACGTACCCTCCACATCCAGTTTTCCCGTATCACTCAGGTTGAAATCGGTACGAACGGGCTGGCCCCGCAGGCGCATTCCCCAGGTGTTCTCCGAATCCTGCCAAAGCGCGTATGCGGCGTCCGTCAGCGCGAACGGCTTTTTCTCCGGACCAAATTTCACGTTGATCCGGCCGCGATCCGCCTCAATGTATGGAAATCCTGGGCGCGACCCGTCCCGGGCTGCGCGAGTGGGGGCAGCCGTAATGCCGGAGTTGCGTTCCAGCAGAGTCTCGATGTTCCAGCGGCCGTCCTCTCGACGAACAAGATTCAGACTCGGCTCGCTAAGACTTAGCCGTGAGATCTCAAGGCGTCCGCGAATCAGCGAACTGAGCCGCAGGTTTGCGATCACATCCTGACAACGCAAGACCGGCTCTGCCCCGAAGGATGGGTCGTCTCGCACCACGAAGCCTTCCAGATCAAAGCCCGGCTGCGGAAGCAACCGTACATGTACCTTGCTGATCTCAACCTGCCGTTGCAGCGCTGTGCCGATGGAACCGGCGATGCGACTCTTCAGTCGCCCGGCCCCGGGCCTTACCAGGAAAAGGACGAGGGCGATCGCGGCACACGCGATCACCATGCCGCGTTTGGAGCGGAATTTCACTGGACGATCCGGAACGTCCGACGCCAGCGCGTCTCATCAAAGAAATGCACAATTACGTGCACCAGAAAACCAATCCGCTCGCTGAACTCGGTGTGCCGGTATTGGTCTGGCGGTGTATTGAACGACCAGTACACGAACATCGGGCGCCCAATCACGTTTTCTTTGGGAATGAAACCCCAGTAACGGCTGTCGAGGCTCACGTCGCGGTTATCGCCCATTCCGAAATAGCTGTCTTTCGGAACCACGATGTCGTCCCCCTCGATGTAGTTGCGCATTTGCAGTTGCCAGCTCGTCGAAACGTTGTAAGCATCCGATGCCGGAACCGCCGGAAAATTATCCCGGTACGGGTCATAGAACAGCGGCCCCTTGTGCAGCACGTAAGACTCGTTGAGCTTCTGTCCGTTCCGATACACGACCCCATCGCGCAGATGGAGCCGATCCCCGGGAATCCCCATAATCCGCTTGACCACGTACAAGCCGGGTTCTGCGGGTGAAAGAAATACGACGATATCCCCGCGCTTGATATCTCGGTAGGGGAGCAGCGGCCCAATCCACTTCGTTCGCGGCGCAAATTGCTCCCGATTTACGAAAACGTGATCGCCAATCAGCAGCGTGTCCTCCATGGAACTGGAGGGGATTTCAAATGCCTGAAGAATGAATGTGATGATGAACAGTCCGGTGACCAGAACCGCCGCCAACGATGCCAGAAACTCCACCGTGGTTTCGCTTTGCTTCTCTACGGGAGGATTTTCTTTCTTTGCCATCTCTGTTGATTCCCTGACGGGCGAGATTACCTGCTTCAGCTGACCACGCGAAAAGTGCGGTCCCAACGAGTGATTTGGAAGAAGTGCGTCACCGCATACGCGAGGTGATAAAGTTTATCACCCACCGTAGCCGGGATCGGCAGATCATTATCCGTATTGCGTATCGACCAGTAAATCAGCAAGGGCCGGCCGATGATGTTTTCCCGCGGGACGAAGCCCCAATAGCGGCTGTCGGAACTGTCGTCCCGGTTGTCTCCCATTGCGAAGTAATGACCTTCCGGCACGATCAACTGCCCCCCTTCTACGAGTTTCGGCATCTGCACCCACCAGTCCGCGTTGATCCCGGGATCGAGTACATCCAGTCGAGGGAAATCATCCCGAAAAGCATTGTGCTCCAGTTTGGTGTACCGGACATACGGCTCCGCCAGGGGAACCCCATTCACGAAAACGCGCTTGTTCACCAGGTGAATCCGATCGCCCGGAACGCCCACAACTCGTTTCACGAAATGCTGCGCGGGATTCACGGGATAGTGGAAAACGATAATGTCGCCACGCCGGATCGGGCGATAAGGAATGATGTGGTTGATGAACCCGCCTCCGCCGTAACAGAGCTTATCCACCAGCAAGTAATCCCCTGTGAGCAACGTATTTTCCATCGACGGTGAGGGAATCTGAAATGCCTGCACGACATAGGTGATGACAAACACCGCGATCACAATCGTTGCCAGCAGAGACTGCAGTGAGGTCAACCAGTCAGGGCTTAACTCTTTGGCCGGGTTCGAAGGGCTCGTCATTTAAGGCTGGCGCGTGGGTGACTTGTTCGGAACTTTTTCCTCTGAGAGCGGCGGCAGCGAGCCCAGATACTGAAGTACCTGGCGTGCGGCGTCCTGCTCCGCTCTTTTTTTTGTGGAGCCGTCGGCCCGTCCGATGAACTCAACTTTCGATTGTCCCGCCGATGACAGCCGGACCTCCACGGTGAAAGTCTTGCTGTGCTCCGGGCCAGCTTCCTTCACCAATACATAGGATGCCTGCGGACGCCCGGTCGCTTGCAAAGTTTCTTGCAGCGCCGATTTGAAATCCATGACCGGCACGCCGCCACTCTCCGGATTCATGCGTGCCAACTCGGGAGTAATCACCGCCTGCAGAATGAAGCGGCGAGCGATTTCCAGTCCCCCGTCAAGATAGAGGGCCGCCAGAACAGCCTCCAGGGCATCCACCAGCAGAGCGGTTTTCAGCCGCCCGCCACTTTTCTCTTCGCCCCGCCCAAGGCGCAAATAATTCCCCAGCGCCAGCGTTTGCGCGACTTGAATAAGATGTCGTTCGCTCACCAGGTGGGCGCGCAGTTTCGAAAGTTCACCCTCGCGAAAACTTGGGAAACGACGGAACAGTTCCTCTCCCGCTACCAGCGCCAGCACGGCGTCTCCCAGAAACTCAAGCTGCTCATTGTCCCCAGGCCGCTGACCATCTTTGGCCGGCTGCTGCGCTTCGAGTTCGCGCGCCTGGGAGCTGTGCGTCAGGGCTTGATCGAGGAGTTCAGGATGCTGGAAGTGATGTCCCAACAGTCCTTCCAGCGCGGCGATTTCTTTCGCTTTCATGCAGATTCAGGGCCTGGGCACGGTACAGATCCCAGCCCCGCCAGTTTTTGTTCGAGAGATGTCCTGTCAGCCCTTGGGCGGATCAGGATCTACTTGGGAGCTACGGTGTTGCTGCCCACCAACTGATTGAGGCGGTCCCGCTCCTGACGAGCCAGTTTGCCGGCGCTGGTGTTATCCTGCGTCAGATCTACCGCGTGATTCGCTTCCTTAAGCGCTTCCGGATACTTGCCCTGGCGATCCAGTGAGATTGCCAGTCTGAGCACCACGACTGGATCGGGCTGCGAAGGATAGGCGTCTATCGATTTCCGCAGGTCCGTCTCAGCGGCCGCGAAGCTGTCCTTTTTGAACTCAAGCGTCCCAATAATCGAGTAGGCAAACGACCGCAGTTGCCCCTTGTATGCATCTACCTGGTCCTGCGGCGTGTTCGGCGGGATCGATATATCCGTATCCACGGTCTGCAGTGCCTTCTGCGCCATCTTCATCGCTTCGTCCAGACGTTGGTCCTTATCCAGATCCGTATCATGCGTTTTCTCGGCGAGCTCGCTTGCGACCGTCACGAGCAACTCGGGGTCGTCTCCATCCAGCGCCAGTCCCTTGCGCCCCATTTCAATGATCTTGTCCGAGTTGCCGGCGCGCTGGTACAGCCGCATCGCCGATTTATAGAGCATGACCCGGAGTTCGCTGTCCGGAAACTTCGCGGCGAAATCATCCGCCGCTTTTTCCGCAGCCGCCGCATCCGTCAGGGCGATCGCCGTCTTGTACGCCTCGTATTCCGGCTGGGTCTTCGCTTGCGGAGGACGTTTGGGCGACGCAGCCGTAGCCGGCGCGGTGCTTTGGGCGGGCGGTTGAGTCTGGGTGGTCGGCTTGCTGTTGGACTGCGCGAAGCTCCAAGTCGCAACTACCAGCACAATACCGATCATCGCTACCTGCTTCATGCTCTCTCCTTGAGTTGCGACTCTCGCGTGGGAGAATCGAAGTACCTTCCCGACAAGCTACTGCCGAGCCGCTGGCGGCTCGTAGGGCTTTTGCAAACCGCGTTCGGCCGCGGCCTTTACCTCGGGCAGAGCTCCGCCCGCGTTCAGCGCCGCGTGATACTGATCCAGCGCATTTTCGCGCTGCTCCTGCAAATCGAAAATTCTGCCCAGATAGATGTGCGACCAGGCAATGACCTTGGGCTCCTGCGCCACCTGCAGTGCGCGCTGAAAATACCCCGTCGCTCCGGCCATATCTTTGTTTGCCGTAGCGATCTGGGCGAGGATGAACAAAGCGCGCCCCGGATCTTCATGGCCGTCACGCAAAGCCTGATCGGCCAGCTCTTGCGCCGTCTTCAAATCTCCGGTTGCCAGCCGTTTCTCTGCACTTGCGAGAAGATGCTGATCCTTCGGCCGCGAGAAGCGCAGAACCTCGGGAGAAGCCTCGTCGGCAAAGTGCGTTTCCGCAGCACGCTTTTCTTCCTTTTTCAGGTCGACATTATTCAACAAGTCAATATACGCGTTACGGATGCCCGCCGGATCTTTCTCGAACTGCCCGAGGGAATCATAGAAATAACGGGTCAGAATGAAACCTTGCTCCATCGATTTTTCAACCGCATCCGCTCGCACCGCTTCCGGCGTCTTGCTGTTTCCCTGAGTACGAATCTCGACCGCCCGTATCAGGCACTCTGTCAGCAGCAGAGACATATCAATCTTGAAAGCTTCTTCCATCGGAGCCGGTTTTACCGAGTCAAGCAGTGGCTCAAGCCGTTTCACGGAAGTGGGGTACTTCAGCGACAAGGGATCGAGCAGGTAATGCAGATAGGTGTGCCGGATCTGCTCCATCTTCAATTCCGAACCCGCCGGCGAGATCACCACGTAATAGTCATTTCCGTAATTGCGGGCATTGACCTGTTCGGGCGCTCCCAGGGGCTCCAGATAGACTGTGAAACTGCGGCCGAGGTAACCAGCCGAGGGCAGTTTCAGATAAATTTCCGTGTCAAACAGGGTCTTCGAGAGCGGCTGATGATACCGGTCGGCCAGGCGCGCGTAGGCCTCGCGATGCCTTTGCCAGATCGAGTGCAGGCCAGCCCTCTCGTAAAACGTTGATGCCAATCTCGCGAATGCCACCACGTTCGCGGCGTCCGGCGGCAACTCAGCTTCTTTCACTTTCGGAAGGAAATTTGGAGGATCCCCCAAATACAACGCCAACGAGATGTACTGTGCGAGATTCCGCGCCGGATCGGGACGTATATGCTCATGATAGTACTGACACATCACGTTGCTGGCTTCCAGAGCATCGTCCGAGTCGTGCGCCGCCCGGTTGACCTCGCCGCGAATTAGCTTCCGAACCGGATCGGAAAGGTTCAATTCCTGGTCGTATCCGCATGCGTTGATCGAGGCCAGGATCGTGAACAGCGTTTCGCTGGTATCGAGCGTTACCTTGGGGGTATTCTGCGCCAGACACACTGATGGGAGCAGCGCCAGGATCAGCGCAAGGATCGAATGTCGCAACCCGAAACCCAGGCAAACCTCCAACCGGGCGGTAAGTTGTGGGAGATACAACGACATAGTTTAAGAGGTTCCGGTCGGAGGGTCAAACCTAAGCAAATGGAAGCATTCCCGCAGACAACGTCCCACCCGCGGCCTGGTTTTATGGATCAGCCCCGCACACTAATCTTCGAGAATGAGAGTACGGCGTGTCCGGGCGTGGGCCGTCCCATGGACATCGCGGGACGGAATGTCGTGAAGATGAGCATCCGTTTCACTTCGGGCAGCAGCTTCTGCGAACCACCCGGATCAGAAATGATGCGGTAATCCTCCACCCGCCCGTTGGCGTCCACGTAGGCTTCGATGACCAGGGAGTCGTCACTCACCGAACTGAGAGTAGTGGCAAAAGAAGTCTGCTGTAACTCTGGTCCGGTGTAAAGCATCAAGGGCACATCATTGCTATTACGCGCCTGTAGCTCCGGCAGCGTTAATCCCATCACAAAACCAAAGATCGCGANCGCGGCAATCATACCCGCGGTGGCTGGAACCATGAACGCATGCAATGCGTTTTCGAGGCGGACCATGAGTCCCGCGAGGGGCGGGCGTTTGGCGGACGCAGCCTCACGCGAGATGGCCACTCGAAGCTTCAGCGCCAGATCGGCAGGCGCCTTGGGACGCCCCACTTTGGCGAGCAATTCCTGGGTTTGACGGAGCAGCGCATACTCCCGATGACAATGAGAACACTGGTTGAGATGCGTTCCCAGAGCCCGCATCTCCGTTCCCGAAACAGCTCCGTCAAGGTACGGCGAGAACAACGATTTTGCCTCGGCGCACTTCATGACGCCACCTCAAATCCCTGTTGCGAACTCTCCATCTCACAGCTTGAACTCTGTTCTTCCTCAGGACTCAGCAGCCCTAGTTCCGGACCGACTTCCCGGATGTACTCGGTCAGGCGCCGGCGAAGCGCTTCGCGTCCGCGCGTCAACCGCGACTTCACCGTTCCCAGAGAAATATCCAGCACTTCTGCGATTTCCTCGTACGACATCTCTTCCAGATCGCGCAGGATTACCGTGCTGCGATAAGGTTCGGGGATCTTGCGCAACTCTTCTTCGACTCGCGCCCGCACTTCTTCATGCGCCACACTGTCGAAAGGAGAATCTCCCTCATCCACCAACGATTCCTGCATCGCCAAACCACTGCCTTGCGTGGCCGTATTTTCTAAAGGCTCCATCGACGTCTCTCGCGCCTTGTGCCGAAACCACCAGCGCCGTCGGTTAGAAGCCTCGTGCACCGCGATACGATAGATCCAGGTCTTCAAGCTGGACTGGCCGTTGAAATGTTTCATGCCGCGGAAGACCTTCAGGAAAACCTCCTGCGTCGTGTCCGCTGCGTCCGCCGGATCGGTCAGGATGCGGTACACCAGCGAATAGATCGGCTGGTGGAACTCCCCGATCAGCCAGGCATAAGCTTCTTCAGACCCGGCCTTCAGTTCGGCGACAATCGCGGACTCCAGGTCACGCGCCCCGATTGCACTTGCTACGTCACCCACGGTGGCTGCTCCCGCCATGATTCTCACGGCGCACCCCGTATTATAGGATTTCGCCCGGCAAACTGCTGTAAAACTCGTTCGCCTCGCGTCCAGCCATTCCCGAGTCCGAAAAAGAAACCAGCACCTGTTTAAATAGACCCCGGACGCGCGCCCAGAGTTCCCATGTGCAACTCACTTGCTTTCACACGATTACAGGTATGCTCATGCAAACTCCTGCCGCTTTTGGCGGCCGAACCGATGGAGCGTTGATTACCGTTGGGGTGGCGTGGGTTGGGAGGGAGTCGGCTCGGTTGTCGGAGTGGGCGGTTTCGGCACCGGTTTTTTCTTCTTGGCAACTGGCTTTTTGGGCGTTTCGTTGTCGTCCACGACGATCTTCTTGGGAGGCGGAGGCGGCGCCGCTTGCAGCGCCTTGATTTGCGTTCGCAGCTGCGCCAGCTCAGCTTCCTTCGAGGCCGTGAGATTTTCCAGGCGTTCTCCGAGCGAGCGCCGGCTTCGTTCGATGGCATTCAGATCGTTCGAAAGCGCCTGGAATTCGTCTTTCGACCCGAACGCTCCCACTGACTCGGTAACACCGCCAAACACGTCATAAAGGGCATCGAGGTTGCGATAGAGCTTGAACGTCGCGCTGAGGTCTTCGGGCGAGCTCTGCACCTGGCTGATGATCTCCGGCAACGCGGATTGGAGATTTCTCTTGATTGAGTCGACATTCGCCAGCGTCTGTTTCTTCGAGCCTGAATCGACCTTCCACTTTTCAATGCGCAGCCTGCTGAGATCCGCTTGCGCGGACTCGGACGCCTGCTGTAGCGGTCCGAGAATCGCATTCAGCTGGCTCACGGAAGCATAGGGCACGGGTGGACCCGCCGGCGCACTCTGCGCAGTGAGAGACAGTCCGCAACAGAGCAGGGCAATGAGGGTTGGTGGGCGGATGAGTTTCAGGTTCATTGTGTGAAGTGGCGTTTCGTGTTCAGCATACTAAGTTTTCACACATTCCCGCAATTCGTTCCGAAGCTTAGGTTTGACTATCTCTAAGAGCTGCGGGAGAATGAAAAGGTTGGTAATTTCTTTTTTTGCGGCGTCGCCGCATTGTGTGGGCCTGTGGCGCAGCTGGGAGCGCGCTTCCATGGCATGGAAGAGGTCGTCGGTTCGATCCCGACCAGGTCCACCAAGTCCCTCAACTCTTTAGCTCGCCAAGTTCCTGGGCAACGGACACGAGACCACTTGAGTTTTGACTCACTCGAGCTATCATTGTGCGCCTGTAGGGCCCGCCATGCTTAGCTACAGCAAAGGTCCGGAACTGCCTCTTCGTTCTGAAACCCTCTACGAAGCCTTCGCAGCTTGTGCTTGCCGCTTTCCGGATCGCATGGCACTCATTTCACGGCCTGACAAGGTTCGTTGGACCTACGGTGAGCTGCAGAATGAAGTCGAGCGGACCGCGTCCGGCTTGATGGGCCTCGGATTTCATCCTGGTGATCGGGTAGCCATTTGGGCCGCGAGTTGCCCAGAGTGGGTACTGCTGCAACTGGCGTGTCCACGAGTCGGGGTCGTGCTGGTAAACGTCAATCCCGCCTATCGTGCGCTTGACCTTGGCTATGTAATTAGCAAGTCGCGGATCCGGGCAATTTTTTACCGCGCCCGCGACAGTCGTGCAAATTACGAGGAGATATTGCAAGAGGCTGTCGCGCTGTCGCCTTGTTCGCTGGACCATGACATCCAAATTGGCGGCGACTCNTGGAGGGCGATGCTTGCCAAAGGCGTCGATTTTGCGGATACGCCCGTCGATCCTCATTCTGTTGTGAACATTCAATACACGTCTGGTACTACAGGCAATCCGAAAGGAGTTCAACTAACTCATTTTAATGTGGTCAACAATGCGTGGTTCACGGCGAACGCGCTCTCGGTCAACCAAGAGGACCGACTCTGTCAAACTTTCCCGCTGTATCACACGGCAGGCTATACCTGCAGCTCGCTGGTCTCTTTTATTTCGGGCGCTACTTTTGTCATTCCGTCGCCAATGTTTGACCCGGGAGCGACTTTGCAGGCCATCGAAGCAGAACGCGTAACGGTTTTGTACGGGGTGCCTTCGATGTTCATCGCCGAATTTGATCACCCTGACTTCAACAATACGGATGTGAGTTCGATTAGAGCCGCGATCGTTGGTGGGGCTCCATGCCCAGTCGAACTGCTACGGCGTATGGCGGAACGGCTGGGAACGCGCCACATTTACAACATTTACGGACAAACCGAGGCTTCTCCCGGGATTACTTTTTCGGGGAAAGAGGACACGCTGGAACTGCGTACGACAACCATCGGAAAACCGATGGCCAACACCGAGGTAAAAATTGCCGATGTATTGACAGGCGAGACTCTCCCGATCGGTGAACAAGGTGAACTTTGTGCGCGCGGATACTTCGTTATGAAGGGTTACGACGATGACCCTGAGGCCACGGCCAGAGCAGTTGATCAGCACGGCTGGCTGCACACCGGCGACCTCGCGGTTATGCGACCGGACGGGTACTTGAACATTACTGGACGCGCGAAAGACATGATCATCCGAGGTGGTGAAAACATTTATCCCCGCGAAATCGAAAACCTGCTGTATACGCATCCGAAGGTCGCCGATGCGCAGGTATTGGGCATTCCCGACGAAATGCTTGGGGAAGCTATCGTAGCTTGGATTCGATTGAAAACGGGCAAGGCTGCAGCGGAGAACGAGATTCGCGATTTCTGCCATGGGAAAATCGCGCATTTCAAAATACCTCAGCATTTCCGCTTTGTGGACCAGTTCCCTATGACTGCAAGTGGCAAGGTCCAGAAGTTCCGCATGCGGCAAATGGAAATCGATATGCGCCAACTGCAGAAGGTCGCGGAAATCCAAACCGCGTAGACGCTGTTGTTCAATTCTTATATCAACCCTCAAGGTACCCTCTGGTTAGGGCAACAACCTGAAGCAACCTGCACGTCTTACCTGTGATGCTTACCTGCGTTCGCGGCACAAAAAACCCAAAAGACGGTCCTCTGGTCGTTGGAAGTTCTTGTGCTTCTTAATCGGGGTCAAATGGCATGGAAGAGGTCGTCGGTTCGATCCTGACCAGGTCCACCATACCTTCAATCACTTACGAACTTCCTGATCAATCGGTTGTTATCATTTGGTAGCAAATTTCAAAAACATTTTCAGCGCAAGATGTCCTACGACCGATTCCCGGTTGCCTGAACCTCAAGGCTCACGACACGAGGCGGCGGCACAGAATTGCGAACTTGCGGGAGGTCAAAAGCTGCGCAAGAGAAAATCCTTCGCGGTCCCCAGCACCTTCTCCTGCATCGCGGGATCTGGCAGCGTGCGAGCAATTTCAACTGCCCCGATCATCGTTGAAAAAATGGCAAAGAAAGCGCGTTCTTTGTCCGCGCTTCGCCGGCCAGGCATGAACGGCAGCATCCGGCTTTTGTAGTTCGCTAACTCCGCAACGATCTGACGCTTCATCCCTTTATCTACCCGCGCCAATTCGGGTGCAAGTGCGGCAAGGGGGCATCCGCGCTCGGGATGTACGCAGTGTTCCGGGCTCAGGTAGACTTTCACAATCGCCTTCCACGCCTCTCCAGGGGGCGACTGTTCAGCGGCACGCACCAGGGTTTCAGCGATTTCCCGGAAAGCCTCGCTCAGCGATTCCACGAGCAGGTCGCCCTTGCTCCCGAAATGTTTGTAAAACCCTCCGTGAGTCAGGCCGGTGTCCCGCATCACGGCCCCAACCGCCGTGCCATTCAAGCCTTCGGCGCGGACGCGCTGCGAGGCGTCTTTCACAATCCTTTTGTGGATCTCGACTTTATGTTCGGGTCGATAACGCATAACAACTGTATAGGATGCTGCGAATCATCCCAAAGTGCAACCCGGGGAACCACAATGGCTCGGATAAAGAAATCCGAATCCATAGGATGATGTACATCATCCTATGGGAAAGGAAAACCGCCATGTCTGATCAGACAATCATGATCAAGCCAAGGATCATCGTGACTGGCGCAACCGGGAAGACCGGCAGCGTCGTCGTTGCTGAACTGCGGAAGGCCGGCTATCCCGTCCGGGCCATAGTGCACCGGGAAGATGGTCGCAGCGCGCAACTGAAGCGCCAGGGGGCCGAGGTTGCGGTCGCCGACATGAGCGATGTCGAGCGCGTGGCCGAAGCGTTGAAGGACGTGCAGCGCGCGTATTATTGTCCGCCTTACGATCCGTACATGATTCAGGGTGCGGTCGCGTTCGCGGTTGCCGCGAAGGAAGCCCGGCTGGAACACATCGTCGGCCTGAGCCAATGGCTGGCGAGTCCTTCGCATCCCTCGCTCGCGACCCGCCAGAGCTGGCTGGTCGACCGGCTGTTCTCGATGACGCCCGGAGTCGCGCATACGATCGTCAGCCCAGGCTTCTTCGCCGACTCCTACCTCGTGACGATTGGGTTGGCCGCGCATCTCGGCATCTTTCCCTGGATGTACGGCAATAGCCGCAACGCGCCGCCTTCGAACGAGGACATCGCGCGGGTCGCCGTCGCGGCCCTGATGGATCCTGCGCGCCACGCCGGCAAGAGCTACCGTCCCACCGGGCCGGAACTCCTCGGCGCCGAGGACATGGCCAAGGCAATCGGCCGCGCCGTCGGGCGATCGGTCAGAGTCGTGCCGACGCCGACCTGGTTATTCATGAAGGCCGCCCGGATGGGCGGTATGCCCATCGATCTGATGAGCAACGTGCGCTACTACGTTGATGATCACAAGCGCGGCGCCTTTGAACTGGGCGCACCGACCACCGATGTGCTCGAGGTGACCGGGCGTCCCGCCGAGGAATTCGAGACGATCGCCCGTCGTTATGCGGTGCAGCCCCGCAACCAGCGGACCCTCGGCAACTGGCTTCGCGAGTTCGCGCTGTTCATGATGGCGCCGCTCAGCCCTGGCTTCAATTTCGAGCGCTACCACCGCGAACTGCGCCGCCCATTCCCATCGTGGCCGCAATCCGCGCCCGAGTCTAAGGTCTGGCGGCACGAGCACGCCATCACCGATTCACAATCTTTCCTGGAGAACCGTTATGACCGATACCAGCACGAAAGTGCGCGAGCACTATAGCGCGACGGGCCTCACCGACCGGATCAAGTCGGCACTCGCGACGATCGCGCCCGAAGGTCAGATGCTGGCCGTCGCCCAGCTTGCTCCGCTCGATCAGTTCCATATCCGAGGTGTCCTTGCCACCGCGGAATTGGCAGCGGCCGTTGGGCTCGACCCATCCACCCGGGTGCTGGATCTCGGCTGCGGCATCGGCGGCCCGGCACGCTATCTCGCCACGACCTTCGGCTGTAAGGTAATCGGCGTCGACCTGAGCCCGGCCTTCATCGATGCTGCCATTTATCTGACGGAGAGATGTGGCTTGTCGGACCGCGTGTCGCTCCAGGTCGGCGACGCCTTGCATTTGCCTTTCGAGGACGCAGCTTTCGATGCGGTGTTCCTGCAGCATGTGGCGATGAACGTCGAGAACCGCCCCGCACTCTATGCGGAGGTGCGCCGGATCTTGTCACCCAGAGGCCGGTTCGCCACATACGACCTGGTGCTTCGTGATGGCGATGTCGTATACCCCGTTCCTTGGGCGCGCGACGCCTCGACGAGCTTCCTGCTTGGCGAGAGGAATACGCGCACGGCGCTTGAAGGAGCGGGGTTCAAGGCGATCCTGTGGCGCGACGATACCCATACCGCGCTCGAATGGTTCAAAGCGGCCATGGGCAACTCGCCGCCAGCCGGACCGAACCTCGCTGTAGTGATGGGGCCGGATTTCCCGGCGAAAACCGGCAATCTCGCGCGCAACATCCGCGAGAACCGCCTCGGTGTGCTGTCCGCGGTCCTGACCCGTGACTGAAGGCTATCGCTGTGCGCGGGTTGTTACGAGAGCAGGGCTATTTCGATAGCCGGAATTCTGAAAGTAGACGTCATGCAGCAGCAACTCAGCTTTTTCCTGAGCATCGCATTCAGTTTCATCGCCTGGGGTATCGTCGCGTCCAGATACATTTGGCCGGAACTTCGCTTGCAACAACGGGACGAAGCGTTGCGGCCTCTCCTTATCCTGCACAGTTTCCGCTTCATTGGATTGGCATTCCTGGTTCCAGGTGTCGTGTCGCCCGACCTGCCTTCTGCCTTCGCGCGTTCCGCGGCCTATGGCGATGTCATTGCCGCGATGCTCGCGTTGCTTTCGCTGCTATCACTGCCACGCGGAGCTGGCATTGTAATCGCATGGATATTTAATCTCTGGGGCTCGGCCGACCTCCTCAACGCTTTCTACCAGGCCAATCATGCCGGACTCTCGGCGGGGCAGTTGGGAGCCACTTACTTCATTCCGACTCTCATTGTGCCGCTACTGCTGATCACGCACAGACTCACTTTCCGGATTCTTCTGCAACATCAAACTCAGTCCGCGATCCGGGACAACCGGCACCTAGCATAGGGTACCTCAGCCATCGGGAGGACTGCCGGGGTGTCAACTCTAATACGGATTGGCGCCCCGCTGCGTAACATGTGAACCTCGGGCTAGCGACTATCTGATTGGCCGCGAACCGGTGATGAGAATGTCCACCAGTCTCCTGGCGCTTTGCTGCCAGTCAGGACCGGACGCCACGTTGGAGACGCCGATCAGTGCCCGAAGCAGATCGAATGGTTCGAGATCCCTCCGAATGTCGCCGTTCTTAATCGCGCGCTTCACCAGCGCATCAATCGCTCCCTGAACCTGAGCGCGGGAACCCTCATACAGCTTCGAAGGACCTCCCACAAGTGTGTTCAGGGCAGGCGCGATGATATGCTTTGCGGCGATGTAGTCAACGAACAGCAACATCCACGCGCGCAAGGCATCAATCGGAGACATAGCCTCTGCGAATCTTCGCTCGGCCGCGGCTAACTTTTCCACCTCAGTCCGATAGACCGCCTCGATCAGTGCATCCCGCGTAGGAAAGTGGCGATAAAGGGTTCCCGCTCCAACCCCGGCCTCTCTGGCGATGTCGTCGAGGCTGGCGTTTGCGCCCGACCTCGTGAACGCCTCCTTCGCGACCTCCAGAATGCGTTCGCGATTCAGTTGCGCGTCGGTGCGAGGCTTTCGTGGAGCTGTTTTTCGCTTATTGATCGGCATGCCAAAAAAAGTTGCAACCGGAGATCGTCTCCGGTTATCCTATCTACTGATTCGGAGACACTCTCCGTTTTAGTCGGAACGCGGCATCCTGTCAATAGCGGCTCCCACGTTTCCGGCTTCGAGAGGTGAGGAGTATGAATCCACACACCCGTTACAAATCCTCAAGGAATTCCAATCCTCGGTGCGCCGACCTCATGACCATGGCGGAGCGGGAGTTGTCAGCATTCTTCCGCGCCGTTACCCAGTTATTCGGCGCACAACAGGCTGAGCTCTTAGCAGAGGACTGGCTGCGGGAGTTGATCGAGATCGATCGTCTGCCCGCTACNCCGCGCGAATGGCGATTGATCACTGCGAAAGTTTCGACTCGGCTCGCAAGTCGAGTGAGCGCTTGGCCTCTGTCGACTGAACTACAAATTGCTTAGGAGATAAAGAATATGCGTGTTTTTGTTACCGGTGCTACAGGGTTCATTGGTTCGGCAGTTGTCCGAGAACTGATTGACACTGGCCATCAGGTGCTCGGTCTGGCGCGCTCAGATGCAGCAGCCAAATTCCTTGTCGCGGCGGGCGCCGAGGTGCATCGCGGTTCGCTCGAAGATCTCGACAGCCTTCGCAGCGCCGCAGGGGCCGCCGACGCAGTGATTCACACCGCTTTTATCCACGATTTCTCGAACTATGGGCCTGCCGCCGAGGCGGATCGGCGTGCCATCGAGACTCTTGGTGGCGCGCTCGCGGGCTCTGATCGCCAGTTGATCGTCACGGGCGGNACCTTGCTCGTTCAACGCCAAGGCTCGCTGGCAACAGAAGAGGATGCTTCCAATCCCAGCTTCCCCCGGAAGTCGGAGGAGGCAGCGCTTGCGCTGGCGGCACGCGGAGTCCGCGCATCTGTGCTGCGGCTTCCCCCATCGGTCCACGGCACCGGTGATCACGGCTTTGTACCACGCCTGATCAGCATCGCACGGGAAAAGGGCGTTTCCGCATTTATAGGCGACGGGCTCAACCGCTGGCCCGCGCTGCATCGGCTCGATGCGGCTCATCTCTACAGGCTCGCGCTTGAGAAAGGCTCCTCTGCAGCCCGATATCACGGCGTGGCAGACGAGGGCGTACCGACTCGAGAGATCGCTGATGTGATCGGCCGGCATTTGAACGTACCGGTCGTCAGCAAGTCTCGCGACGAAGCAGCCGATCATTTTGGCTGGATCGGTCTCTTCTTTGGTATGGACGTTCCGGCTTCCAGCGCCCTGACCCAGCAATGGCTGGGATGGAGACCGGTTCAGCCTGGGCTGATTGCCGATCTGAACGCGCCCCACTATTTCGAACACACCGCGGACGCCGTGGCTTTGCACGGCTAGCGCGTGCTGCATAGTGAACAGTTACTTAGAGGTGTTTAGTACAAGGAGATAGAAAATGACGAACATACTTGAGAGAACTTCATTTGGGGCAACTTCAACCACCGATGACGTTTTGTCCGGCGTGAATCTGAAGGGCAAACGGATCCTCGTAACGGGTGTTTCAGCCGGTCTCGGCGTGGAAACGGCGCGCTCCCTGGCCGCGCACGGCGCACAGGTTGTAGGCGCGGCGCGGGATTTGAAGAAGGCCGAAGCTGCAACCGCGCAGATGCGAAAGGACGCCGCGGCCAATGGCGGAAGCTTGAAACTGGTTGAANTCGATCTTGCCAACCTTAAGAGCGTGCGTGCCTGCGCCGACCGGTTGCTGGCNAAGGGGGAAGCGTTCGACGTGGTCATTGCCAATGCGGGCGTGATGGCCACACCATTCGGCCACACCGCCGATGGCTTTGAAACGCAGTTCGGCACGAATCACCTGGGCCACTTTGTTCTGGTTAGCCGGATTGCNTCTCTTATCCGCGATGGCGGGCGGCTCATCAACTTATCTTCTGCCGGTCATCGCTACTCGAACGTGGACCTGGACGATCCCAACTTTGAGCGCACGCCCTATGAGCCTTTCATTGCTTATGGCCGATCCAAAACCGCGAACATCCTCTTCGCCGTTGCCTTCGACAAACGGCACCGGGATCGGGGAGTGCGTGCTGCGGCTGTGCATCCCGGAGGCATAAAGACGGAGTTGGGCCGCTACGTGGAGCCCGGACGGATGGAAAAAGTAGTCAACGAGATCAATCAGCAGCTCGCCGCACAGGGTAAGGGGCCGTTCCAATGGAAGTCCATTCCCCAGGGAGCCGCGACTTCTGTGTGGGCGGCTGTGGTCGCTCGGCCTGATGAGATCGGTGGACAATATTGCGAGAATTGCCACGTGGGCCATATCGTGCCGGATCACGTGACCATCACTGCCATCAGCGAAGGCGTACGTGCATACGCGCTCGATGCGAAAAACGCCGAGGCGCTCTGGAAGAAAAGCGAGGAACTCGTCGGAGAGTCGTTCTAGCGATTCCGATTACTTTCAAGCGGATTCTTTTCTGGCAAGGAACGGTTAATGCAGATGTCCCTTATCGGAATTGATACTGCGCCGTCATGGTACCGATAGTTCAAAATCTCGGCGGCGCGAATCACAATCGCTCCTGATCCTGGTGGACAGCGTGGCCGGCCGACGCTTCCCACAAGGTTAGAACGATTGCGAGAACCGGGTTTCCAGGAATTCACCCAGCTTGGCCGTGGCCTTGAATTGCGGGATGGGATCCAGTTCCTTGAAAGCCGACGTGAAGGCGTTGGAGAGGCTCCAGATTGTGCGCGGCCGGAACTCCTCGTACTTCGGCTCAAAGTACAGATCATGCACGCTCCGCGCAAGATGCTTCGGCGCCTCCAGCTTGCCTTCCACGAACGCCTCGTAGATGACGACCTTGGCCGTCACATCGGTCAATTCGAACTTCTGCCAAAATTCCACCTGCCTGCGCATCGGCTCGAAGTTTCGCTGCATTCGGTCGACCCCGACCGAAATGCAGTCGATGAGCGAGAACGACTTCGAGTGTTTCGCAAGCACAGGTGTAAAGTCTCCTGAGAAAGCCATGTTTGAGCAGACGAACACCCGATAACCACAAGTCATCGCCAATCGCATGCTCTTGTCATGCGAGTTTCTGAGGCCGATAGAAAACCTGCATCCCTGCATCTCCGTTGCCAGGTCAAGGACTCCGAACATCTTCATTCCGTCCGGCGACACCGCGTATTCGTCATGGACGACCCCGATGTGCCGAAATCCGAGAGTTTCGATCAATGCCCGCACGATTTCTTGATGTGGAATCGGGTGATGTGTTTCGGTCGCCGGCGGTGTGGGCACCAGCGCCAGTTCTTCTCGGCCAATCGTCCGGCCGCTATAGCCAATGAGCGTAGTTGTTTCTGACATACTGCTTTTTCCTCCTGAGTGAAATCAACCGCAAGGTCTGAGAAGTGAACCCCGTTTCGGGTGGGCGAAAGCTATATCTGCCGAACGTGAATAGGGCGATGAAGGTTTGAAGAGTCAGTTATTCTTTTCGATGGGAAGATTGGGAAGGTGAGGCAATGAAGAAGCCGACTCTGCGCGTTACGAAATGGCAGGCTGACATCCCGGTAGAGGCGCACTGCACGCAGTGCCCAACGGTGTCGTTCAGGGCGCAGGGTACTGGTCATCGCCCGAACCGCGAGGAGTATCAGAAGTCACTGCAGGCCCAGTTTGATGTGCACTGCAAAGCTGTGCACCCGCAAGCGTGATTGATACGCTGGCGAACTCATCCAAATAGTGAAGACTGTTCCGGAGCGGATGGCTTGGTACGGGGTCTCCTGCCCGATCCGGGCCTCTGTCCAAAGATGAGGACCGAACTCGAATCGATCAGTTCCTGGACTAGCTCACGAGCATCGGAATCGCTCTGAAGCACGTTGCCGGAAAATTCCGGCACCGCGACGTGATCCGCCGGTTCAGACGCGTTCGGAAATCGCTTCTGATGTTCTGCATTGAGCGCTTTCCATACAGCGTCAGCGGACTCGCCGATGCCGTTCATCTCGACCAGTTCCCGTGCCATCGCGGGAAGCACGTCATCGTCTTCGTCGATCGACTGAAGTCCCTCGCCCGCAAACTTGCCCTCCATGGTGAGCGCAACGAGAAGTTTCTTTCCCATCAGGCGCAAACACGCCGTCTGCATCGTTCCTTCGTAGCAAAGGAATTTCACACGCACCGGTCGCCGCTGTCCGATGCGCCAGGACCGCCGGCTTGCCTGGCGCAAAGTGTGCAGCGAGTAACCCGACTCGTAGAAGATGATGGTGGGAAAATCGAGCAGATCCAATCCGGTTTCCACCAGTTTGGGATGCGAGATGACCACCTGCACGCCTTCCTTAATCTGCCGTGCATACCAGGCTTCGCGCTTGGAGGTATCGACACTCGCGCGCAGTACTTCCGTCCGGATATCTTCGTTACGCAAAACCCTCACGAGCCGTGCGGTCACGTCATGCTTCTGCGTGTACACCGCGAAGATCTGGCATCGGCGCCCCTCGGCAAGTTCCTGCTTGATTTCTTCAATCAGTTTTCGTTCCTTGGAATACAAGTGCCCCTCGGGAAGATCCTGTGTTTCGGCGATCACGAAGCGAACGTTTCGCTTCCCTTCCTCATCAAATTCCTTGCCATAGAGAGTCCCGAGTCCATACGGGTGATCCGGATAGAGCAGCAGCGTGTTGAGCATCGTGCTCATTACCGACCGATTCCCTCTATGTTCCTTCAGGGCTTTCCGGATGGCGTCTTCCAGTTCGCGATAGGCCGCCATCAAGACCGGATCCATCGCCACACTGACGTAATTTTCATCGTAGGCCGGAAGTTCGTCTGAGATGTCCTCGAGGAAGACGAAGGCGCACAACTGCATCAGGAATTCGCCGAAGAGCAGAGGAGAAGCTCCCGGCTTGCGCCGGACCATCGTCGTCGTCTTCGCTTT